>Ga0164315_10003153_pt1 | contig 12761 bp, 9 predicted proteins | sample GuaBasSedimGuay6_FD_113737 | JGI IMG/M metagenome (GOLD analysis project Ga0164315, IMG submission 113737) | Subseafloor sediment microbial communities from Guaymas Basin, Gulf of California, Mexico - Guay6, Core 4569-2, 0-3 cm | ecosystem: Environmental > Aquatic > Marine > Hydrothermal vents >... | reverse complement strand
GAAGTCCTTCAAGGCCAAGTTGCGAAGCCAGATCAAAAGGCCGCTGAAGGCAGGGCTTCACACTAAGATTGGCGGATCAGAACTACTGGACGATTTTTATGATGTCTTTCTGATCAACATGAGAGATCTGGGGTCTCCGGTTCACTCAAAGGCATTCATGAAAAATGTCCTCAGAACCTTTCCTGGCAAAGCCAGCATCGTCATGGTCTATAAGGAACACCAGCCTGCGGCCTGTAGCTTTGTCGTGGGGTTCAGAGACACACTGGAAAATCCCTGGGCCTCCGCACTCAGGCAATATAGCCGTCTGAGTCCCAACATGCTTTTGTACTGGGCCATGCTGGAACATGCGTGCGAACACGCGTATGGCCATTTTGACTTTGGCCGGTCCACGCCGGGTGAGGGCACTTACAAGTTCAAGGCTCAGTGGGGGGCAAAGCCTGCTCCTCTCAACTGGCACAATGTGTTTCTGAGAGGTGAGCCAGGCGATATCCGGACTCCTGAGACCTCCAAATTTGACGATGCCATTCAATACTGGCAAAAGCTACCGGTAACAGCGACAAAAATCATGGGACCGATGATCAGAAAATATATCAGAAATTAAGCAGCATACTTCTCAGATATTGCCTCTGCGATACGCTGTCTCTCGCAGAGACGCAAAGGCGCAAAGAGACAGAAACTTCTGCGTTCTCTGCGTCTTTGCGAGAGAAACAGAAGTACATATCAGCAATAAAATATGCAATTAATCTTTTGAGTGTAAGCAAAACAGAATACGGATGACAGAGCTGGCACGGATTCCGGGGAACATGCATGACAATATATCAGAATATTCCTGCATATTCATACTCTTCGTGCCCTTCGTGTTCTTCGTGGTGTATCATTTGTTCAATTTTGCTCATATCCTAATCTTTTGATCCTCTGAGGACTGAAGCGATGTGCGGAATCATAGGAAAATATAACTTTCACACGGGCGAGCCTGTCTCTCCTGACCTCATCAAAGCCATGTGCGACAAGGTGATCTACAGGGGACCGGATGACGGCGGGGTTTATACGGACGGACATATCGGCCTGGGGCACAGGCGTCTGAGCATCCTTGATCTTTCCGAACTGGGGCATCAGCCCATGTCCTCGGAAGACGGTCAGATATGGATCACGTTCAACGGTGAAATCTATAATTTCCAGTTACTTCGGGAAGACCTGGTTGCAAAGGGCTACAGCTTCAAAAGCGACTGCGATACCGAGGTACTCATCTGTCTTTATCAGGAATACGGGACAAGCTGCCTGAAATATCTGAGGGGTATGTTTGCCTTTGCCATTTGGAACAAAAGAAATTCAAGACTTTTTCTTGCACGGGATCGCATCGGAAAAAAGCCGCTGTTTTACTACGATGATGGAAAAACCTTTGTCTTTGCCTCAGAGATCAAATCCATCCTGGAAGACCCGCAGGTCAGAAAAGAGATGAATTACGAGGCATTCTATGATTATTTCAAATATCTCTATGTGCCTGATCCCAAGACCATTTACAAAAACATCCACAAACTGGAAGCAGGCCACTATCTGATCTGCACCCCGGAAGGTGTGGGAAAGAGCAAGGAATACTGGGATGTGTCCTTTGCAAAAGAGCATCCGGGAAGCTTGGAGGACATTTCCGATGAACTGCTTCATATTATGGATGAAAGCGTCCGGCTCAGGATGATCAGCGATGTGCCTCTGGGAGCTTTTTTGAGCGGTGGAATTGACTCCAGTGGTGTGGTTGCCCTGATGGCAAAGCAGCAGAACACACCTGTGACAACATGCGCCATCGGATTTGACTCAGAAGCCTTTGACGAAATTCAGTTTGCCAGAAAGATTGCCATCAGATACAGAACCCACCATCACGAATTCACTGTAAAACAGAAAGCTGAGGACATTCTCACCGACTTGGCATATTATTTTGATGAGCCATTTGCGGATTCCTCTGCAATTCCGACCTTTTTTGTGTCTCAGTTGGCAAGACAGAAAGTCACTGTCGCACTTTCCGGAGACGGAGGCGATGAGAATTTTGCGGGATATGAGAAATACTATCTGGATGATATTGAGAACAGAATCCGAAGCAAGATTCCCGGGTTTGTCCGAAAGCCCTTTTTCCCTTTTCTGTCCCGTCTGCTTTCAAAAAGAGATCACGTCTTGTTTAAAAGGGGAAGCACATTGCTCAACACCCTGGGATATGAGCCGGATTACGGATTTTATCTTACCAACTCAGAATTCGAGGATTCCCTTTGGGATCAGCTAGCCAATGAGAATACCAAAAAGCAGATCGGGGATTATGACCCGTTTTCTGTGACCCGGCATTATTACCACAAAGCGGACACGGATGACCACATCTCCAAAATTCTTTACGCGGATTTGAAGACCTATCTGTCCGGGATTCTGGTCAAGGTGGATCGGATGAGCATGGCAAACTCCCTGGAGGTGCGGTCACCAATTCTTGATCATGAGGTGATTGAGTTTGCGGCAAGCGTTCCGGCTCGCCTTAAATATAACAGGGGGGAAAAAAAATATATCCTGAAACAGTCTTTTCGGCAAATTCTGCCTAAAGAGATCATGCACAGGAAAAAAATGGGATTTTCCGTGCCGATGGCTGACTGGCTCCGAGGTGAATTAAAAGATTTGGCAAAAGGCCATCTTTTTGATAAGGAGTCCTGGCTGAGAGAATTTTTCCACGTCCGCCATTTGGAAACCATATGGGAAGCGCATCAGGCAGGAAGAAGAAATTACGCGACCATTCTTTGGAGCCTTCTCATGTTTGAACTTTGGCACAAAACCTTTATGCGGAGCTGAGATGAAAAAGAGCAGCAAAAAATTGTGGATTGCCTGGGAGGATGACGGGAGCATCAGAAGCCGGGTGCTGTCAAAGGAGATGAATGCCATATTTCATACATTCACCATGTTTGAAGGAGACAATCCCCTGTTTTTTTTAAGATATCCGGCAGCCATTTTACAGACATTCCTCGCCTTGGCAAAAAAAAAGCCCAAAACCCTTGTGGTTCAGAATCCTTCCATTGTTCTGTCCTTTTTCGCTGCGCTGGTGAAGCCGATTTTTAAATATCAACTGATCATAGATTTACACACTTTGTATATCTCTCCCAAAGGGTTTAAAAAAATTGCGATGGATTTTCTGAACGATTTTTCCCTGAAACGAGGCGATATCGTCATTGTCACCAATGAATCCTACAGGGAAAAAATTCAGAGGAAAATCCGCACAAAAATTTTCATTCTCCCGGACAGAATCCCGGATTTTGATTATGAGTTCAAAGCAATGCCGCTCAAAGGGAAAAACAATGTGCTGTTCATCTGCACATTCTCCGAGGATGAACCCTGGGAAGAAGTGATCAGCGCAGGAACATTATTGGATCAGGACATATCTGTTTACATATCAGGAAAAAATCAGCTCGGTCAGGAGGCGATTCCTCCGAATGTGATTCTGACAGGATTTGTTCCAGATGAGGATTACCAAAATCTGTTGCGATCTGCGGATATCATCATGGTGCTGACAGAAGAGGATGATTGCATGGTCTGCGGTGCGTATGAAGCTGTTTCTGCTGAAAAGCCTCTGATACTGTCTGATAAAGAAGTCCTCAGAGAATATTTCAGCAATGGAACGGTTTTCACCCAGAATAATCGTAAGGACATTGCAGATGCCATCAACCTGGCAATAAAAAATAAGTCTGTTTTAAAAGAAGGCATCCGGAATCTGAAAAGAATACGAAGAACGGAGTGGAAAAAAACTTGGGATGCGCTATTGGAATCAGAAATCAGAACCTGATGAGTTGCTCTGTGCCTCCTGTTTGTCAACCCTTAAACGGAGTGATATGACACATGTTGCTATTGTACACCATACTGGCTGTTCTGGGTCTGGTTCATATTGCTTATATTATTCTGGCGGCAATTTATCCTGATAAGAAAAGTAAATCGCCCAACAAGGAAAAATACTCCATAGAGCATATTGTCTGCTTTAAAAATGAAACCAACTTTGTCAAAGAAAAACTGAAAAACTGCTACGAGCTTGAATATCCGAATTTGCACCACACCTTTGTGAATGATAATTCCACGGATGCCACCTCGGAGCTTTTGGAAAAGCACAAGCAGGAAAACACGAACTTAATCAGCAATGACGCGAATCTGGGGAAAAATCGCTCCCAGATCAAATCTGTGAAGCAGACAAGCTCCGATCTCATACTTTTCACAGATGCCAACGTGTTTCTTGAAAAAGACGCGCTGAATCATATTGTCCGTGCGTTTGACGAGGACACTGGCGGGGTTTGCGGGAACGTGACCACGACCATAGATATGCGCCATCAGGATATCGTGGGAAAGTATTGGGAGATTGAGAAAGTCGTCAAGCGATTTCAGTCCCTGTCCGGTGCTGTGATCGGCTTTGACGGAGGGTTTTACTGCGTGAGAATGGATTATTATAACTGGTCCAGATCCAATGAATTAAGCGACCTTGAGACCGCGTTCCTGATATTGGAGCAGGGAAAACAGACAAAATATGTGAGCGATGCAATTGCCACCGAACTGGAAAAGAGAAAACTCAAAGCCTCATTTATGGCGAGGATAAGGGCTTCAAACAGGGTTTTTTGGAGTTTCAGGAGAATATTCAAATATATAGAAAAATTGAAGCCATCGGTGATCCTTCATTTCACAATTCATAAGCTGATTCGCTATGCTTTCATCATCCTGTCAGTTATATCACTTCCATTTATTATTGCGGATTTGATCGGCCTTTCTCCTTTTCTGCTGCTGATATTCGCCATACCTCATGTTCACAGGCTGATTTTTGAAAGCATTGCATTGTGTGTCGGAGGCATCATTGCCTTGACCGGGAAGGAATACACCAGTTGGTCAAATCAGAAAACCTGACCTTCCGGGTGAAAACAGAATGAAGAAAAAGCCGGGACGAATAAGAAATTTCGATTTCTCACACTTTGCTTATCAGCCTCTAACTCTGAATTGTGAAACATATGTCGGCATTATATATTGCACTCATCGTTTTAAGTTTGATTCATACAACTTATTTTGTTTTGGCGGTGCTACACCCCAATAACAGAAAAAAGAAATTCAATAAGGAAAGCTATTCCATAGAACATATCGTCTGTTTTAAAAACGAGACGAAATTTATTGAGAAAAAACTGAAAAATTGCTACGAGCTTTCTTATCCTGACTTACACCATACCTTTGTGAATGACAATTCCACGGATGACACCCTGGAACTTCTGGAAAAATACAAAGGGGACAACACAAATCTGATCAGCAATGACGAGGATTTGGGGAAAAATTGTTCTCAAATCAGATCGGTGAGGGAAACAAACTCCGATCTCATACTTTTCACAGATGCCAATGTGTTTCTTGAAAAAAACGCGCTGGATCACATTGTCAGCGCGTTTGATGAAGACACTGGCGGGGTATGCGGGAACGTGACGGTCACGACCGATATGAGTCATCAGGATATGATTGGGAAATACTGGGAGACTGAGAAAATCATCAAAGAATTTCAATCGTCATTCGGTGCTGTAATTGGTTTTGATGGCGGATTCTACTGTGTTAAAAGAGACTGTTATAATCTGACTGGGAAAAATCAGTTAAGCGATTTTGAAACCGCTTTTCTGATATTTCAGCAGGGAAAACAGACAAAATATGTCAGAGATGCCATGGCTGTTGAACAGGAAAAAAGAACGCTCAGGTCTTCGTTCATGGCAAGGGTAAGGGCCTCAAACAGGGTGTTTAGCAGTTTTAAAAGGATATTCAGATATATAAAACAGCTAAGACGGAATATCATCATTCATTTCACATTTTACAAATTGGTTCGATATTCTCTTGTCATCCTGTCTGTTCTGTCACTTCCCTTTATTGTTGCAGATATGATCGCCATTTCCCCTTTTCTGCTTTTGGTATTTGCCATACCTCCTGTTCACAGAGTGATTTTTGAAAGTATTGCATTATGCATTGGCGCTTTTCTGGTCCTGACTGGCAAAGAATATGTAACGTGGTCAAATAAGAAAGCATGATTAAAGCAGATAGCCATGACTCATAAACGAAAAAGAGTGGTTCACGTCACATTTGACATGATGATCGGCGGAGCGGAACAGGTGATCTACAACCTCATGGAGAGTACGGATTCTTCAGCATATGAGGTCTCTGTTCTCTGTCTGGATCAGCCAGTCGGGCCTTTTGGGAGACAATTGCAGGAAAAAGGCTACTCGGTCAGGGCCTTGAATCGACAGCCCGGATTTGATGTGGCCCTTATCAGAGATATTCGGAATTATGTGCGGCAGTATTCTGTGGATGTGCTGCATTGTCACCAATACACGCCCTATGTTTACGGGCTGTTCGGTGCTGCGTTCACCCCGTGCAAAGTCATTTTCACCGAGCATGGCCGGTTTTATCCTGACTACCGGAAGCTGAAAAGGGTTCTGCTCAATCCTTTTCTGAATTTGTTCACGGATTATGTGACAGCCATTTCATCGGCCACGCGGGATGCTTTGGTCAGATTTGAAAACTTTCCCAGAGGCAAGGTGGAAATCGTTTATAATGGCATCCGGGATGATAAGTATCGACTTCCTAGCGATCCAAAACTGAAAGTATCGCTGGGTATCCGTGAGGACGCGCATGTTCTGGGAACGGTGGCACGCCTTGATTCCATAAAGAATCAGAAAATGATGATCCGGGCCTTGAAGAAAGTCCGCCAAGCCTTTCCCGAAACCGTCCTGATCATTGTGGGGGACGGGCCTGAACGGAAAAACCTGGAAGAACTGGCCTCGGACCTTCAATTGTCCTCCCATGTCATATTCACAGGCTTCAGAGAGGATGCCCATCTCTTTTATAAAATCATGGATATTTTTCTGCTGACCTCCTTTAGTGAAGGCACAGCCATGACCCTTTTGGAAGCTATGGCAACTGGCATTCCCTGCATTGGCACAGATGTGGGGGGCAACCCGGAGATCATCCGGGATGAGGAAAGCGGATTTGTGATCCCAAGCGATGATGAAATGGCCCTTGCTGAAAAAATAAGCGCCCTGTTTGCCAATGAAAACCAGATAAAAAAAATGGGGGAAACTGGCAGAAAAATATTTGAGGAAAATTTCACAGCGGACAAAATGGCGGAGTCCTATCAGGCGATGTATGAAAAATAGAGAAATAAATACTTTTTTATCTTTGATAGTTATGATGGATTAATCATCATAGATGGCCTGACCGCTTGATCCGCTAAATAATATGATCATCTTGACAGATGAATAAGCTATCTGAAGGAGATCAATATGCAACAGGTCGCCCTGAAAGAAGCTGAGACACAGCTTGCCGAGTTAATCGGAATCGTAGCCGGAGGCGAGGAAGTTGTCATAACAAAGGATGACGGTTCAGCTTTCAAAATCATATCAGTTGGTTGCGATAAGCCATATCCGAAATTCGGGAGTGCCAGAGGTTTGGTTGAAATGTCAGATGATTTTGACGCACCTCTCGAAGATTTTGAGGAATATATGCCGTGAGAATTTTGCTGGATACGCATACATTCCTATGGTTTATCGGCGGAAATCCGAAATTGGGCAATTATGCAAGACAAGTGATTGAGAACACGGAAAATGAGCGTCTCTTAAGTGTGGTAAGTCTTTGGGAAATGTCGATCAAAGCCAGCATTGGCAAGCTAAGACTGAACCTCACCTTTCCAGAAATACTCAGTAAGCATATCGAAGGTAATGCAATGAAATTGCTTCATATCAAACCAGTACATCTGGATATTGTCAGATCATTGCCTTTTCACCATAAAGATCCGTTTGACCGTCTGATTATCGTACAGGGGCAGTCGGAGAACGTGCTGATTCTGAGCCGAGATAAAGTATTTGATACATATGATAAGGTGCAACGTATCTGGGAACTATAAAGTGTCTGAATCTCATGTATGCTTTTATGATGAAGAATGTCCAAAACTTGTCAGAAAAAACTGAAGTTCCATGCCAAAGTCTCATCAGTTCTGCACCTGTGTGACTATGTGGGAAAGCTCAAATGAGCTTAATCAATAAATTATTATATGACAATATGTTATGAAAACACTGCTGACCACCATCACCACCAGAGAAACACAAGGCACTGACCGGAAGAACGAGCCTGTCACCATTGGCATTCCATTTCCTGAGGGACTGGTTCATAATCCGTCAGACCTGATTCTCAGGGATCAGGGAGATAATAATCTCCCGCTTCAGACAGAGGTGCTTGCCACATGGTCGGATAAGAGCCTCAAGTGGGTGCTTCTTGATTTTCAGGCATCTGTTTCCTCCGGGGAAGAAGTGGAACTGCCGCTGCTTTTGGACGCATCCCGCACAGCTTCAGACGGACAATCTGCCATATCTGTCCAGGAAACCGAAGATCAGTGCATCGTTGACACAAAAGCCGCCGCTTTTTTTGTCAGCGCCAAAGGAACGTTCAGGCCGTTTGAGCGTGTTGTTGTGGAGGGGAAGGAAATCCTGCACGGAGAAAAAAGCCGGATTCTGCTGACAGATGAGGATGGGAATGAATATGAACCGGTCATCCATAAGATTTTCCTTGAAACCAGGGGCAAGCAAAGAACCACATTAAAAGCAGAGGGCGAGTTCATCTCCGAGGATCAGTCCGTTTTTGCCGCTTTTTCCTCCAGAATCAGTTTTTTTGCAAACCACTCCATGATCAGGATGACGTTTACAATCCTCAATCCCAGGGCGGCAAAACATCCGGGAGGCTTATGGGACCTCGGCGATCCTGGTTCTGTATTTTTCAAAGATATTTCTCTGTCCGCCGCACTGGATTCCCATGAAAACATGAAAATAAGCTGGTGTCTGCCCCCTGGGGATGCCGAAACAATTGCCTCCGATCATCTCCGCATTTACCAGGATTCCAGCGGCGGCGAAAATTGGGACAGCAGAAATCATGTCAATCGGAACAACGAAGTCAGAACTTCATTCAGAGGCTACCAGGTATATGCCAATGATGAGATCATCCAAAAGGGAACAAGGGCAAATCCGACGTTTTCCATAAAAAATGGGGACAAAAAAATTTCCGGGTCGGTTCAGCATTTCTGGCAAAATTTCCCAAAAGCATTGGAGGCGGACGGCAATACACTGACCATTCGCTTATTTCCCGAACAATACGATGATGTTTTTGAGTTGCAGGGCGGAGAACAGAAAACCCACACCATTTTCCTGGACTTCGGTTTGCCTGAGGCGGAAGGGCCGGGGCTGGAATGGATTCATTCCCAGCTGATTGCCCATGCAACACCGGATTGGTATTCAAAATCAGAGGCCTTCAGCTATCTGATTCCCGAAAGAGAGGATTCCAATCGCCAATTGAATGAACTGATCACAACCGCAATCCGGGGCGATAAGACCTTTTTCCAGCGGCGTGAGATCATTGATGAATACGGATGGCGGAATTTTGGTGAATTATACGCCGACCATGAGGCTGTGGGATACAAAGGGCCAGCCCCGCTGATTTCCCATTACAATAATCAGTATGACTGCATTTACGGAATGTTGTTCCAGTTTGCCAGAAGCGGTGAGGATCAGTGGTTTTTGCTGGCAGATCAGCTTTGTCGCCATATGAAAGATATTGATATTTATCACACAGATGAGGACAGGCCTGAGTATAACCGGGGATTGTTCTGGCACACAGAGCATTATATTGATGTCCAAACCGCAAGCCATCGCTGTTTTTCAAAGAGACATGCGGATCAGAGAAACCTGGCCGCTTACGGGGGCGGCCCGGCCCTGTCGCATATTTATTCAGCGGGCCTGCTTCTCCACTACTACATGACCGGAGATCCATCCTCAAAAGAGGCGGTCTCAGACTTGGCGAGCTTTGTTGTCAGCAACATGGAAATGGAAAGCACTTTTCTGAATCAGACCATCAAGGGAGTGCGAGCCGCCAAACTGTTCTTGAAAAGCACCTTTGGGGAAAAAGACTTGGTCCAGCTTGGCAAAGTGTATGAGTTGGACGGCCCGGGCCGTGCAAGTGGCAATGTCTTAAGCGTCCTGACTGACGCGTATGTCCTGACAGAAGACCAGCGATATTTGGAAAAAGCGGATCATCTGATATGTCGTTGCATTCATCCGGATGATGATATTGAGAAACGGGATCTGACAGATGTGGAAAACCGGTGGATGTATGTGGTGTTTCTGCAATCGCTCGGCAAATATCTGGACATGAAGACCCGTCATCAGATGCCTGATGACATGTGGGAATATGCGAGACAAAGCCTCATCCATTATGCAAAGTGGATGTTGGATAACGAGTATCCGTATCTGGAAAAGCCCGAGAAACTGGAATTCCCCAATGAGACCTGGGCGACCCAGGATATCCGCAAATGCAATGTGCTGTTATACGCGGGGAAATATGCTGATGACGTTGCGTTACGAGACATTTTCATGGAAAAAGCCGAATTCTTTTATGAGGAAGCGATAAGCTATCTTTTCAAATTTGAAACCCGGACACGCACTCGTCCAATCATACTGGCAATGCTGAACGGGATGATGCCTGCTTATGCCAAAGCTCATGGCATCAAACCCGTCATTTATGACGAATTCCCTGAATATGGTGACTCGTCTCGGATTCATGCTGGGATGATTGAAAAAAGACAAACATCAAAAAATATCATCATCAACATGCTAAATACTTTTTCTCTTTCAAGAGAAATCCGGTTTCTCAAATGGCGATTGTAAACAGGATCATCACCATTATTCATTATTCATTATTCATTATTCATTATTCATTATTCACTATTCACTATTCATTATTCACTAATTTCTTATGTCAAATTTTGGAGCAGCCTTTCTCTTATTTTACGCGATCAGCATCTACGGGACATTCTTCAAGGATATCTCCTGGGGAATCAACCTGTATATCATGCAGTACTGGCTGAATCCTGTGGACAGATGGTGGTATGGCGGATTGCCTTCGGTGCGCTGGTCCTTCACGGTTGCCATCTGTATCTTGGCCGCCTTTTTCATAAAAAAGTCAAAATATAAAAAAACCGGATTGTTTGACGCACCCCAGATCAAGTGGCTTCTGATCAATGCCGTATGGTTCGCGATGATCTCCCAGTGGGCTGTGTGGCCATATATGCAGTCGAAATTTCTGCAAGATCATATTAAGCTCATCATCTTCATTCTGCTTGCATACAAAACCATTGACACTCCGAAAAAATTTGAGGGCGTGATGTGGACCATGATGCTCGGAGCCTATTATGTGTCCTATGAAAGCAAACGGGTCGGGCGAAACTCAGACGGAAGGGTGGAGGGAACCGGACCAGCGGATGCCGGAGGCGATGGTAACAATGCGGCGGCCTCCCTGGTATCTGTCATTCCTGTGCTGCTGTATTTTGTTGTGCGAAGCAATGTGGTGAAGACCAAGCTCTGGAAACGGCTTTTTCTTCTTTTTCTCATGGCATTCATATTAAACGGCGTTATCCTCATCAACAGCCGGGGGTCTTTTCTCGGACTGGTCGCTTCATGCGCCTATTTCGGATTCTATGTGTTCACAAACAGAAAAGTCACGATGAAGCAGCGTTTTCAACTGATCGGTGTCGTCATCCTCGGATTATGCGCGTTTCTTTATCTGGCAGATGACAGCTTCTGGGAGCGAATGGAGAGCATCTCAGAGGAATCCGAGTCTGACACCGGGGGGGGCGGCAGAAAACTCTTCTGGTCGCTCTCCCTGGAGATGGTGAAGGAATATCCCTGGGGCGCGGGCGGATGGGGATTCCAACGCCTCAGTCCCCACTATGTTCCCCCGGAATACATGCCGCGCAACGCCAGTGTGAGGGCTGTGCATTCTCTCTATTTCCAATGTATTATCGAACGGGGATATATGGGGACAGTATTTTTTGCAGCATTGCTGCTGTCAAATTTCCTTTTTATCAAAAAAACTCAGAAATACCTGCTGAACAAGGGAGATATGCCTTCATATTTTTTGGGACTGGCCATTGAATCCGGCTATATCGCCTTTCTTGCCGCTGCAACCTTCATCAACCGCCTGAATTGTGAGATATTATACTGGCAGCCTCTGTTCATCGCGTGTTTTGGCAATATTTACATGCTCCAGGAGCAGAAGGCAAAGAGGGCGGAAAAAGCAGCAGCTAAAAGCGGCAAATAACCTTAGCCTGAGCGGATTGCACCATTTCGGTGACGGCTTTTCTGAAAAATAAAAAACAGCGATTGGAACTTCATGGCAGCAGATAATCAGTCAACGCAGACAGATGATTTAAAAGGCCAGGTCATGACCTCCCTCGCCTGGCTCGGTGGGATGAAATACCTGGGGCAGATCGTTTCCTGGGCCATCACCATTCTGGTCATCCGAATCCTGAATCCCGAAGATTACGGTCTGATGGCCATGGCCAGTGTCTGCACAAACTTTCTGGTGATGATCAGCGAACTGGGACTGGGGGCTGCGATTGTCCAGAAAAGGGAACTGAGCCAGGAGCAGTTATCCCAGGTTTTCGGTTTCATCATCATTTCCCATATCCTTTTGTTCATTGCCCTGTTTCTGGGGGCGCATCTTATTGCCGGGTATTTTTCAGAGCCCAGACTCGTTCCCATTTTGCAGGTGCTGAGTTTCAACTTTCTGATTCTGTCACTCTATGTGATTCCAAGATCCGTTCTCATGCGGAAAATGGATTTTAAGCGGAAGTCCATTGCGGATCTTGTGGCCACAGTTTTCGCAGCCTTTGTCTCTCTGGGATTGGCTCTGTCGGGATTCGGTGT
>Ga0164315_10003152_pt1 | contig 12762 bp, 9 predicted proteins | sample GuaBasSedimGuay6_FD_113737 | JGI IMG/M metagenome (GOLD analysis project Ga0164315, IMG submission 113737) | Subseafloor sediment microbial communities from Guaymas Basin, Gulf of California, Mexico - Guay6, Core 4569-2, 0-3 cm | ecosystem: Environmental > Aquatic > Marine > Hydrothermal vents >... | reverse complement strand
GGAATGTCACAAAAAAGCCAATAAAAATTTCACCGAGTATCTGCCCCATGCAGACCACCATGACAGAGAAAAATACCCGTATCTGTTTTATCCATTTTGGGTAATGACGTTACTCATTATTTTTACATTTACCGCATTTGGGATTCATGCATTGCTCTGGTTGAACAGATCTTTGATTGAAAGATTTTCAGCACGGAAAACCCAGGAAAAATCCATCCTGTTGGATAAAAGAGATGAAAAGCATGTCAAACGATTTAATGTGTCCCATACGATCTTGCATATAATGATTATTATCAGCTTTTTGACTCTTGCAATTACCGGCATGTCATTGAAGTTTCCAGATAATCCCCTGTTTGCAGGCATTGCGCATTTGGTGGGCGGACCGCACATGATGGGATTAATTCATCGGATAGGTGCTGTGGTAACTTTTCTTTATTTTACGACTCATCTTTTCCAATTGTTTGTTCTCTTTGTCAGGCGCAAAATAACTGTCATGGGATTAATAAAAGAGGAATACTCATTAATACCATTGCCACGGGATCTAATAGATGTGAAAGATAATCTTCTCTATTTTATAGGCAAAGGTCCAAAACCGTCCTTCGGGCGCTGGACCTACTGGGAAAAGTTTGACTACATGGCTGTTTTCTGGGGTATCTCTATTATCGGCACCACAGGTTTGACTCTGGCCTTTCCGGAAATTGCAACACGTTTTCTGCCGGGGTGGGCACTAAATATAGCCACTATAATTCATAGCGATGAAGCACTTCTTGCTACGGGCTTTATTTTTTCCATGCATTTTTTCCATTCGCATATGAGACCTGATAATTTCCCCATGGATACGGTAGTCTTTACACAACGGCTTCCTCTTTCCAGGTTCAAGGAAGAAAGATCAAGAGAATATCAGGAGATGGTCAAAAATGGTGAACTGGAGAAATATTTAATCGATCCGCCAGGCAGATGGTATTCTATTTTTGTTTTAATCATAGGATGGCTCTTTTTATCCATCGGGCTCATTTCGCTTGGAGCTATAATATATTCTTTGCTGGGACTTGTTTTCTGATGGTTATGTTCCATATCAAAAGAAAATACAACTTAATTTTTTTGAACAGCAAAACTCTCAGAAACGACAGACATAATAACTTTGACCATAATGATAAAAAAGAGAACTGCTGGTACGAATTGAACAATAACAATAAGAGTACAGTACCCAAAAAACATAAATACACATATACCGCTGTGGCTTTCTATTAAACCTGTAGCGGCAAATGCTGATACAGGAATTAATACTCCTGCTAAGGCAGCTATTTTTTTCATAACATCCTCCTTTTGGGAAAACGTAGATTAATTAAATGAAGCATTTTTCATATATAAAGTCAAGCAACTCTTTCCAAATCAACAAAATGATCAGTACCCTATCAATATCATAATTTTTCTGTTTTGATAAACTGGACCAGGAAAAGGGAGATGAGGCTGAAAAAGGCTCCGGCTAAAAAAGGGATCTTGTAATCGATCATCCACAGCAGTCCGCCAATGACCGGCAGGACCACCGCTGCTATATGATTAATAGTAAATCCTACGGCCGCACTGGATGCAATATCCTCCGGGTCTGCAATTTTATGAAAATAGGTACTGATGCCGGTGGAAAAATTAAAAAAGATATGATCAAGCACATATAAAATACCGACGATTAGTTTTGAGTCTACAAAGGCATAGGAGATAAAAATTAAGATAAGAAAAAAATACTCCATTGAAAGAAGTTTTCTTTCACCGTATTTTATAATAAATTTTCCAATTAAAGGATTGATAAAAAAATTGATCACATTATTTACAAGGAAAAGCAGGGTAATATTCTGAACGGAGAATCCAAACCTTTTTACCAGCAAAAATACGGCAAATGCCATAAAGATCTGTCTTCGAGCCCCGGCCATAAAGGTTAAAAAATAAAAGAGCCAGTAGCGTTTTTTGAGTACCAGTTTTTTTTTCTGGGCAAGGATGCCTTTTTTTACGGGATTTTTTGTGATGGCCCAGATACCACCGGCACAGATCAGGCAGCCAAAGAGGATATACATGGTTTTATAGCTTAAAAAAGGAGCGATCACAAATATAATAATACTGACGACTATACTGGCAGCTGCTGCATAACTTCTTTGTGCACTGAGAACAATGGGGGAGGTTAGTTTGTCAAAATACTGAAGTGTGAGAGATTGTTTGGTTGTTTCATAATAGTGGAACCCGAAACTCATGATCAGGGTTGTAAAAATAAGGCCGTAAAAGCTAGGTAAAAGCCCTGTTGCAAAAAGACCTGCTCCAAGGATGATAATGGAGAGTGCCGACAACCTGTGTTCTTTAATTATTAAAATGACGTAGGTGACCAGCAGCGCCAGAAATCCCGGTATTTCACGGACAGACTGCAAAAAACCGATATGCTTTCCTTCCAGCCCGACAAGATTAACGCTGAAATTGTCAAAAAGGGTCAGCCAGCACTGGAGTCCTGCTGTAGAACAGATGGTCAGAACGATGAGATAGGAATACATCAGTTCTTTTTTATAATCAGGCATCAGATTCTTATTGAATCTTATTTATTAGTTTTTCAACGACTTTTTCCGCCGTATCTCCAAACAGGGTTTCAACGTTTACCAGGTTAAGATATTTGTCATCCCATTGAATGTTATCACTTTCAAGAATCCAGTCTTTAAGCCTGTTATATTTCCCGCCCAGGGCTTTGATCTTTTTCAAAAGCGGGAGATCTTTTGATGTTTTAAAATTGATATTTAAAGAAAGAATATACTCAATAATGTTGGGTGTGGCAGGGTTTGAAGATATGCCTGGGATTACCAGAATGTTTTTATTGTCTTTTCTGCCTTTCCCAATATAAACATTTCCTTCTCTTACAATGATATTTTTCGTTCCTTTAAGCCGGGGATCTGTTTCTACCCTGGAATGTTCCTCTTTTAACGCACCGGTTTTGTTAATGAGTTTAATCTTGGTTTCACGGGTGACTTCACCTAAAAGATTCAGGCCTGAGATCTGGTAGAGAAAGGCCCCGTTGACCTTTGAAACAACTTCCTGGAGGTTTTTAATGACCAGGACATTCTTATTGGTAATCTGGGAAATCTGAATGTCGTTTGCAGACAGCTCGTCAAACACAAGACCTTCAAATTTTTCACTGATTCTGCTGGTTCCCACCGTTACAGTTTTTGCCTGATGCTTGATGGCATCAACCGGCCTTGCCATAGTGTTGATGGCCTGGCCAATATTATCAAAGAAGGTGTTTAACATGTTGGAGGGTGTGCCCTTTGTTTCAAAATCAATCTCAAAATCTGACACCGGCAGCCGGCCTGACAGGTATTTTAACAGCAGTGTGATATTGGCGACATTATCAAGCCCCATGGCTGCGGGAAATCCTCCGTGCCGCCGCTTTTTTGAGAATCTGTTATAAAAATGTGCAATGGTTTCCCTGAATCGTTTTTCTAAGAGAACTTCATAAACATCATGCCCCATGGTGGTATATTCATCTATAACATCCTGGACTTCAAGTTTTCCTTCATACATAAACCTGGAAGCCTCATTAATGGCAAGGGCAGCATAATACCCCCAGATATGCCCGACAAGTGTGTTGAGAACAGGAGCAAAATGTTCTTTTATTTCAGGAATTTTAAATACATCCGTGGCATAGAGGTCAAATCGGTCTTCTCCAATGGTGGTTATCACCACAGGGGTTGCCTTGTGTGCATGGAAGATGGCTGTATCCTTTATAATATCCCCCAGTACACTTTCCCGTGTGCCGGCAGCACATATGATGATTAAAGGTTCGCTAGACAGGTCAATATGTTTTTTGTCTTCAATAAAATCAGACGAAATGGTTTTGTAGCAAAGTTCGCTGAGTTTAATCCTGATCTCATCAGCTGAGGTCTTGTTTGATCCTGATCCAACCGTGGCCCAATAGTCTTTTGAGACGGCAAGCCTGAAGGCTGAGTCTTTAATTTGATCTTTCATTCCAAGTATGGTCCGCATTTTATCCGGCAGGTCCATAACTTCATTGATCTGTTCTGTAATAAATTCATCTGATCTTGTTTGAACAATGTGGGCAATGTGAAGACCTAAAATAGCTCCTGCGGTAATCTGTGAATAGAATGCTTTTGTGGATGCCACAGACATTTCAATATCCCGGCCGGAGCTGGTGTACAATACACCATCGGTTTTAAAGGTCAGATCAGAATCCCTTCTGTTTACAATGGCCAGTGTCTTGGCACCGCAGGCTTTTACCATGTCAACAGTCCGATTTGTATCGGTCGTGGTGCCGGACTGGCTGATGGCCACAACAAGGGTGTTGGCCATGGAGTTTTCAGCATTTTCTCCTTCAACAATACTGAACCCTGAGAGTTCTGAGGATTTTAATGCCCGGATATCGATATCAATATCCCCCAGATAGAAATTTAACAGATCAGCACACCCCTGGGCTGCAATTCCGGCAGTCCCCTGTCCAATAAAACAGACTTTTTTTATTTTGTTGTTTCTAAAGTCATCTTCCAGAGATTCTGGAATCACTGTCTCATCCAGGCTTGTGGTGAACAGATTTGATTCCGTGGATACTTTGAATTTGTTTTCCAGGGTTTTTTCAACTGAGCCTGGAGACTCTGAAATTTCTTTTAAAAAATAGTGAGGAAAGCTTTGCCGGTCAATATCCCTTGATGTGATCTGACTGGTAAGTATCTGATCGTCTTCTATGTCTATGGGGGTATTATTATAATAAAAGGATTGAATTCCTGAAACACCGCCGGAAGAATTCTGATCTAAAATAACAATCTGGCCCCTTTCTTCTCCATTGAGTTTGATGTAATCCTGAGTTTCCTCAACAATGCCATAGAGTTCTGAAGCCGCGATATAATGATCCTTGGCAATGCCGACAAAGATGGCCTGTCCACTTCCTTTTTGAGCTAAAAACAATTTTCCCGGCGCCAGATTTGAGTGCATACTGATGGCATGAGAACCCTCGAAATCATTTACAGCCAGCCTGAAGGCTTCTTCAATGGAGTTGTTGAGTTTAAGGTAGTGCTCAATCTGGAGAGGAATCAGCTTGGTGTCGGTACTAATATCTTCGTGGATTTTATCGTATCGTGCTTCATACTCGGTCTTTAATTCAAGATAATTGTCAATATCACCATTCAGACAGACATGAATGATGCCGGTTTTACCAATTTCTCTATCAATGGGCGTGTTGTCCTGGGGATGGCAGTTGGCCATTGTAATATCCCCCACAGAGGCCCATCGGGTATGAGCAGATACGGAATTGGCAATAAATTTATAATTTGAAAGTAATTGAAGCATGTGATCATTCTTAATCTGGCTTCGAATAAAGGAGACATTGTCTCCAAGTGCACCAATTTCCGCAGCAAATTTATAGATAAAAGAAATGGTCACAAAATGCGTACCGTTCTCAGGGTATGTATCATTGATGGTAAGGCTGTTATTGGTCAATACCAGGTGATTTGTCCGCTGCTTCAACCTTTCCGATAGCCCGGCCTTAATCAAGGCTTCTCTGTAATTTTCAAATTCTTCTTTGGTAAAGGTAAATATAACCGAAATTCCTGCTGAATCCCTTCCCCGGACTTCAAGCCGGTCAATGCTGTTTAAGACAGCATTGATTCTTTTGAATATTCTTAATCCGGAAACGTTGTTGGAATTTTTAAGACCAATGGCAAGATCGTTGATAGCAGTTATATTATCCAAAACTTCTTTTTTAATGCACCAGCTGATATCTCTAAGCTTTTCAAGGCGCAGGGAAATGATTTCAACATCCAGAGAAGAAAGATTTGAAACCTCTTTTTTAAATGTGAGGGTTTGATCCTCAATTAATTGTTCGATCGCTTCTGAAACGGATAAAAGGGCCTGACTTTTTTCCTTGTCAAAAAACAGCTCGGAAAAAACAGTTTCCTGTTTTAAGGTCTGGCACTCCTCAAACAAGGCGTTCAAAAGGTCATCACTGCCGGGAAAGTCTTCTCTGATCGACAAGACATCAGATGTCAGACTTTTTGTTTTTAATGAAAGGACCATCTCCTGGACAGGGTTTAAATCAAACAGCCTGGGGGTGTCACTTCCTTTAAATGCGACAAATGCTGAAATTCCGCAGGATAATGTATTGGGAATATCTGGAAAGATGATGATACGATTTTTACCTGTCGCTTCCATGGACGTTCCAATTTCAATATTGATGGAACATATTCTTTTGATGAGATGGCATAAACGCTTTACAGGATCAAACATTTTTTCCTCCGTCATTATCCAGAAAATTATTACAATTGTGCAGTTGTCGCTATATTATTTTTAAAATATTGTTTTAAAATCATTTTTGCATACGTGGTGGCTCTTGTCCCTATATATTTTCTATGCCCGACAACAATCGATAAAGCAATTTTTTTATTTGTACTTTTTTGCTTTCCAAAACCGATAAACCAGTCATATTTAACGGTGTGTTTTTTATTATATAATGATCCGGTCTTTCCACCGATCGCAAGTGTTGACAGAACCTTATCCCTGGAAGCGCCTCTGAAGGATTTTCGGGCAGTCCCTTTTGTTATTGTTTTTTCCAGCAACGCTATCATTGTTGCAGCTGTTTTTGGCATTATGGCTTTTTTATAGGTTGATGTTTTGTTCTTGTAAATAATTTTTCCATCAGCGTTTGTCACATGCTCAACAATACTTGGCATTGTAAGGTTGCCTGAGTTGAGCACAGCTGAGATGAGCATGGCACCAAACATGGGTGAGATGGTTGTATCATTATTAAAACCGCAGCCCAGTTCAGCCAGATGGTATTCGCTTTCGTTGGTTTCAAAGCTGCCTGATTCAAAGGGTAATTCAGAATGGATAACCTGATTGAATCCAAACGCCTCGGCATAGGACTCAAGTTTTTCTTTTCCAAGGTAATTTTTTCCGATTTTTCCAAATATCGGATTTACTGATTCGGCAAACGCCCTGGAAAATGAGATTTTATAGGTATATTTATTCTTAACATCCTTGAGCTGCCGCTTATACAATGTGTACTTGTTCCCATTAAAGTACAATTGTGTCTGCGGTGTGTAGCCCAGTGTTTCAACTGCTGCCGCTGCGGTTATAATCTTAAAGATGCTTGCGGCCGGATAGTCGGATTCAATGCAGGGGTTGCTATCAGGGTTTTCCAGGTCAAATCCTGTCATGGCAATAATTTTTCCGGTATCGGCTTCCATGACAACCAGGGCGATTCTCTGGGGTTTACCGCGGGTGAGTCCTTTGAGGCGGTCCATCAGAGACAATAAGTATTCCTGAAGATAGATATCAATGCTTGTCGTGATTTTATAACTGTCTTCAGGTGTATCAATAAAAAAGATGTTTTTATCTGTATGGATAAATTGTGTGGTATGGATGATATCTGCCAATTGAGTTTTTAACAGCTGATCAGGAACTTCAGGTGTGTGTGACTCAGTCAGTATCGGATTTTTCTGCTCTGTTTTATGAAATAGTTCAGAATCTGCATAGATTTTATTTTTAACAAAAAAGATGCCTGTAATTAGAATTATCAGGACACCCGACCCAATAGTTGCTTTGAGTGTTTTTAAAAAAAGATTCTTTTTCTTTTTTTTAACAATATAATCTGATTGAAAATTTCGCCAGGAAGTTTCTTTCATTTTATTAAGTTTCCCGGCGCAATTTTTTTATCAAAACCGGACAATACCAGCCCTTTTTTATGGCTTGCCGCAAGGATCATCCCCTGGGATATTTCTCCCATAAGCGTTGCCTCTTTTAAGTTGGCAACGACAATGACCTGTTTGCCGATCATTTCCTTTGGCGAATAATCTTTTGCAATTCCGGCTATCACCTGTCGCGTCTCAGCACCTAAGTCTACTTTCAGTTTTAAAAGCTTATTGGACTTTTCAATTTTTTCAGCTTTTATTATGGTACCGGTTCTCAAATCGATTTTTGCAAAATCATCAATACTAATCTCTTCTTTTAAAGCCGGTTTAAATGATTTTATCTGTTTAACCGGTTCGTTGGGTTTTATTTTGTCTGTATCAATCCTTGGAAATAAAATATCCGGCTTGGCAATGACGGTCCCTTTTTGAATCTGCCCCCAGGAATCTATTTCTTTAAGCGTGTAAAATTCATTTTCCTCTTTGGCCATGCAAAGGGTGCACTGCATTTTTAAAGATGTCTGCGGCATTATGGGGTATATCAGGCAGGAGACAACCCTTAATCCCTCAATCAGATTATAAAGAACCGTTTCAAGAATGGGAATGTTGACATCATCTTTGGCCAGTGCCCAGGGTTCATTTTTATCAATATATTTATTCATGGTACTGATAAATTGCCATATAGCTCCAACGCCTTTGTGAAATTCACAAAGCGCCATGGCCTGTTTGAATCCATCAATGGCTTTTTTCGCATCAGATGCCAGGCTCAGATTTTTTTCTTTTTCAATTTTAGTATCAGGCCCTTTTACTTCACCCGCAAAATATCTGTGGTTCATGGAAAGGATTCTGGAAAAAAGATTGCCAAGATCATTGGCAAGATCCGAATTGATTCTCGATACAATGGTCTCCTCCGTGAAATTGGCATCCAGACCAAAGACCATTTCTCTCATTAAAAAATATCTGAACTGATCCAGGCCGTAAACATCTGTCACCCTGATGGGGTCTGTGACATTACCGACACTTTTTGACATTTTACTGCCTTTGACATTCCAGAATCCATGAACATTCAATCCATTATAAATTTCGATGCCGGCAGCTTTCAGCATAATGGGCCAGTAGATTCCATGGGGTTTGATGATATCTTTCGCAACAAAATGGCGGGTACTGGACCAGAATTTATTAAAAAGATCTCCATCGGGATATCCCAGCGCAGAAATATAATTTACAAGAGCATCAAACCAGACATAAGTGACATAATCATCGTCAAAGGGCAGGGTGATCCCCCAGGTCAGACGGGATTTTGGCCTTGAAATGCAAAGGTCTTCCAGGGGTTCCTTTAAAAATGAAAGAAGTTCATTTTTGTATTGTGCAGGCCGTATAAAATCAGGATTGGTTTTAATATGATCGATGAGCCACTCCTGGTATTTGCTCATTTTGAAAAAATAATTGGATTCTTTGATCACTTCGGGTGCAACACCATGGTCCGGGCATTTGCCGTCGACAAGTTCCCTTTCCTGATAGAATCGTTCACATCCAAAACAATAAAGCCCTTCATAGCTTGAAAAATAGATATCACCTGAATCATAAATTTTGGAAAGAACCGATTCAACGACTTTGATATGATCCAGGTCTGTTGTTCTGACAAAATAATTATTTTTGACATTTAAGACAGGCAACAGGTCCTGAAAGAGCTGACTGATTTTATCGGCATATTCTTTTGGTGTTGTTTTTTGTTTTTCAGCTGCCTGGACAATTTTATCTCCATGTTCGTCCGTTCCAGTCAAAAAAAAGGTTTCATTGCCATCCATCTGTTTGAATCTTGTTGCAACATCAGCTGCGATGGAGGTATATGCATGCCCCAGGTGGGGTTTTGCATTGACATAATATATGGGGGTTGTAAAAAATTGTTTCTTGTTTTTCATCCTTTTGTGGACCTTGTTTTTGAGTTGGAAAGTTGCTGGATGGATTTTTCTATTTCAGTCTTATCCTCTAAACGAATCGTAATGCTTTCTTTTAACACATTCTGCCGGATAACTTTGCCTTGCCCTTCTTCTATTGTAATTTTTTTTCCTAACTTGGGCATTTGGCGTTTAAGGAGTTTGTAAGTTTGATTTTCAAAGGTGAGACAGCACATTAACCTGCCGCAAACCCCTGAAATTTTGGTGGGATTTAAGGACAACCCCTGTTCTTTTGCCATTTTGATGGAAACCGGCTCAAACGTATGCATAAATGAGGAACAGCAAAGTTCCCTGCCGCATTTACCAATACCGCCGCAATGTTTTGAAAGGTTGCGGATTCCAACCTGACGCATTTCAATTCGAATACTAAAATTTTTTACCAGAAGTTTGATTAATTCTCTAAAATCAATCCTCCCGTCAGCTGTGTAGAAAAAAGTCAGTTTATTTCTATCAAATGTGCTCTCGACGCTGAACAGGTTCATGAGAAGATTCAAATCAGTGATGCATTGGCGGCAATAATCAAACGCTTTTTCTTCAAGTACTTTCAATTCTTCTTTTTTAAGAAAGTCTTCTTTTGTAGCAATACGGACAATCTGTTTTAGTTTTTTCCCGGCATGTTCAACTTCAACAGGTGGTATGGCAATTTTACCAAATCCCAGGCCCTGCTCAGTTTCTACGATGACAGAAGTCCCTTCTTCCAGTACAAAAGCACTGGAGTTGAAATCATATATTTTCCCTGCTGTTTTAAATTTAACGCCAGCAACTTTAATCATAAATTAACTTTCCTTTGTCCATAGCAATTTTAAGGAAAAAACGATCCAGTGTTAATCTCAGCGAGCAGTTTGACGACAGCCTTTTTTCTGTTTCATAAAGATTTTGAACCCAGTCACAAAATAAATTGTTTTCAACCATCTTACTAATATCTGTAAAAGTGTCAGAAAAATCAAGATTAACTATTTTTTCAGGATGAAGTTTAAAAATCATTAAATCCCGGAAAAATGTTTTCATAACAGCCATAGCACCATCAATAAGGTCGGGATTAAAATTTAATTTTTGTGACAGCATCAACCCTTTGGATATGCAATTTTTAAAGTCTGCCATCACCATGCCTGCAAGCATTTTGACCAGCCACTTTCTTTTTTTGATCCAGTTAACATCTTTTGACAACTCCCCTAAATTCAAATACATCAATGCCTTTTTCAAATCAGAATCAGCTGTTCTTGATGCAATATGGGCATCCTGCCTGGCAATTTGAAAATCATTCACCAGACATTGTTCGATGAGTGTGTCGGACAATGGTTTAAATCTGATGTTACGGCATCTTGAAATAATCGTTGGCAGCAGCAGGGATATCCTGTTGGCAATAAGGATGAAAAAAGTTTTTTCAGGCGGTTCTTCAAGCATTTTTAATAAAGCGTTCTGGGCCTGTATATTCATTCGATCGGCATCTAAAATTAATACCATCCTGAATATAGCCTCATTGGGTTTAGAAGATATGGCCAACCCCATTTGGCGGATCTGGGATATGGAAATTATTTTTTTCCCTTTTAAAAGATGAACACCGAGGATATCCGGATGGCTGTCAGCATCTATTTTACGGCATGACCTGCACTTATCACAGGCAAGGCCCGTTCCTTTTAAACAATTACATCCTTTGGCAAAGAAAAATGCCGCTTCTTTTCTACCTGTATTCTCATTTCCCGAGAAAAGGAGGGCATTCGGGATTTTTTTTATCTGAATGAGATGTGTTAACTCAGGAAATATTTTTGCTTGGTATTGCATTTGATCAAAATTAAACATGGTTTGATCAATATCCAATTTATTAATAATCTACCCGTTCCTTTAGCTCTTTTCCACATTTGAAAAATGGGAGTCGCTTGGGAGGAATGGTGACTTTCTGGCCTGTTTTCGGGTTTCGGCCTGTGTAACTTTTGTACTCTTTAATATGAAAACTGCAAAAGCCCCTTATCTCTACTCTTTCTCCTTTAACAAATGAATCGGAAAGTGAGTCATAAAAAATTTTAATGATCTCTGAGGCTTCGGATTTTGTAAGGTTTGCTCTTTCTTTCAGTGTCGAAATTAATTCAAGTTTATTCATACTTCCTCTTTCTTAAATTGGATGATACGCTTTTATCATTATTTTTAATAAGCGTTCTATTTAAAATTTGATAAAAAGTCAAGGAGTTATGCTAATAAGTCAGGGATTTTTTCAACATTGTCTTCTTCTGCTTCAACACCGGCATACTGCCCTAAAATATCTATTTTGACAAAAACACGCCCTTTTCCCTTATACCTTGTGAATTCTCCCTTTGCCCCTGCCATGGGTCCTTCCAATATCATCACCGGGTCTCCTTTTTTCATGCGGATAGTTGTTCCTGTGATCAGGTTCATATTCGCACTTGTCAAAATTTTTAAGGACTCAACCTGTGCTTCCGGCACGGCCACAGGACCTGCTTGATTACCCAGCAGCCTGACAGCCCCGATGGTTTTTAAAATTTTGAGCTGGTAATTGGCTTCAAGCGTTGATTTTACAAAAATATATCCCGGAAAAAGCGGAACTTCCAACATGAGATTTCTATCTTTTCGTCTGCTTTTCCGTTTGCTTTTGGGTAAAAACGCTTCTATTTTTTTTTTCATAATACTATTGTAGACAGTCTGCTCAAAGTTGCTTCTTGTTAAAAGGGCAAACCAGTTTAATTGCTCAATCATTAGATACCCATCTCTCCGATTCCATTAAGATTTATAAGAAAGGTGATGCGCTTGTCAGCACTTTCTTCTGAAAAATTCAAACTGAACGCCCAGCAGGATTTAGTAATGGTGATTCCTGCCGTGGTTTCCACAGTTTTGTTGTCTTTTAGATTATTTTCAATGGAGTAAAATGCCATTAAATCCTCTGTCAGGCTGATGTCAATTTTTGAATACAAAGATTCTGAATTATCCTCCTTATACCGGTATTCCGTTCGTAATGCATCTCCCCGGTTATCTCGTATTGTATTACCGACATTCAGTGTTTTAAAATCATTGTCATAGGGAGACCAGGAAAGATCAAAGTCAAGCGAGAAAAATCTGTGTGGAAAAAATTCCGAATCAAAGGTGATATCTGAAAATGGTCTTGATTCTTTATCTCTATCTGTTTTGAT
>Ga0164315_10003150_pt1 | contig 12762 bp, 19 predicted proteins | sample GuaBasSedimGuay6_FD_113737 | JGI IMG/M metagenome (GOLD analysis project Ga0164315, IMG submission 113737) | Subseafloor sediment microbial communities from Guaymas Basin, Gulf of California, Mexico - Guay6, Core 4569-2, 0-3 cm | ecosystem: Environmental > Aquatic > Marine > Hydrothermal vents... | reverse complement strand
CTCCAAGAGCTAGCATAATAATAGATTTCATTTTTTTATCCTTTGTAAAATGTTAATGGCTTAATTAACGATTGAATGTTGCATTGTCAAATGACTTTAGTAATTGTTTCAGGCATGAAAATTTTACAAGGTTAGTAAGAACTAGACACCAAAACCCCCGGTCTCAGGAAAGTTGACCATTCAAGAGAAATTTAAATAAAAATCGATTTGTTGCCTATAATCCTTATTATGTGTTCTTTGGATTTGTGAAAATAAGTGCCTAATTTGTCCTATCCTTTTCGAATGGTGTTAAAGCTCAGTTGGTTAGAGCGGTAGACTCATATCCAGAAGGATCGGTAGTTCGACTCTGCCTAGCACCACTAAATTTTTTTAAATATATAAACTGGTGTCTGATCTGCCTTCTTCTTGATTTTGATAGTATCATATGATGCTATTGAGAGATGAAGCCTCTCTTTACTATTACTCTCAAAATTAACAATCTTGTAGCCGAAATCTCAAAGCTTTTTTCGAAAAATTATCTGAAGTCTAAACGAGTTCCGATTTTTTTAAAAAAAGTTGCAAGACTAATCTAGGATCATTTTTTTTTGAGTTTCAGAAAGAAAAGCGCAATGTTCTGGGCGGCCAAATAATCTAATTCTATATTTTGCAAATAATCGATAGCAGAAATCACTAAATCCACGGGGGATTAGGGATAGGATTAGCGATAATATCTTATAGAATCCACCCAGCTCTTTTCCGATATTGAGCATGGCCCGAGAATAGATAAAAATGTCTCCATTTTGGTAAAAGAGGATGGAGTCGATATCTCCTAGCTTTCTATCTAGATTCAATTCCTGATAAGTGTTTCCCCCAATGGGTGCCATGAATAGGGAAGTTTTTTTGTCCTTTTCCAGGATAAACTGAACGGTTTTATTACAAACCAGGCAATCGCTATCAAAAAAGACTATTTTCTTATCCATTAGCGATTATATTTCCTCTAAATAGTTTTTTAGGGAATTCCAAAATAGATTTAGAGAAGGACTCCTCGTAAAAGAGGATATAAACAAGAGACATCAATATCCCAAAGAAGAATAGTCCCATAACAAAAGACATCATAAGGTGAAGTACCATACCCACTAAAATTATATAAGGTTTAAACTTTTTAACCCAAACGAGTAAGGGAAAGAGGAATTGGAAGGCAATCGTTAGATAATTTCCAAAAATTGGAATTATGGGATAGCTAACAGCAATTGGGCCGGCCCAAGGCTGGGAAGACTGTCCACTTTGGAAAATATAATAGGTTGCCAGGCCTTCCATCCAAAGAGCGTGTTGGGTTTTAGAGAGTATGGCCGAAGCGTAGATGAAAACGATTTGTAACCTCATTATCCAGAAAAAGAGGTTATGAAGCGCGGTCTTTAATTGAGATGATTTCAGTTCTTTTCCTGTGGTATTTACAAAAATCATATAAAGGAGAAGTAATTCTGAAAGAGTTGTTCCCCCACTAGTAGTCCCGAGGGCCCTGGTGTTTAAATTTATCGTGAGTAAAAATAGGAGCAGATACATTGTCCTAGGTAGGACTGAAAACATTGCTAGTACAATACAGATCAGGTGGGCACCGACGAACCATTGATAGAATGGGGTAATTTGCGGAAATGAGAGAAGAGTTCCTAGCGCCCTAATATCGGTAAAATTAAAATCTACCAAGGGATAACCATTAGGACCCCAAATCTGGTCTCCATAGGGAAGCATGGCAACGGAATGAAAAAATAGCCAACCTAGGAAAGCTAATTGGAATAACCTTATGGTATTTAGGCCCTGTTCTTTAGTTAAAAAATTGTCCCAGAAGTTTTTCATTTTATTTCTCTTTAGAAGTTAGGGCAGAGTTTTTTGTCACAAGTTCTGGAGGAAAGCTAATTTCTTGCACTCTTCCCCATCTTTTATCCAGTTTTCTTTCTGAATATTTCTTTGGCCAAAACGTCATTAGTTTAAATTGGATTTGTTCAGATTTTTGATACTTCGATAGACAAATATCCGATACTAGTTTTTTGACCTTTCCATGTTCAACGGTAGTTAAGACTTTCTCCATTGGATCACATGACCCTGATTTTTCACATTCTTTTACCAATGCCTTGTATTCATCGAGCAGAATTTCATATAGCCCCAAATAAGTTCCTATAAGCTTTCCTTTTCCATTGGCAATAGTGCTGAAATAGCTTTTTTGTAAGTGGTCAAATGGGTCCATCCAGGAACTCCAGTTTTTCTGGTCATCCATACATCTAATCCAAAGCTTGTTTGTGAGAAAGCTAACTTTGTCGGTATAAAAATTCCAACGGCCAAGGCCAATTGATGGCCCTAACCAAGCTAAGAAGATAATTAAAGTTCCTGGTAAAATTATTTTAGACTTCATCTAGAAAGTATTTCCTTAAACCCTTTTCTTCTTTTGAAAGGTACAGCTCTTTTTTTTCTTCTTCAGATAAGCTTTCCCAGTATTTAATTTCCTCAGTAACCACTGGAACTATACCGTGGGGGCCTTTCTTTGAAGTTGGTAGGTATATCGTTAAGAAAACGACCCCTACTATAATGAAAAAGATACTTAAGTTTCTCATAGCGTTATAAACTCTGGTTAGTTTTTTAGACTTATAGCGTAAAGGGAAAATTAAATAAAGAATTTTTTTGGAAATCTACCCAGGGCCGTAAAAATACCAGGGAAGAGGATAAAAAGGGCCCTGCTGATAGGTCTCTAGGGTTTTTATCTTAGAAGACCCACCTCCCAAACGTGAATTTGGGAGAGTTTCGATTTATAAATATAAGCAGAAATCGATTTATTAGCTATAATCCTTATTATTTGTTCTTTGGATTTAAGAAAATAAACGTCTAATTTGTCCTATCCTTCAATAAGACCTTCATTTTTCATAATTTTTGCAACCGTGTTTTCACATATAGAGTGATTAAACTTTTTTAGTTCCTGATAAACTCTTGGTGATCCATATCTCTCTCTGGAGGCCTTAAACGTATCTTTAACAAGTTTTGTGTTAACCTTTAGTGCTTTAGCCTTCAAAGATTTAGGTCGACTCAACCAAGCATAGTATCCACTTCGACTTACATTGAAGTAACTGCACAGAAACTGTATTGGAACATTGAGGGCCATATATTTAATTACTTGAAAGGGGGGAATCCGTCCTGAGAAAAAATTGCGGTACTTTTTTTTAGAACGTCATTTATTGTTTTAAGATATTGATTTTCTTTTTGAAGGCGCTTGGCCTCTTTCTTCCAATCAACTTCAGAGTCAAAGCTAGGCTTAGATTCGGCCTTCTTTTTCCAGCTTCTTAGGCAATGAGGATCTACACCCAAATCACGAGCTGCCTTTGAAGTTCCAATTTCGTTAATCAATTTGACTGCCTCTTCTTTAAATTCAGCAGTAATAGGTACGTCTTTTTCTTGTCATTTTTTCTCCTAAGTGTAGTTAAACCATACTTAGAAAAATATCCACTTTTGGTGGGGAGGTCCAGAGCTAGTGATAATGGGATAAGTCTACTGGCACTTTTTAGGCCCCAGAAAAGATTTAGGGTAACAGCGGATTAAAGAAAGCTATCTACGAAAACAAGGTGCTCTCGTAGATTTTAGGTTATGGAAAAGATATATAATAATTGATGTACGAAATTTAAATTACCACGTTCTAGATTCATAAGAATTCATGCTACGTGCAGTGAAGTTATGGAAACGAATACCTCTTTCGAGTGCGTAATCAAAAACTAGGTCAAAAAGAATAGAAAATTTCTCTACATACCACTACATTCAATAACATTCTTAGACGTGTTAGTACAAAGATAATCTAAACCTTCTTCTTCATCAAGAGGATAAAAAGCACAAAGTTCAATCGTTTTTGAATACTTTTTTGTGTGACAGTATAGCTCGCCTTCTTCAATTATATCTAACTCACAATAGTAAGATTTAACTCCAGCAGAATCCTTTGTCTTATGACATCTTGACTCCATATTTTGTATACAACCTACCTCATAATTAATGAACCCCTCGGTAAAACAAACTTTTGTTTTAGAGTAAACATTAAATGATGTTAGTAAAATTAAAATTAAAGTTATTTTTTTCATTTTTTCTCCTTAAAGAAATTATCATTAGTTTTATATGTTAAGTACGACCTATATATATATTAATATAAGTCTTCTATTATTATTTCGTATAGCTCTTCATACTTCTCATCTTCAGCAAAGAATTCTGTTTGTATTATTTATTTACACGATAAAGCAAGTAATGCATAGCAACGCTTGCTTTATATGTAATTCTTTCTTAATTGAAAATGAAAACTTTCGTATGGAAGGGGGAAGCCTCCCGCTTAGGACGTTTACATCACGGGTCTATAATTATCCATTATAGCTAATAATTAAAATTTAAGAATTGGTGGATAATAGTTACTAACCTTTTCAGTACTTAGTCGTGGTGCCAAGTTTACCTTAGAAGGGCCACCTTTCGAACATGAATTTGGGTGAGTTTCGATTTATAGATATAAACAAAAATCGATTTATTACCTATAATTCCCGTTATTGATTCTTTATGAATATGAAAATAGGTGCCTAATTTGTCCTATTCTTTAAAAGGAATTTGAAAAAATATTGTTATAGGCCCTAAATACAAAAATTAGAATCAATATGACAGAGTAAAGGATAAATAAGATTATAAATCATCCGGTATTTTAGAAATAACTAAACCTTATTTATTCTCTAAATAACTCTTGTTGGGAAATACTTTTGTTTGATATGCCGCCTCTTAAAAACATGATAAAATTAATCAATGGAAAAGAATATGAAATTCTTATCGTTTTTAATGATTCTAGTGCTTTTGATTAGTTGCGATTTTTCGAATAGAAATCCGGCCTCTAGTGGAGATATGCTCAGAGCTCCAAGTTCTAATAATGACATAGGCAATGCTGAAAAATTAAATCGTGATTTAGATAAAATCATTAAGGCCGGTGGATGGTCTTATAGTTATGTTAAGAAAATTTCAAAAGAAGTATGCGATACTTTAAAGTTTTCAGGGCATGAATTTGGTAAGGTTGTTGAAAAATACAGAAGGAGAAATTTTGATATTTTTGAAAATTTCCAATTAATTAATTGTGTAGAGTCTGACGAGGCATTTAAGGAAGCTTGGGACACAGGTAATAAAATTGAAATTGGCGAATTGCTACCATATTATTTGAATCTTGTTCAATTTGCTATGGGTAATCAGGTCAGTGTTAGTTTCACGACGATGATATTTAACGGTGCTCCTAGAGAGATACAACTAAGAACTGTTAAATGGGTAGAGTCTTATATTAAAGAACATGGCTTTAAACACTATGAAAAATATCTAAAGGCTATGAAAAAATCATTAAAAAGAAATGCCCAATAAAATGGGCGCTTCTCGTTTCTTTCTTAATTTAAAAGTTATTGGTATTGCTGAAATAAAGAATCGAGTGGTAACAATTCGCAACCCTCAGGAATGGAATAAAGTTTACCAAAATGGAGTTTCTTTTACTGATCCTGACCCTCATCCTGGTTGCTCACAGTCCTCCCCCAAATGAATCAGTCACCTCAATAGTATAACCGTTGGGGTCTTTAATATAAAAAGATCTGGATTTGGGGTATTTAAAAACCCCGTCAAAGAGGTATTCAATTTGATCCAATTTTGCTCGCTCTACAAATTCGTCAAAATTCTCAACGTATACGCCAAAGTGTTTAAAGGGGGAGTTTTCAATATTTGCTGTAAGGCCCGGATCATCCGTTTCGTAGAGGCAGACAAAAAAACTGTTTTGATCTCCCAGGATACCCCATGGGCGACCCTCGGTTTCGCCAGTTTCTTTTTCCATTAGATTAAAATATTTGCCGTAGAAGGCCTTGGACTGCTCGTAGTTTTTAACGTTAAAGGTGAGGTGGTCTAGTTTTGGGTGGGTCATGGGATTTCCGGTTATTTTATATTTAAAAAAATCACTGGATCGAGTTTGAATTTTTTGCCCAGTTTTTGTGCCTGTTTGATGCTGATTTCCTTTTTTCCTGAAAGGGCGTCGGAGACCAGGGATTGGGAGCCAAATTCTTTAAGCAGATCAATTTGTTTAAGGTCGTTTTGCTCCATTAAAAATTTTAAAATGTCTTTTGGTGCCCCCGTTTTTACGGGAAATTCTTTAGTTTCATAATCATCGATCAGCCCTCCCAGGACTTCAACATAGTTCAATAATTCTTTTTTTTCTGCCCCGGCAGTTTCGGGTAAGGCCGATGCCACTAAGTCTTCCAAAAACATTTTGGAACGCTGGTAAGATGCTTTGGAAGTGATAATGCCAATAGGGAAGAGGGCGCGAAGCTCCCCAACAGAGGTAGTTTTTTTAAGTCCTAGTTTCTTTTTAATTTCTTTTTTAATTTTTTGGTCAATCATAATTTGCTCGCTATTTTAGCTGTTTTTTGTCGTAGGTTTTGTGATCCCATATATTTTTAATTATAACCAGATTTCCCTGAAAGATAACCTCGGCGATTAAGCGGAAGTCATTTCCCTTGATATTAAAGACAAAGATATCTCCCACTTTATCGACGGAGTTAAAGGTTAGCTTAATATCGCCGTATTTATTCCACTTTGCTGCTTTAACCACCATTACCCAGCGATCAAGGGGGACTCTCGATGAAGGGTGTTTTTTTTTAAATTTGTCCAGCTTGTCCGCGCCGACTATTTTCATTATTGCACATTATAAAATGGGGTCGGTATTGTCAAGCAAATATCGTGAATTGCGATAATGATGACAGGGTCAGGATCAGTGATTAGTTTCAGGGTTAGATTTAAAGTAAAAACTGTTCTCTAGGACTTAAACCCAGGACATTGTATGGTAGACAGCAGACTGTTTAAGTAATAAAACGAGAAAAAATATTATGAAAAATCATTTTAAAAATAACCTCATTTTAATAACTGGCCATCCTGGTAGTGGCAAAAGCACCTTGGCGTTAAAGCTGCAAAAAGAGCTTAAATTTCCGATCCTTGAGCGTGATGAACTTAAAGAGGATCTTTATGACTCGCTTAAAAAGCAGGGAAAAGAGATTCCATCTGATTTGGGGAGAATTTCCTATGATCAACTATATGGTCTGTTAAGGAGTTATTCAAAGACATTTGGTAATCTTATTTTGGTGAGTAATTTTAACCCATCGTTTTCCCCTTCAAAGGCCCATAAAATCCATGCCCCTGAAATAAATTTAGCTCAGTAGGGGGTTTTGAGTTGAAAAAATCAAGGACAAATACGTTGGCATTTCACACGAAACGAGTAACTAAAAAGACTTCCATTTCATGTTAAACGCTTAAATTTATAGGTATTGACTCTAAATTACCCCTGAATATTTCACACGAAATGGGGATTGTCCTTGATGCAGATCCCATATTCTTATATGACTTGATATATAAAAAACTGAAGGAGTTAAACGTGAATCCTATTGAGGAATTATACACGGAACTTTCCAAGATCTTAAGTCCTTATAAGGATAACCTGCAAAAGCTGGCAGATGAAACGGGAGTTTCCAAAGTTACCTTGTGGCGATGGTCGACTAAGAGTAATACCAGTTATCCTGATGTGGATAGGGTTCTTAGGGTTTTGGCGAAGATTGCCGGGTTAAATAAACGAAAAGATATTGCTAACTATTATGGCGGTACTATTGAAGACTTTATTTTAAAAGATTCTTGTCCAATATCATCCTCTTATAATATAGAAATTCTAGATTCAGAATCTCCCACACAAGCGATTACAGACTTTTATTCATTCTTACTATTCTCTATTTGTGGCACGGAAAGAGGAGCTACTGAAGAAGAGTTAATAAATGTAATTGGAAATATAGCTATTAAAAAATCTGGCTTTCCCAAGGCCGATGTTACTCAAGAGCTAATCAATGCCCATGGATCAATAGCTTCATCTAAAATTAAAGATTTGGTCCGTAAAGAAATTATCGCAAGAAATGAGCAGGGTCGCTTTCACCGAACAATTAAAAATATTACTATTGATTTAGAAACCTCCATGATTTATCTTCCACAGGTTATGGAAGAAATGCTTAAGCCTGAAGAATTTAACAGGGGGTGCAATGCAATATTCGCTTATACAGAAAGTATTTCACCTGAGCTGGCCAATGAACTGGCGATTGATACTAAAAAATTCTTTAAAAGGTGTTATGAGAAGATGGAAGCGGGAAAAACTACAAACGGTATTCCTTATACAATCATTAACTTTGCTGAGAGGTTATGGTTTGATTCCCTGGATGGGTCTCTTGAGGCGGAGGTACAGTCATGAAAAAGCTAATACTAATTATTCTTTTAATATCGCTTAACTCTTATGCTGGAGATTTAACTGAAGGTGGGGGAGGGCATACCTCGGATCGCTTGGTTTATGATGATTTTATAATTGGCGGAGATGGTTCAGGTGGTGGAATGCCAGTTATTGAGTCTGAGCTAGAAAATATGGAAGAATATTTTGATGCCAAGGATCTACTTGAAAATGGCATTAGAAACTTTAAATTTGAAGATGGCAGTAGTATTTATCTTCCCCGAGCAGTTTCTCATTTTGAAAGAAGCGCCAGGTTTTAATAAACTCATTTAAATTCAAATATCTTATAAAATTTGGGAGGTCCGCGGGCCTCTCTTTTTTTTGCCTTTTTATACCCACTGCATGGAAATTTGGGATGATTTGTCCTAAACTGCTAGGAGTTTAAAAATCATGCTATTACATATAATAGCACTGTACTTTGATATCATATATGCTATCATTTCATATGGCCTCCAAAGATCGGTTTAAACTAGCAATTGAAAAATTATCACAAAGTGGAGGCCTAAGATTCAAGGAACTTGAGAAAATTTGCGACGAGTAAAAAGGGATCAAGTCACAAAATCTATAAAACCCCTTGGCATGGAGATCCCCGAATTAATATTCAAAAGATGCCAAGCCCTATCAAGTGAAGCAGGTGATAAAGGCCTTGGAAAAATTAAAAAAAATGGGAGAAGAAAGTGAGCGCTAAAAAAGCAAAGAAAAAAAGTAAAAAGGAATTAAAACACCTAGCGGATCTTTATGCCTACAAAGTGTTTTATAGTGAAGACGATAAGTGCTTTGTAGCGACCTGTGCGGAGTTTGCATCTCTTTCAGGACTGGGGGAGGATCGTTATAAGGCCTTAGAGGAAGTAGAAAATGTGGTCATTGAGTCCTTAGAAGATATGAATAAATGTGGGGAAGAACTTCCCAGTCCTTTATCTACTGGTAAATATAGTGGCAAAATAAGTCTTCGGCTTAGTCCTGAAAAACACCGAGAGCTGGCATTAGAGTCGCAGTTTGAAAATATCTCCATGAATCAGTTAATCGCCAATAAGCTTTGAAAATTACATTTTATTACTTACCAAAATTTAAACTTGGACAATTTTATCTATGTAGCTCTCGTAAACTCTCTCTTTAATAATCTTGATTGGGATCCCTTGCTAAATACAATCTTAGTAAAAAGAAAAAAAGATACTCTCATTCCTTACGATTTTGATAAAAGTGCTTTTGTCCTAGACTATAAAGATTCCTTGAGTTCAATAAAAACAAAATTTTACCAACCTTATCGAAGTGGTTTTAAGGCGGAACGATTTGCCCATAACCAGGCCTTTAGAGGTTTATTAAAAAATAAATTCAAATCCATTTTAATAAATCCAAAAGATATAAGAAATATTTTTTTAAAATACTCAAGCTTAATCATTTCTAAAAAAGATAAAGTGTTTAAGGTGCTAGAGGGTAAAAGAGAACTTCTAATACAAAAAGACTATGAGTTAATGAAAAAACGGGTTAGTTATTTTTTAAAAGAACTTGAGAAAGCTACCACGAATCCTGATTTTAAGTTTTATGGCCGAGAGAGATTACATCTCTCATCTAAAATCAAACGATCTGGAAGCTAAGGCCCATGCCATTGAGGCCCTGGCCTATAACTCTCTTAGTAAAGATATTGATTTTAACCTTATTTATCCACTCTATTTTAGGCCGGAAAATTTATTTCTAAAAAATTTAATAAACAAAGTTATTATTTTAACGCCAACTAATTTTGGCAAAGAGAATGCAGCAGAGTTTTTAAGACTTGCTACGAAAAGATGAAAAACTATTTCACCAGGTCCGTGAGATGATTAAACTTTTGACAATCGACTAGATTTTAGTCAATTTTAAATTTCAACTTCCTGATATTTCAGTCTGCTTTTGGTTAATATCTTGCATATTAAAGAGGTATATAACTAAAACTAAATAGGATAGTTGAATGAAAAATCTAATTTTCACGTGGGGACTACTCTTTTCTACTTTTGCCTTTGGCAACTTGATACCTCTTACAGAACATCAAGCAAATGCTTTTACTAAGTATACCAGTAATGATGGGTTGGTATCTTATATGAAAGCACTAGAAAAGGCCTATCCGAAAAATTTCAAACTAGGAACTTTTGGGGAGTCCATTAATGGAATCAAACTTCAATATGCACTGGTAGGAGATGAAGTTCTCACTCCAGAAGAAGCAAAAAAACAGGGAAAATTGATTGCCGTTATAGACGCTAATATTCATGGTGATGAAAGAACTTATAGGGAAGCTGTTTTAACCTTTATGGCCCAAGTTGTGACTCCTGGTACGGATATGAACGCTCTTTTAAAGGATGTTTATTTTATCTTTACGCCAAGTCTTAACCCTGATGGTTTTATGGCCAAACCTGAGGCAACTAGAAGAAATGCTCATGGTGTTGATATGAACCGAGATTATATGAAGTTAGAAGAACCAGAGCTTAAATCCTTTGTTCAAAATATATTGCAAAAATGGAATCCTCATCTATGGATTGATGGACATAATGGTGGTGCCTATCCTTATAATGTTTTATATATGGCCGCTTCCCACATAGAGGTAAATCCGCAAATAAGAATTTTTACTGAAGACGTAATTTTCAAAAAAATAGATGAAAAATTAAAGTCTAATGGACATAAATCATTTTTCTATCAAAGGGCCGATAAAAAGAATAAATACTGGAAAGTTGGAGGTCATTTCACAAGAATTGGTCGAAACTTTGGAGGTTTATCTAATATTATGACAATCCTTCTTGAATCTGCTAACTGGCAGGACAAAAAGTTAGGTTATGAAAGTGCCTTAGAGTCTCTTCATGCAGTTTTTAACAGCGTTGCTGATAATGTTTTTAAAATTAAGAAAATTATTGCTAATGCAAAAAAAGAGACCAGAATACTTAAGGATCTGAAGCCACAGGCCGCGGTTAGAATGAAATACAAGTTTAATGATGAAACTTATAAGTACTTAATCGCACCTTCAAGAAATAAGAAAGGAAAAGAAATTTCTTATATTGATCGTATAATTAATTCAGTCAAAAATGGAAAAGTAAAAATGAAAAGTGTGGCAACGTTAAAAAGAGATATTCCAAGTTTTTATCTTATACATCAAGACAATGAAATTGCCCTAGATGTTTTAAAGGCGCAAAATATTAAAATGATTGAATTAAAGAAAGAAAAGACGGTATCAGCAATAAGATATTTAGTGGAGAAATTCCACCATAAAAAAATCTATAATCATCCAGCAGCAGTGGTCGTTGATAGTCTTGTTGAAGAAAAAGTAAATCTAACAATTGGAAAAGGATATTTTTTAATCCCTACCGATCAGGATCTAGGACGATTGGCCTTTCAACTTCTAGAACCAGAGGCCTCTGACTCACTTTTGTTTTGGAATAAATTTGATTCAATAGTTCCGAAGAATACGGAAGAGGGCCTTATTTATCCAGTTCTAAAGATAATGGATGATATTGAGCTAATTTCAAGATTTTAAGGTAACTGTGCAGGCATAGCTAACGTTTAAGCGTAGAATCCACTACAATACTTCCAACGCAATCGCCGAAAACATTTACAGTGGTCCTAAACATATCTAAAATTCGATCTACCGCTAGGATAAGCCCTATTCCCTCAATAGGTAGTCCCACCGCTTGAAGAACAATACTCATAGTTATGAGTCCAGCTCCAGGGATTGCAGCAGCGCCAACTGCCGCGAGGGAGGCCGTTAAGAAGATAATTATTTGTTGTCCAATAGATAGATCTATTCCATAGGCCTGAGCAATAAATATGGCAGCGACAGATTCATAAAGGGCGGTTCCATCCATGTTTATAGTAGCTCCAAGAGGTAAAACAAACTCAACAGTTTCCTTTTTTAGGCCAAGATTTTCTTCCGTATTCGCCATGGAGATGGGCAGGGTGGCGGCCGAAGAGGATGTGGAAAAGGCAGTCATTAAGGCACTCTTTAGGCCATTAAAAATAAAGAGTGGAGACTTTTTTAACCTGGTTGATGCCAAAAACATTAAGAAAACTGCATGGCATAGAAGTCCAACTAAGACTGTTCCCATATATTTACCAAGAGATGAAATTGCATCTCCTCCACTTTTTGCCATTACATCTAACATCAAGACAAAAATTCCAAGAGGTGCAATTTTCATTATTAGGTGAGTTAAAGCGAGAGACATTTTTTCTACACTTCTTGTAACCTTGGTAAAGGGTTCTGAAACAGAGGGGTTGTATAAAGCAATTATTCCGAAAAGAATCGCAAATACAATAACCTGAAGAATGGTTCCAGATGCCATAGATTGTATTGGGTTACTAGGAACTGCATCTACAATTACCCCTACAATAGTTTTAAATAGGCCTTCCTGGTTTTGAATTTGACTTCCCATTTCCGTTGAAAGTCCTTGAAGTCCAGTAGTTCCTAAACCTATGCCAACTCCAGGTGAAAT
>Ga0164315_10003149_pt1 | contig 12763 bp, 11 predicted proteins | sample GuaBasSedimGuay6_FD_113737 | JGI IMG/M metagenome (GOLD analysis project Ga0164315, IMG submission 113737) | Subseafloor sediment microbial communities from Guaymas Basin, Gulf of California, Mexico - Guay6, Core 4569-2, 0-3 cm | ecosystem: Environmental > Aquatic > Marine > Hydrothermal vents... | reverse complement strand
TTGTGGTTCTTTGTGATATAATTATTACACAAAGTTGCTCAAAGAAGCACAAAGTGGCACAAAGATTAAAAAAGAATCATCGTAAGCCCCTATCATTACTGCATTTCAGCACACTGATTAGTTACATTATTTTAACACCCTTCCAAAAAGCAATGAAGTTTTTTATACCTTTTGCCATAGGCTTAGGATCTGCATAATACCAAGCGGCATCATTATTTATTTCTCCATCAACCACAATATTGTAATACGATGCTTCACCTTTCCAAGGACAGCTTGTATGTGTTTCTGCTTTTTGCAAAAACTTCATATTTACATCCGATAGAGGAAAATATTGATTATTCTCAATATTTATTGTTTTATCGCTTTCTGCAATAATTTGTTCGTTCCAAATTGCTTTCATAGTTATAATATTTAATATGGCACACCAACTTCTCTTTGAGTCTTAAATGCTGAAACATACCACTCAAATTCATCGATAAAGCGAACAACCCACTTGTTGTAATTCTTGTCAACGGCTTCACCTCTTTCGTTTAAACTTTCGTAAATTCCTGATACAGAAAATATGGAAGGGATACTTGGCATTCCTAATTCTGCAAGCACTGCCCTTAGGTGCATTGCAACACGCATTCCACCAAAAGGACCCGCCGAATAAGATACAATTGCACTTGGTTTAAAATAATATTCAGACTGAAAATGGTCTAACAGATTCTTCAAAACCGCAGGAATACTATGGTTATACTCTGCCGAAACAATTACATAACCATCTGCACCTTTCAATATTTTATGGATTCTTTCCATTGTTTCTGGTGCTTGGCCTTTTGGATATTCTTTGTGCATTTTATCCAAAAATGGCAATTCATACTCTTTTGTATCTATTAGAATAGTTTCTAAATTGCGTTCTTTAAGTTTATTAACAACAAATTTTGCCGCTTTTATTCCTTGTCTGTCACTACGGTTTGACCCGTAAATTACTGCTATTTTCATTATCTTTATTTTATAGTTTATTCTGGCAAACCTGTTTCAAAAGGATTTGAAGGGTCATTACTCCACTCGAACCAACCACCATCAAACACTGACACTCGAGGCCAACCCATTAACCAAGCATTAAAAAAGGCTTCACTTCCTCGCCAACCAGTTCCACAGTAAAAAGCAAGATGTTTGTCAGCTGTAATACCAACTTCTTTCCAAATAGCTTCTACCTCTTGTGCTTCACGAATTGTGTGATCAACATTTCTGTAGTTTTCCATATGATATGCATCAGATCCACAATTGCCAAATATAGCTCCAGGAATACGTCCTTTCTTTTCAATATAATTATAGCCACTTACTTCGCCTATAAATTCCGACCAACTTCTTACACAAATAATATCCGCATTATCTGCTTTAATCATCTCTTTTGCCTTGGGTACATCGACAATTATTTTCGGATTAGCAGGAATTTTCACCCCAAAATCTTTAACAGGAATTTTAATGACATCATCAGTTGATATATCAAAACCAGCGTCTTTCCACGATTGAAATCCACCATTTAGAACTCTTACATCTTTTACGCCTGCATACATCATTATCATGCTATTGCGAATTGAGCCAATATGCCCAGCAGCACTCCCTGGAAATTCATCGTCGTTATCAGGAGTCATAAATTTACCATACATAATTACCGTTGTGTCAGAAGTGATTCCATGCGCTTCCAAAGCTTCTTTCAATTCTCTTGGCGAACGACTATTCCATGTTTCTGCAGCTTCAAGAGCTAAAGTGTCCATGTCAATAGCTCCAGGTATATGCCCTGAAAGATAAGCTTCTCGGTTACGATAATGCGAATGAACAATTACGGTTGGACCTCCCGAATATTCGGCTGGAATTTTACCATCAACAATTGCTTTTACCCAATCTGCTGAGACCAATTGTTTGTAACGCCCTAGATGTTCCATTGGCAAATTTTCATCATTTATCCATTCCTCGATAAACAGATTGTAAACCGAAACATCAGGATAACCAGCCTTTATAAACAAATTAGCCACTTTTGTACTATCTTCTTTTGCGTAAGCATAAACGATAATTTTATTATCGGGTAAAATGTATTTTGAACGAACAATCTCGATCCAATCAATATACTTTGTCCATTTTACAGGTAAAGATTTAGCACCTTTGATATGTCCTCCTCTTAGTTCGTTTTCACATTTCCAACCATTATAGGCATCAACTGCACGAGTATCAATAATTTTTGTGTTTCTATCTTCAAGTAAATTAACCAATTCCTTGGTACTTATTATATTCATATTCTATTTTTTAACTAGGTGTCAACCTTTCAATTAGATCTATTTTTCACTTTAGTCGAAATAAAAAACAATTCCTTACAGTTCGGATTAAACAAATTCAATTTGCAATTTACTAATTCATTGATTTTATATAATTGAAAACCGTTTTTTATACTAATTCGATTAATTTTTCGGTGTCAATTACTTGGGCAAACTCATTATTCAGATTAGCCAAAGTCGTTTGGTGAATAATTTCAGCATCAAATCGCTCTCCATTTATTCCAATTCGGTCAAATGTTGCGGTAGCATCAGATATTAGTAAAGTGTCAAATCCGAAATTTCCAGCCATTCTTGTCGTGGTTGAAACACAATGATTTGTAGTCAGTCCAATAATCACTAATTTATTTATTCCTTGACTCTCCAATCTTTCTTTTAAGTCAGTTCCAATAAAAGCACTATTAACATTTTTTTTAATAACTGTTTCTCCTTCTATTGGCTTTACTTCATCTTTTATTTCAAACCCAGGATGCGATTCATGTAGTCTTGAAATCGGATTTTGCGAGCTGTGAACAATATGAAAAATAGGAAGATTTAATTCTCTCCATTTCTTTAATATTATAGCTGATTTTTCTTCAGCGTCTTTATTATTTCTATTCCCTCCCCAATATTCTTCTTCATCAAAACCTTTTTGAATATCAATCAAAATTAAGGCAGCATTTTGTTCTTTAAGACTCATTTACTTCGTCAATTTTAAGTTGTTTATAACGGCAATCTGTGCTTAGCTCTTCCTGTTGGCACAAATCCCATTTAATTTAGGTAAAAGTACATTAATTATCCAATTTGATTTCCATTTAGCTTGGCAAACGCACACTATTCTAGCTTATACCAATATTAACACCAAAACTACCAATATCAAATTGGTCTTAAGCAAAAAACCAATAATCAAGAATAGGTTTTTTATTCCATGAAATAAGCTGTTCTTCTATTTCTTTTTTTCCTGTTGGAGATGCTACTACAATTATTATTTGAGGGTTTTCTATTGTTTCTATGTTCTCATAATGTTCCATTCGCACTCCATAAATATCTTTTCCTATTTTTCTCTCATTATCACATACCCAATGAAATTTATCGTCATATGATTGTAAAAGTTTGGCCATATCTTTTCCGTTTCTCCCGGCACCCCACAATACTAAAGCACGTGTTTTATCTCTATCTAACTCATAGAAAAAGCGTAGTTTAAGATCAAAATATCGATTGTCTTTATATTCTTCCCAAGTCCGTGAAATCCGATCAGACCGATCTCTCCAATGATGTAAGATTTTATCTATTCCAATAATTGTTAAACCTAACTTATAAAATCGAAAACAGAGGTCATAATCTTCGGGATAAATTATCGGGTCAAAAGCCCCTACTGCATCAAAATCCTCTTTATGTATTATCCAACAATGAGATGGGATTACACATTCTCTATAAATTTCTTGGTAATGGGTGCTCGTTCTAGCAACTTCATTAAGCCATTCTTCGTATTTAATAAATCCATCACCAACAACACCCTCATCTACAAAATGTTTAGTTCCTCCAGCGATTACACTTCCTTTTCCGTATTTATTCCATTCGTCTACGAGCACTTGTATTTTATAGTCTGGCATCTTATCATCAGAATCCATTCTATTGATCAATGTCCCTTTTGTTTCTACATATCCAACTTGTAATGTTGGGATTAGTCTTGGTTTATCACTATTAAAAAAACGAACTCTAGAGTCTTTTGCAGCATATTCCTGCAAAATCTTCGGGCTATCATCTGATGAATGATCATTTACTGCAATAAGCTCCCAGTTTTGATAGGTTTGTGCCAAAATAGAATCCAAACAATCGTGCAAATAGGGAGCAGTATCTTTGACTGCCATTATAATCGTAACTAGTGGTTGCTCTGTCATTATATTGAGGGTTTTCTCCAGGACTCTGGTAGTTTTTTTGTTATTTCAATATCTTGAAACTCTTTACTAAAACGAGCCCCATGGATTTTTACCCATTCAGCCATTTCCGAAAGACCGGTCTCTAAACTTATATATTGTTGGGGATTAAAAACCGTATCAAACTTTTTATGATTAGCATAAGCATGAGTCACTTCTTCTCGTTTTTCTAATTGTTTAATGTGTAATTCTGATTGCATTGCATTACTAACTGCTATTGCCAATTCTTTTACTGAATATACAGTATCGCTCCCTATATTAAAAATGGTATTTCTAGCATTGGGGATATTTACCGAATTAGCAATATATGGTGCAACATCATCGATATGGGTAAAAGCTCTGGTCTGTTCGCCGTTCCCAAAAATAGTTAGCGGCTTATTTTCCAATATTTGATTCATAAATATGCCTACAACATTGCGATATTTATCTCCTATATTTTGATGTTTTCCATATACATTATGAGGTCTAAAAATAATATAATCCATACCAAACATTTTATGCGCATTTATTAGGTCCAATTCTACAGCGTATTTTGCTATCCCATATGGATCTTCTGGTTGCGGATTTTGTGTTTCTATTAATGGTAGTTTATTAGTGCCATAAACCGCTATGGAAGATGTGAAAACAAAACATTTTACATTATGATTAACCGATGCATTTATAAGATTAATGCTGCCAATTAAGTTATTTTGATAGTTGAAATTTCTAATAAAATGGCTTAATCCTTCAGCTGCATAGGCTGCAAGATGGTAAACATAGGAAAACTTATATTCTTCGAAAAGAGAATTTATTAGGTCAACATCTAGGATCGAACCTTCATAAAATAGAGCTGCTGGGTTGACATTTTCTTTATCTCCTCCAGAAAGATCATCTAAAACGATAACCTTATGGTCTTGTTTCAGTAAATGATTTATAAGGTGAGAACCTATAAAGCCCGCTCCTCCAGTTATAAGTGACGTTATTTTCATTCAAAAAAATTATATAATACCATTAGCTTTTGAATCTATAATAAAAGAAAATAGTAATTCATAACAAAACTACGTAAATTGTATGATATGGAAACTGCTTCGTTTAAAATGAATCAGGGCAAACATCTTAATTTGCGAGTTCTTTGTCCCCCTTTGACAAAAGGGGGGTGCGCTGGATTGTGCAGTGGTTGGGGGATTTATTGCTTTTGAATTTGCTTTCTTAATTGAAATCCCCCTGCTTACACAGTGGCTTTCACACCCCCCGGGGGATAACATCTAACTAAGTACCTGAGCTTTACCTTGAGCAATATCTACTTTCTAATAGAACTTATACCATATTAACTATCATATGACGCATAAATTATTTATCCTTTTAAAAAAAGTACTTTATCTTTGCTAAAAGAACGCATCTATGAATTCACCGCATTGGATCATTAAATATCGCCTGGGTATAATTATATTTTTCTCTAGTATTACCATTCTGTCCTTACTACTTTTTCCCAAATTAAAAATAAATCCTGATCTTGATAGCTATGTTCCCGACGATATGGAGAACAAAATCCACCTACAGCAATTGGATAGTATTTTTGGTGGTAGCGAAATGTTATTGCTTATGTTTCAAGGCGAAGATGTATTAAATACCAAAACTTTTAATCGTTTTCAAAGCATCATAAACCAACTGGACACTTTGAATGGTGTAGCCCGATGTATTTCGCCTTTTGATGCAAAAGATATTTTATTTCAGGATGGATTCATGACCATGAATCCTTTGTTTGAGGTATTCCCTGATAACAAAAACGATATTCTTAAACTAAAAACTAAGATTCAAAACAACAAATTGGCTTCCAGCTTTTTTGTGGATGATTATAGTGTGGTATCCTTAATTATTATAAAGGAATCTACTATTTCAGATGCACTATTAATTGAGGGGGTTAATAGAGTTATTGATAATAATCCTGGCAGTGAGGAGGTAATAATGGGTGGTCAGCCTTTTGTTCGCTACGCCATTTCTGGGAGTATAGAAGAAGACATTATATATCTACTACCCATAGCTTTAATACTAATGGTATCCATTCTGTTTTTTGCTTTTAAAGAATGGAAAGGTGTTTATATGCCCTTCTTAATAGTAATAATGAGCATGATTCTTTCTTTTGGTGTAATGGCTTTACTGGGTTGGCATATTTCACTTATTACTATTTTGCTTCCTATAATGCTTATTGCCATTGCCAACGATTATGGCATTCATCTGATTGCCAGGTATCAGGAATTAATTCAGCTAGATAAAGAACAAAATATGAAGGTCGTTTGCCAAAGCATTTATCATGATCTTAAACGACCAATTATAATAACCGCACTTACAACTATTGGCGGGGTGTTGGGCTTACTTACACATACCATGATTCCTGCCGCTCAATTGGGCATATTAGCTGCCATTGGAATTGCTTTTTCCTTACTCTTAAGTATTTGGTTTTTACCTGCACTCCTGTCCTATCATAAGCCATCTAAAGCAGTAAGAGAGAGAGACAAAACCAAGCTATCTAGTACCGATAAATGGTTAAATAAATTCAGTTTTTGGGTTACTACCTACCCTAAAAGAATAGTCTTTATCTCCATTATTATTGCAATTATTGGTGCTTTTGGCTTATTCTTTATTAAGGTAGATACAAATATAGAGGGTTACTTTCTTGGTAAATCTGAAGTCAGCAAAGGAATTAAACTCATTAATAATAAGTTTGGCGGCTCTCAGTTTATATCTGTTCTGTTTAGTGGCGACGTATTAGATCCTGAATTATTAGCTCGCATGGAATCCTACGAAGAGATCCTGCTTGCAGATAAAGCTGTTGGTACTGTTAGTTCTCCAGTAACGCTAATAAAAGAACTCAGTAAAGGCTTCTATGATGAAAACGAGGCAGGTTATAATCAGATTCCGGATTCGGGCGATGAAATTTACCAATTAATAGAGATTTTCGCCATGGGCGGAAACGAAGAAACCGTTGAACAATTTATTGACTTCAACTATGAAAATTCGCGAATGCTAATTAGTCTTACAGATGGTAGTAATATTGAAGGCAAACGAATTGTTAAGAAGATTAACGAACTAATGAAAAATGAACCAAACCTGCAATATATTACCGGCAGCTGCTTAACAAAAATTGAGTTAGCCGATATGGTAGTTATAGGTCAGATAAAATCCTTACTACTTGCCATTATAATAATTTTTGTTCTTTTAAGTTTAATATTTAAATCGTTTAAAGCCGGACTAATATCTGCTCTACCTTTATCTATGGCAATACTGCTACTCTTTGGCTTAATGGGTTATTTAAATATTGCCATTGATGTTGCAACCGCTTTGCTTTCATCTATAATGATTGGTGTTGGAATAGATTACACTATTCACTTTTTATGGCGATTTAAAAAAGAATTTGCCCGTGGCAATGATCATAAAACAGCTGCTCATATAAGCCTTACTACCACTGGGAGAGGAATAATTTTTAACGCTTTATCGGTAATTATTGGCTTTTTAGCGCTTACTTTATCTAATTTTGCACCATTACGTTTCTTTGGAGCTTTGGTAGTATTATCTATTGCAACTTGTTTGTTGAGTGCTTTAATACTTGTCCCATCTATTGTAATTTGGATGAAGCCTAAGTTTCTTGAAAAAAAATAAAACAATATGCGACAGTCTGGAATAATATTACTTGCCTCTTTTTTATTTTTAATCAGCTTGCCAAAACTATCGGTGCAAGATGCTGAAGCCATTTTTACTCAAGCAACCAAAAACCTTGTTTCTGGCGACATTGAAATGGATATGGAAGTGAAGACCACCGACAGTAAGGGTCGAGTAAAAGAAAAGGGCTTTAAGGTGCTGGTTGCCAATTTTGGCGATGTTGAGAAGATGAAAGTTAGCTGGCAAAAACCTGAACGTGCCAAAGGAACCACTATTATAATTACCACGACTCCTAATGAGATAGGTGTAATTGAAGTATATACACCATCCAACGGAAAAGTTAGAAAACTGAAGGCAACCGAAGAAAATATGAAATTGGTTGGTTCAGAATTTAGTATGATCAATATGAAAATGGGTGACCCAAAAGAGTTGCTATTTACTTATCTAAAAAGTGAAGTCTTAAATGGAAAAGATTGTCATATTATTGATGTCAAGTCAAAATCCAAGGATGCAACTGATTTATCAAAAGGACGATTATGGATTGAAACCCAAAGCTATAAAATAGTCCAAATTAAAGTTTACGACGACAAAGGCAAACACATTACTTTAGTTGAGTTATCTAACTTTAAACCTATTGCTGGCATAGCAAATAAAATTCAGCCAATGAAAATGGTTAGCAGGGATATAAATAAAAACAAAATAACCAGCATTAATATTTTAAAAATTTCTAAGCCCATAGGTGTTAGTGAAGCTGATTTTGTTTTTCCTCAAAGGGGTAATTTATAATCTGACATTAATAAAAAGTCTTTGTACTTGGTATTTTACACTTTGATAAAAGTGGGGTGCGCTGGATTGTGCAATGGTTGGGGGATTTATTGCTTTTGAATTTTTTCTTTGTTGAAATCCCCCTACTTACACACTGGCTTTCACGCCCCCCCTTTATCAAACTACTCTTTATACACATCTTTCTTTTTAGCATTTGCTATTGCCCCAATCTAATATTGACATAACAGGCAACCCCTATGGGGTAATGTCTGGATTTTGATTGTATATTACAAACAGGCAAGCCCTACGGGCTTATGTTTAAATTAATAAAAACTCCGTTAGGAGTTTTCTGTTTGTAGCGAATGAAATGAGCGAAAAACATTTGTCCGTAGGACATTCCTGTTATTCTTAGCTCTGCATACAACGAGATAGGGTTATCCTATTGAAATATGTTGATTTGTGTATAAAGAGTAGTTTATCAAAGGGGGGCAGTATCTAACTAAATACCAGAACTATACTTTGAACAATATCTGCCTTTCTATAAAACTTAGATTTGCCCTGAGTCATTCCTATCCTTAAATAGTGTCTGCAAGAAAACTCTGCAAAATTAGATATGTATCTTTTGGCGATATTTTAATCTTTCTCAACTCACTGATGCAAAGGCATCACTTCGTCTCAAAAAAACTAAAATCTCATCCAAAATCTATCATTTCGTAAAATTAGACAGTTTTCTTACAGACACTAAATAATTCCCGGGATAAAAGCCTTACGGTGTTTAGGATAATGCGTAAAGTGAGATTTATACCATCGATGGTGACTTAATGCCCTAGGTATTAAATTGGCTAAGGACCATACAAAAAATGACCATCCTGGCAATGAATTTACAGCAATAGCAAAACCTAACCATTCAATAGCTTCACCCATATGGTTGGGACAAGAAATATACTTAAACAACCTTCCTCTTGGAATTTTATAAGCTGTTTCGCCAGGTTTACGAAGGCTAATTAAATAATAATCGCTTTTCATATTGATGAACATCCCAATAAAAAACAAACATACTCCAAGAATAACTCTAGGTGATAATAAATAATCAGCAGGATAATCGGAAAAATAAGCAAACCAATAGCCATTCAATAAGCCATTTCCTCCATTAAATGCAATAGCCATTAAGGCTATAGCCAAAGGCATTTGCTTGTTTCGTGTTTTTGTTTTAACCGGAAATATCAATGTACGATGTACATAATGAATTAGCCATAGTAGTACAAAAAAACTAGCTGAGCTATTAAAATTACCTCCTAGAATATAAATAATAGGACAAAGCAATAAAGCAGGCAGTTCCATTATAATCCAACCCAACTTATTGGGTATTAACATTCCCCACTTATTAGAAACATGCCTTCCATATGGCGCATCAGTAAACTGCAAAGCTATAAAAGAGATAAATGCAATACCCATCCAATACCAAACCATATTATTAAATAAAATCTCTGTCATTCTATTTTTCTTTTATCAAGTTTTGCTCTTTCAACCAATTCATAGTATCCTGCATACTTATATCAAAAGGTCGGGGTTTATAATTAAAAGCTTTTGTAGCCTTATTATGTTCAATACTTAAAGGTACATTCTTTATAAAGTTAATGGCATTTGGTGTAATTAAAGGACTTGTTTTTCTAATATTTGCCAATCTATCTACAAAATAAGCAGCCAGTAGCACTAAATTAATTGGCATATAAAAACGAATAGGTTTATGCTGCATATACCTAGCAATAGCATATGCAATATCTTTTAAACTATGCCAATGCCCTGAGAGTAAATAATTCTCATTTGTTTTGCCATGCAATAAAGCGCCTAATATTCCTTGTGCCACATCGCGCACATCAACCCAATCATAGCCACCAAGCATTAAAGCAGGAACCTGCTTATTGGCAATTTTCAAAATAGCTTTGGTTTGCGCACCTGGATTAAAATCGAAGGGTCCAATAATCGACGTTGGATTAACAATACATGCATCTAATCCTTGTTTTACACCCTTGCGAACAGCTTCCTCTCCAAGGTACTTGCTATTACTATAGGCATCATTTGTTGCTGTTGTAAAGTGTGCAGTCTCGTTAAGCACAGCAGCCTTTTGTATATTAAACGCTTGTACCGAACTTACATAAACCAGTTTTTCAACTCCTGTCTTTAGGCAAGCAGAAACAACATTCTTAGTTCCGTCAACATTAATCCTATGCATTGTTTTTGCCTGATGTTTAGCCAGACCTATAAATCCTGCACAATGTATAACTGCATCAACATTCTCAAGGAAAGCGAGTAAGGAGGATTCATTATTAATATCACCATAGCATAACTCTACTTCTAAGCCTTGCAGAGCATTGCTATTTTTAAAAATCAAAGCCTTCACCTTGTATCCCTTTTCCAAAAGCAAACGAACCACACTTGCTCCAACATGTCCATTGGCACCTGTAATACCAACTGTAGTAATATTCAATATGTATATTTTTTTATTTTATAAGATGCAAGATAATATTTTTTTTAATCTACCCCCTTTAAATAACACCTTTCTTTTTGGTTACCGTAGTATAATTAAAACTCCCATCAAAAACCCATTCAAGTTTGTCATTTTCAATAAAGTTCAAACGTGCTACAAGCCCTGATGCGACAACTATCTCGCTTACTTTTCATATACATTATTGGGCATAGGCTAGTTTATCTCTTCTAATAATTTACTTCCTTTTTCAATAAACATCATGAGTAGGTCATTTTCTAAAATCCAAGCATTCGTTTTTAAAGCAACTAAATCTTTCCCATGTAATTCTGGGACGATGCTCATTGATTCACATTTTGTAGTTAATTCAAGAGCCGGTATTTTATTATTTATGTCAACAAATTCTCTAATCGTTTTAGAATTTACTATTGAGCTGTCAATTGCATTTAATTCCGAATAGATTGAAATATGTTTATCTATGTACTTATCACCTGTTTTCAATCTTTTTTTAAAACTTAGAAAATCAAACCAATCTCGTTTAATTATTTTAATTTCATTATTACATTTTGGTATTCTCTTGAATAAACCACAATAGGTATTGCTTGTATATGCTTTTGTAGAATATGAATCATAAAAAACTAAAAACAAATTTTTTAATTTTTTATTCAAATCATATACAATAAATTTTGAAGATATATATCTTTCATTTGGGGAGAGAAAATTATTACTAACACTTGAATTTGTGTAATACGGGATTCCTTTTTCTTTTGCAAAATCTTCTAAATTTTCTATGGATGTTTTTTCTTTCATGTGCTTGTGCCTATCGGGAGTCTGCGCCTAAGCTCTACTTATTAGCACGAACCCCATTTATTTGGGTAAAGGTACATTATTATCCAATTAGATTGCCATTTAGCTTGGCATCTACAGGACAAATGCATATCAATTTGCTAGTTCTTTGTCCCCCTTAGAAAAAGGGGGAGTGCGTAAGCAATGCGGGTTGTAAGGGGGATTTTAATTAGAGTGAACGTTCTAAAATAAGATTACAGTTTTAGAATAAACCACTATGGACTGAAAGTACCACAGTGTTGAATTACGAATGAAATTCGATTTATGAAAGGTCAAGGATAGAAGCTTGAAGTCGGAAGACAGAAGCCTGCCTGACGGCAAGGCAGGTTTTAAGCAAGTCTAGCCCAACTTCAGACTTCGGACTTCGGACTCTTTAAGAATATATTTTTAGAAGCTGAAATCGACATGCACTAAAAGTGCGTAGTTTTAACTTCTTCTGAGACCAATAAATCCCCCAACTGGATATACCGGCGTTATTGTGCCACTCATACCGGTGATATTGTGCCAGTGTGAACAGCTATAATTTCTAGGCCAAATTTACACATTAATTTGTTTCATTTTTACACATTAATTTTCTTAAATATTTCACATTAATTTGTTTCGCTTTGCGATGTTTTTAGTTTGTTTTTTCTTAATGATTCTCCTTTCAATTGTATTCTATGAGATGAGTTAACTATTCTGTCCAAGATAGCATCAGCTATGGTTCCTTCACCTATAATTTCATGCCACCCTGATACAGGTATTTGGGAAGCTACAATTATTGAATTCCGATCATATTTGCTTTCAAAAATATCCATTAA
>Ga0164315_10003148_pt1 | contig 12764 bp, 7 predicted proteins | sample GuaBasSedimGuay6_FD_113737 | JGI IMG/M metagenome (GOLD analysis project Ga0164315, IMG submission 113737) | Subseafloor sediment microbial communities from Guaymas Basin, Gulf of California, Mexico - Guay6, Core 4569-2, 0-3 cm | ecosystem: Environmental > Aquatic > Marine > Hydrothermal vents >... | reverse complement strand
TCACGAGATAACTTAGTGATACTATCGCAAAACCAAGCGATAGCATCACGAGATAACTTAGTGATACTATCGCAAAACCAAGCGATAGCATCACGAGATAACTTAGTGATACTATCGCAAAACTAAGCGATAGCATCACGGAATTAATTTTTATGCTAACCAAACTACAATTAAAAGTTTCAAGGACTCAAAACTGATTTTTGGCCCATTTACCTTGTTGGTGGGCACTAACGCGTCGGGAAAAAGTAACATTCTGGATGCGCTGCGTTTTTTACAGGGTATTGCGCGTGGTTATCCGTTAACTGAAATTATCAGTGAAAAACGTGGTGAGGGCGGGGAATTGCAATGGTCAGGAATACGGGGGGGAACCAAAGAACTGATTTATCAACAACAGGCCCGTTTTTCATTAGACATCAGTACACAGTTAAAAAGGCAAAGCGTGGACTATGACATAGAAATTGAAATTGAGCCTAAGAAAACACCTAAATTATTGAAAAAAATTGTGACAGTAGCCGATAAAATCGTCTTTGAAGCCAACTCTTCAACGCCGCAATCTGTTCCTCGTGTCATGTCACAAGCCTTTGAGAAAGGGCATAGCTCGGTGCCAATATCTGAACTTTTTCACTTTTATAGAGCGATGCGGTTTTTAGATTTAAACCCGACTGCCATGCGGTTGCGTTCATTAACCAATCACACCACATTGGGCGATCAGGGTGAAAATTTGGCCTCGGTTTTAAAAGCCTTATGTGCCGATTCGGCAAAAAAGCAAACGTTGATTGAATGGATACAAGCCTTAACGCCAATGGATGCCACCGATTTTGAATTTTATACGCATCCTTATACCGATGAAGTGCTGCTTCTGTTAGTCGAAGGGAATGGCAAAAAAACCTCCATCTATAGTGCTTCTGATGGAACTTTACGTTTTCTGGCGATGCTAACAGCTTTATTCACGCCAGAGCCACCGCCGTTTTATTTTATTGAAGAAATCGAAAATGGTATCCATCCCACACGCTTACATTTACTGATAGAATTACTGGAAAAGAAAGCGGCTGCGGGTATTCAAATCGTGGCTACGACTCATTCACCTCAGTTATTAAGCTTAATAAATGCTAAAAGCCTCAAACATGCTGCACTGATTTATCGGCTTGAGGAAAAACCGGATAGTCGTATTAAACGTATTTTAGACATTCCAGATGCACAAAGGGTGATTGAAGAACAAAATATTTCTCTATTACATGCCTCCGGTTGGTTTGAAGACATGATGGAATGCTGAAACCAATTCCTTACCAGCTATCAGTTAGTTGAGTACCACGAATTGACTAAATCAACGAATTATTAAACAGGTGAAATCGAAGCACAGCGTTGATTCCTTAATGAACCATTCGTTTTTTTCGTCAATTCGTTGTACTTATTACATGCCTCCGGTTGGTTTGAAGACATGATGGAATTGTTTAGTTGAGTACCACGAATTGACGAAATCAACGAATTATTAAACAGGCGATAGCACCTGCGTTGATTCCACCATTCGCCATTCGTTTTTTTCGTCAATTCGTCAATTCGTTGTACTTATTATTCTTAAAATCACAACCACTCGTGCAAGTTCACCACACCAACTCACCCACCGTTTTAAAATCAAAACCTCATGCACCCACTTCAAGGCAATTCCATTTTACTGCGTCAAACCAGGCCCGATGATGCGCCGGTGATTTGTCAGGCGTATCAAAATCAAGCCTTTCTCCGTTTATTTGCCGCTTTTCGTAAAGTCCCTGATTCTGAAACCGAATTACGGCGTAGTTTACAAAAAAGAAGTCAAATATCACCAACGGCTTTACGCTATCTTGAATGGCTGATAGTGCATAAACGTCATGGCACTATCGGTATCGCTGCTTTTAACGATTATTCTCAAAGCCATCATCAGGCCGAATATTTAATTGGTTTATTTGCAGAACAGCATTGTCATTTTGGCTATGGGATAGAGGCGACTTTGTTGGTATTGAATTTCGCTTTTAACCAATTGAATTTAAATAAAATTTATAGCTTTGTTTATGATTATAATCCCACCTCTGAGCAAATCTTACGGAAAGGTGATTTTAAACCGGCGGGTATTCAAAAAAATCATCACTATTCTGCCCACGAAAACAGATGGGTGTCTTTGCAGCGTTTTGGACTTGTTAGCGAGGATTTTCGTCAGAGTAAAGTATTAAGCAGATTATCTCGTAAACTGTTGGATAGAGATATTACTGAATTAAAAATCGTTGCCAATCACCCAGTTGCCAAAACGATAACAAACGTTCAATGCCCACCCACCAAACCACCAATCACCACTATGTCCGCCCTCGATGGGGCAACCACAAGGGATTGCCCCTACCGATTCCCACCCACCAAACCACCAATCACCACTATGTCCGCCTCTCAAACTTCATCCCGTCAAGCACCGCCCCCATTTAGTTGTACTCATACACCCGAATTTCCCGATATTTTGGCGCAACTTGGCTGTACATTGGTGTTGAGTACCTACCAGGCGGGCAAAGTTATTCTGCTCAGTGCCAGTGCGGATAGTTTGATACAACTGCTGCGTACTTTTAAAAAACCAATGGGATTGGCGGTGGAGGGGCATCGGTTAGCGGTGGCGACACAAGAGGAAGTCGTGGTGCTTGCGAATGCACCGGGGTTGGCAGCGGCGTATCCCAAGCAGCCTAATATTTATGATGGTTTATTAATACCACAAGCAACCTATTATAGCGGCGAATTGGATATACATGATATGGCGTGGGGTGCTGACGGATTGTGGGCGGTTAATACCCGTTTTTCTTGTTTGTGCCTGATTGACGATAAATATAGTTTTACGCCGCGTTGGATGCCACCGTTTATTAAGGCACTGACACCCGATGATTGTTGTCATCTCAATGGCTTAGCTTTACAAGCGGGCAAGCCACGTTATGTGACAGCGTTGGGGAAAAGCGACACAGCGGAAGGATGGCGTTCACAAAAACGCAATGGTGGGTTATTGATGGAGGTGCCCAGTGGTGAAACGATTGTGCAAGGCTTGGCAATGCCACATTCTCCTCGGTTATATGATGGTGCGTTGTATTTGCTCAACTCTGCCAGCGGTGAATTATTGCACATTGATACAGCGGCGGGGCATATAGAAAGTGTTAATCGTTTGCCGGGGTTTGCGCGGGGGATGGCACGTTGCGGAGACTACCTCTTTATTGGGCTGTCCAAATTGCGCCACAAACATAACACCTTTGGTGATTTACCTATTGCGGATAAACCGTTGTTTTGTGGGCTAGTCGCTTTGCACTTGCCCAGTGGACGGTTAGCAGGGAATGTGCGTTACTTGACGGCTTGCGAGGAAATTTATGATGTGCAAGTCTTACCCAACCTGCACCGCCCCGGCATTCTCGGTATTGATAACCCGATGTTTCGTCAAGCTTTGACGACACCGACGGATTGTTTTTGGAGTCATGATTTTACGGATGCTATACCTCGATGGATCGGCTAAAAAATAACTTCCGCCAACTAAAGCAGTTGTCTAAAAGCTCAAGTACCCTAAAGGGCACTAGGGAAATTAATTTTTCTTCGATCCTTAGGGATAGTATCCGTTTGAAGTACGGATGCTATCCCTTCTTAGGGATAGTATCCGTTTGAACATCAGTTACTTAAGCGTGATGCGATTGAAATCTAAATCAAAAGTAAACGACTGGAGTTGTTGTTGCATCCAGATGTCATACACATCAATTTTGCCAAACGCACCGGGAACTCGGACGCAGGGGATATGGAATGAGCCATCGAGATTATAATCCGCGGTGCAGTCGCCAGAAGTGGATGTCGTGGGGGGTGTGACCGTGGTAGGTGTGCAGGAGCCCATCGTTTGCATACCGCGTACTTTGACATCGGCAATGCGGTCATTGGCGGTGATACCTTCAAAGGCAACCCGTTCAAATACCTGCCCGGCCTCAAAGGTAATGGGGTCTCCCATCACAGTCCCGTTGGTGTAAACATTGGCGATGCCTTGCTGAACGGTTATTTTAACCTCATTAAAATTATAAGAGCCATTCCATCCGGGTAAATGATCGCAACAATAGTCATCACCACCGTTGCCCATACCGTTAGGCGAAAAGTGATACCCTCCCTGCCATTTATCTCCCTTAAACGCTAGGGAAATACCCTTATTGTCGGCGGTTAACATTTGAGATTGGTTTAGCAGAATTATTTAATTTGAATGACAAAAATATTTTTCATGTTGGCGATAACAATACATTAACCCACTTATCACAAATATCACAAATTAATTCTCTTTCCCCTTATTCAATGAGTCTCCAACATGAACTTGAAAAATATCGCCTGCTCTTTGAGCAACAAACTAAAGAAATTGAATTGTTAAAACAACAAAATGCTGATTTAAGAGCAATGATTAACCTGTTGCAAAAAGAATAAATGGTCGTTTTTACAAACCCATAGATGTATTAAAAAGTCGTGCAACCTGAATTTTAAGCAAAAAAAACCGAAGCAATTTAATTACTTACTTCGGTTTTTTATGTCAGGGAATTACAACGTCCTCACTTATTTTACTAGGAGACTCATAACATCGGCTATCTCTTCGTCAGTCAGCTTACCCAATTTTTTCAATTTATAAGTGCTTTCTAACCGCGCTTGCTTTTGTGCCTGTTCAGCTATTTGCTGTTTTGAGCGTTCTTCTTTCATCTGAACGTACTCCCTCTTGCTTGGGGTGCATCCCCGAACCAAGGTTTACATCTTCTGTAATTATATCGTCCAAAGAAAGATTAAGTGCGTTGGCAATCGCTGCTAAGACTTCTGTTGTTCCAAAATAAGAGTCTGATTCAATTTGCAATAACTCGGTTTCGCTAATCCCGGCGGTTTCTGCCAATTGTTGTGAACTTATTTCAAGGTATTGCCGCCAGACTTGTATCGGATTTTTTCCATCAATAATCTGAAAAGTAATTTCGGCTGGAATGAGGGTTTCACCCCTTTCAAGGGCTTGTTTAGCTTCATCGTAGCCTTGGATATCTTGTAGCATTTCTGAGTCTTCAACTAACTGTTGGTAGACTCCGTGAGGAATCACAGCCCATTCTGGTTTACCCTCTTTTTCAATCACTTGCACACTCATTGATAAGCCCCTCCACGCGGTGCGATTCTCAACACTAAGATACTCTTGGAAATTGGCAATTAAGAATTAGAGAATTATAAATTGTTCAAATCATTAAATATAGGATTTTGAACAGGATTACACGGATTTAAGGATTAACAGGATTTTTTGACAATCCATGCTATAACTCTATAGGTTTCCTTAATCCTTTGAATTGTTTGGCGCAACTCGATGAACCCATTTTTACAACCATAACTACAAGGATTGTATATAAAAATGGATTTATCATAAGGAATTTATCATCAAGTTATCAGAATTTGTTGAATATTCTTGGCTCTGTCTCAACTATATTACCTAAATCGTTAATTTTAAATAAATTGAAAGAATGAATGGCGATTAATTAGCGAAAAAATCCGTTAATAACATTGAAATTATTATGGTTATTGTTTGGGTTTTGAGAAAACTTGATGAACGAGAGCCAGGTTATAATCCTGTCCATCCTTTAATCCTTTAATCCTGTGCAAAGATCAGTTGTAACTCAACTGTTCATTCACACGCGCTGCTTTTTATGAAATAATTAAAAATTCGTAACTACTCAGCCCCAACGGGGCGAATTATTATAGCCTGGGGCAACGCCCCAGGTGCTGAAGCAAGTTCCTAGGGCGCTGCCCTAGGCTTTAATAAAGCGCCCTTTCAGGGCTGAGTAGTTATAAAAATTATTAATAACCAACTTTTCACGATCAACCTTATGCGTTCAATCATAAAAAATATTTTATCTAAAACGGCTATTTTTATTATTCTTACCATGGGCATATTCACAATGTATGCCATTGAAGTTCGCTCGGATTCAGCCAGCACCGAATTAGACACGACAGAACGAACTCACTTTATTGTCCTGATTCGGGACACCGGCATGATGAAGAAAAAACATCATCCGTTAAAGATGATTGTCCCGACGTTGCCTAAACTTTTGTTTAAAGGAGCCGCTGCGTTAGGAAACAAGCGTGCATCAAACCCGCCGTTACCGGTGTATCGCCCAGCGCACGATCATCTGTCTGTGGTATTTGTTGCGATACACAGATCACAAACTCGGACTCCGTGTAAAACCGCCCCGGCACTTTCCGCGTTGCCGCAACACTTATTTCAGTGGCAACCGGTTGAGCAAAAACAAAATCAGCGCGCTTTTACACTCGCTTTACGCAAGTGGGTCAACAAAGATTGTCGTGCCCAAGGCCGTGTATCTTCAACCGTTTTAGCCCAAACGATGATTTTGCCTTATGTTCAGGATAAATTGGCTGAAGAAGGCCATGGTGCATTACAATTTTCCCGCACCATTTTGGTGATGCTTGACAATGATGCTTATTATGGGACTACCATTCCAAGCACCGAGTTGGCGGAATTAGCAAACCTAGAAAATGTCAGGGATATCGATAAAGCCGCTCGGATTGTTGATAAAGTCAGTAGTGCGTTTCATATTGTGACACCCCGTGATTGGGTGTTTACGATCCACCCACGCACCCAGCAATTTAATCGCGGCAATGTCAGGCATGGTAATACTTTGAGATACCGATTGGCTGAAATTGTTCCGCTGGACTCCAAGGGTGATAATTATGTTGATCCGCCCCTGCAAATTAGATTAGATCGGGTGGCAATCTCTGATAACGAACTCAAATGGGCTTCACAGGGCGGTATGGGTACGGCGTTACGCATATTGCCATCAGAACGCCTGCGCCCGGATAAACTTGAATTGCGTTTTAGTGATAAAAAAGGTCAAGATTGGTTTATTGGTTCGCACCAATTGCCGCGTTCAACTATTATTGATCTTAATGCTTGTGTCAGCGATAAAAAATGTTTACAAGTCGGCGGTGTGATTTATGTGCCGCTGCTGAGCGTCGTGGTTGCGGATTCCCATCTTTCGCCCGACGATCCGGTACCCACATTTGGGCAAATCCATTTTAAAGTCAGATTTCGTTATAATGCTAATGATGTTTATAACCATCATTATATTGATACCAAGTTAAATACGATTGCGCTGCAACCGGTGCAACCGTTTGTGATTCCCGAAAGTCAGTTTTTTACTAAGGCGTTTTCGGAAATCGTGTTGGATAATAAAACCCTTGCCGAGGCTTATGATCCCGAACATGATCAGCACGGGTTGACACAAACCGTCGCACGCGCTCGCATTGCCGCTGCCAGAGAAGCGTATCAAAAACAAGCATTTATCATTACCATTAGTGCCGCGCTGGCTTTGTTGGCCTTGATTTTATTTTTGTTTTACAAATTCGCTTATCAGCGTCGTTTTCAACCCAGATTGGATTGGAATATTGCTAAAAAAATTGATATTGACTTTAACCAAGCACCCGGTGCCAGACTATTAGTAGGGACATTGAATTTCAGAAACGAGGGGCTTATACCTTGGTTTGGTCGTTGGCTTGGGAATAATGATTATCCTGACTATAAGCTCGAATTTTCCCTGAGCTATAATAATGATCAGTTAAAAGACGGTGGATTGGTATTGTCTGACGGTGTTGGGCCCCCCTTTGGTTTCCGGGGAGTCGGGGAAGGGACGATGCTTATGCGTCAGATTGAACTTCGCGTGAGTCACGAAACTCCTATTTATATATTTCTTGCCACCGATGTGATTACCGATTTTCAGGCACGCCAAACCGTTTCCGGACCACGCACAGTGACTTTTGGGGGACTTGAACAAGATTTTCAGATATCGTTAGATGTGTGGCGAGCCAATAACAGTATTTATACAAAGGAAATTGAATTCGATATCGAATTGATACCAGAACAGTCCAAGCCGCCCCGGGTAACTTACCAAGCGTGTCCAGATCAACTTTACTTTGCTAAAGGAAAAACTGTCAGCATTGGCACCTTTCGTTTTGAAAGCCAAGCAGTTCACCGTTTTTTTGCCTGTCCGTTTGTCGGACGTTTCAACTTACGCAGTTATAAGAATAATTTGCCGTTGGCGAATGAAAATGCAATAGCATTGTTGGCGCAGGGTGAAAATCGGGTCGTGTCCCCCGCTGAAACATCAGAAGCGGATATCACGGTGTTATGTGATGGCACCGATATTCCAAACCCAGAGCCACCTAGCCAAGATTATGCTTTTAATTTGATAGGGGAATTTGCGCCCGGTTCAACGCCCGGCAGCCATTGGTTTAGCTTATATCGGGATCCCACTCGCGCCGATATACATTTGGATATTGTCCATGGTAGAAAAACTTATCGGATTCATTGGGAACAGCAAGGTGATGAATTTGCTGAAATACCGACTTGTCGATTGGTGAAAGATCGAGTCGTCGAAGCCAAAGGGCAATTGCTTAACAAAAGCCGTTTAAATTTACCAAAACCGCCTATTATTCGATTTGATAACAACACGCCCGCGAATGGGATTTTTGATATACTTATCGGCAACACTGGCTTAGCGGGACGCGGTTGGGTAAAAATAGAACTGGGATTGACGTTAAACTTTCAACCTGCGGTGCGGCGTGCCCTGTTATGTTGGGGCGGCTATAATCTCGCCGATGCTATCCGTGTCATCACCAGCGATTACCAAGGTATTTTCCAAGAAAAAGAAACCATTACCGTCAAGGAGGGCGAGCCACCAGAAAACGTTTTGGTTCAACTTGATGCCGCGACGATCATTCGGGATATTATTGGTGGACGGGTTGAGTCAGATTATGGTCACCTTGAAGCCACGCTGGCTATAGAAATTCAGGATGATGTGGGCAATCAGCGTCAACATAAACTGACTATTCGTGTGCCAATCGGCTTGGAAAAACTACCCCATCAAAATTGGCTTTGCATTGATTTTGGGACTTCCGCGATTGTCGCGGCGATTGGTACTGGGGACCGGCCCTACTTTTTACCCCTTCAGAAAATCGATCAAGCGTATAATCCGGCGCTGAACTTTGAGGATTATGATCCGAATAACGTTGAACGCGGTACCGATTTTCTGCCCAGTCAAGTGGTTTGCGATGCGGATTTGCGTCAAGATGAAATCCAAGATGATCAGATAAGAAAAGGCTTTTCAAGCTATCAACCGGCTTCCTTAAAGGCCGGTGATCCCGATTTTATCGGATTGCCCGCCAGTACGCCAAGGCTACACAACTATCAGGGGCGGGTGATTTATTCACTCAAAAGCTGGCTGGCACAACCGACAGAAATGATCTCTTTGTCAGATCAGGTTGAGTTATTAGATAAGAATAACCGGCCGGTTAAACAAAATAGACTGCCTTTGGCAAAAGTGGTAGAATCGGGTTTCTCTGCGTTAGCAGAAGCCTATATCACCGCTTTTCCGGTGTTTGAAAAAGGAGGGCAACTGGTTCTGTCTCACCCTAATACGTTCACAGCTTTTCATCGGAAAAAATTACATAACCTCGCTTGGCGAGCATTAAATCAACGGTTAGGGATTGCGTTGCCAGAGCGCATTCGGTTAATCAGTGAATCGGATGCGGTGGCTTATCACTATTGTCGGCAACGGATGTTAGACAATCGGCAGAGAACCGGTTTGGAACGTTTATTAATCTATGATTTTGGGGCCGGCACACTGGATTTATCCTTGATACATGTGCGCTGGAATCCGGAGGGAGTGTATCCGGAACGTTGGGATGTGGAAAATCGCTTAGGCGTGCCGGTTGCTGGCAACCATCTGGATAGTTTGCTGGCCCGATTAGTTGATAAATGCCTGACAGATAAGGCTTTCTCAAAGACGATGTTTGAGTATGAGTATCGATATCCGGTGGTGGCTAGACAACTGAGGGGTGATGAAAAAGAACAAGCCAATCACCGTCGCGCCGTGCACCGCTTGTGGCAAGAAATTCGGCAAACCAAACATGCTTGGGATGGCAAACAGCCGTTTCGGATCCGGGTTGGCGCTAAAGGGGCCGCTGAACTTATTTATTACAAGGGAGAAAGTGCCTTCATTGAAACCGTTTCAGACAATAGTTCTGAGCTTGAAAAACCCTTATTAGAGCCGTCGGATAATGATTTTTACTTGACTATTCCATCAACCATTGTACATAATTACCCACCTTTGCAAGAATTTATGGCATTTGTCACGCAAACCGTCGTGGATGAATTATTGCAAGGTGCAGCAATACCGGCGCAAGATGTTGATACGGTGGTGATTTCCGGGCGCGGTGCACTGTGGCCCGGCTTGCGTGAACGTGTGTGGGCAAAATTCCCAGATGCGTGCGAAAAACCCGACTTGAAGGATGGCAATCAAGTCAAAAATGCGGTCGTCAGTGGCGCGATTGCGTGGCAAAACTTGGCAAAACTCCAAGAACCGGGTAAGCCGGAGAGAAAACCGCGTTTAGCGATTTTGCGTGAGGATGATCGGATTTTGGTGCCTGAAGAAGAATGGGGAAAAGATAAAGCGATTGATTTAAGATCAACCACCACCTTCAGCTTAGTTCAGGTTTCTCACCAAGCACCGGATCCAAATAATGACTTAAACTCCTTGCGCCGCTACTTTTACATTCAATTGGCACGATTGCGTCGTGAATGGAAATGGGCTGGTAATGATAAACGCTTGTTTGTTTATAAAAAAGGTTCTCTTATCCGGGTAGAAAATGCAGTGGGGGACGGTTATGACTTCACGGGTGTTGGCTCAATAGGTTTGTTATCGGTACCGCCGTGGCCGATTGGGCGGATTGTGTTGCCGCCAGATGACTTATATTGTTAAGGTCTTTACCACCTATTAGTTTTTAAACTTTCAACACAGAGGCACGGAGTTACACGGAGTTTCACAGAGAAAAAGAAATTTTAGACTCTGTGTCATTCTGTGGTACTTTGTGAACGCCGTCAAGAAAAATAATGACTTTTACAAACTGATAGGTGGTAAGGGTTAAGGTATTAATAACTAACTACAAAGATTATTTGCTTATGAAAGGATTTGAATGATATTCGATTTAGGGTTTTGGGTTAATTGTCTTTCTTAATAACTACAAGGATTATTTATAATAAAGGATTTGATCGATATTCGATTTGGATTAATTGTTTTTCTCAATAACCACAAGGATTGATTATATTGAGAAGGTTTCGGTTTGAAACCAATTTTATCGTAAAGGAAAATCAAATTACTTTTTTATAAGTAATACTTTATACGTTATATTTATTATGATCTTATCCTTTATTATAAACAATCCTTGTAGTTATTGCGGGCTTATCCTTTATTATAAACAATCCTTGTAGTTATTGCGGGCTTATCCTTTATTATAAACAATCCTTGTAGTTATTGTTGGCTTATCCTTTATTATAAACAATCCTTGTCGTTATTGCTGGCTTATCCTTTATTACAAACAATTATTGTAGTTATTGCTGGCTTATCCTTTATTACCAACAATTCTTGTCGTTATGACTGTTTTATCCTTTTTTATAAACAATCCTTGTAGTTATACAATCCTTGTAGTTATACTTTAATATTTTTTTGGAAGGCTCTAAGGAGAAATAGAATGACTAAAAATACACCAATGATGGTAAATCATCCCATCGCCTTTTGCTGGTTGTTATTGTGTTCAGTCGCTTTGGTTAGTGTTGCTCATGCAGGTAACGAAAACGTGTTATCTCCACGCGATCTTGATATTGCCTTTGCGACAGTCTCTGGTGAGATTGGGAATTCCACCAAAACCGCAGGTTGCCTAATTGTTTTATCAACTCGTGAGTCGAGTACCCCAAATATCTATTGTAGATATGAATTGGAGAAACCCGGCCACTTTCTTAGAGATGATGATAGCGGTATAACGCTGTCTGATGTCAATTTGCGTAAATCTACCAATCAAGTTGCTTTTCAAAAGAACATAACCACTTGGTTTAAAAACAAATACCCTAAACGGTTCCTCGTTTCCAATGAGCTATCACGTATTGCGAATGTGATGTCGGGTACTGATAACAACTTATTTGGCAAACCAAAAACTTACCACCTACCACTAGGTTACTTATCGGATACCACAACCAATGAGCAATTTGCCGCCACCGTACATTTAAGGTTAAGTCAAGAAAAACAGCCTAAAACGACGGGTGCAGATGATGCCCAAACTGTGGCTAAGGTTGCTCAGAAACAAGCAGAAGCGGCGATTCAGAAAGTGGAAGCCGCGGCTAAGAAAGCAGAGATGGCGATTCAGAAAGCCGCGGAACAGGCTAAAGTGGTAACAACACCTGACACCTTTGATATGGGTGACTCAAAACAAATGAGCTTTGCTTTGATGGTTGCTGTTTTCATATTGGCTCTATTACTCTGGTTCTTAACCAAGAGAACTACCCGTCAAATTCAAGAAGTAGAGACGAAGTTAGAAACGGAACTTCGCACGACTGTTTCTAATCTTGGCAAAAATATTGCAGCGCTGAAGGACTGGCAGACAACCGTGCGTGAAACGACGTTACCGCAACATTCGGTTGATATAATGGAACAACAGAAACAACTGGGCATCCTGCGCTCTGAGCAAAAGCAATTTCGTATCACTTTGGGCCGTGAACTGGAAGACAAAATACAACAACTCAGAAACGAGTCAAAACCACAATGGGATTCTTCCGCACTCAGTGTTGATTCCCAACCAGAATTGGCTCGATTAGAAAAGTCCTTAATAGAAACACAGAGGCAACTGCGTTTTGAACAAGCGGAACGTAAAAAGGTGGATAACGCGCT
>Ga0164315_10003147_pt1 | contig 12764 bp, 10 predicted proteins | sample GuaBasSedimGuay6_FD_113737 | JGI IMG/M metagenome (GOLD analysis project Ga0164315, IMG submission 113737) | Subseafloor sediment microbial communities from Guaymas Basin, Gulf of California, Mexico - Guay6, Core 4569-2, 0-3 cm | ecosystem: Environmental > Aquatic > Marine > Hydrothermal vents... | reverse complement strand
GTAGCTACGTTCGGAAAGGATAACCGCTGAAAGCATCTAAGCGGGAAGCCCACTCCAAGATAAGGTCTCCCGAGCCGTAAGGTTCCTTAAGACCCCAGGTAGACCACCTGGTTGATAGGCGGGATGTGGAAGCGTGGCAACACGTGTAGCTAACCCGTACTAATCGGTCGTGAGGCTTGACCACATATTTTTTACTTTGATTTTCTTTCTTGATTGAATCTCTTTTTGATTGACAGTAAGACTCGGTTTTGGTTGTGAATTTTTTTCTGGTGGCCATGCCGGAGAGGAAACGCCCGATCCCATTTCGAACTCGGAAGCTAAGCTCTCTAGGGCCGATGGTACTGCGGGTCCAGCCCGTGGGAGAGTAGGTTGCCGCCGGGAAGTCCTTGATACGCCCCACTTCGGTGGGGCGTTTCTTTTTTTTGCGGTCAAAACCGCGAAAAATTCGGTTACCATGGCACCTCGCAAAAGGGAGGTCCATAATGGGACGGAAAATCGCGATAATTCTTGTATTGATCATCGGTCTGGGGGCCTGGGCATCAGCTCAACTTTCGCCGGAGTACTCGGATTGGGCCGCTGGCCCTGAGGGATTCTTGTTGACCAAAGAGGAAAACAAGGCTTGGGATGCCGTTAAGGACGACCGGGAGGCCCGGGATTTCATCGCTCTTTTTTGGGCTCGAAGAAATCCCAAGCCTGGAGCTGCGTTCAACGAATTCAAAGCCCGGTTTGAGGGCATGGTCAAATACTGTGACGAGAATTTCGGTTATGAGGGGAAACGCGGGGCCCTCGCCGATATGGGGAGAGTCTTCCTTCTAATGGGGCCTCCTCACAACGCGATGAACCGGGGTCCGACACAGACCGTTTCCGGAACCGGTGGTGCCGTTACCGCCGGGCAATCGGACCGAGGGACTGATGAGGTCCGCGCAATGGCCAAACTCTGGTCCTACGACCCGGCACGAATGGATCCGAGGTTTAATGCAAAAGGTAGCCACATTCTGTTTACTTTTTACGAGGACCGCGCCCTGACCAATGAGTTCATCCTGGACCGTTCAAACCGTGAGGCAACCATGAGTTTCAGGGCAATGGGTCGGGCACCGGAGGTCTACCTTCTTCACCCGGATCTCAAGACAGTTCCCAAACCCGTTTCAGTTCCCGGTGGTACGGCAGCGACAGAGGCCCAACTGGCGACCTTGGTGTTGGCCGATGGAGGGTCCCTTCAGGAGCAACTCCATGCCATGCGGGACCTTGGGGTTGCTGGCGCCGATCAAAGACCGCTTTGGATCCATTTTGGTTTTCCGGAGGGAGCACCTGTCATAGAACGATTCGTAGGCCGAGTTTTGAACCAGGCCGGCGACGAGGTTCTCAGTACCTTTCAGATCGAAGCTCAACCGTTTGCAGCCGGTACCGAACGGGCATACCATCTGACCTTCCCCCTCGCGGAGGGCACTTACCAGTATGAAATCGTAGGGTTGATCGGCGACCAGGCCCAGATGACCCAGAAAGCGACCGTTGAGATTCCTGGAGCTTCTGAAGAAACATGGTTTTCAACCGTGTGGACTGGATTGGATGCCGAACAAAAACCCGGTGCCATGCTGGGAGAAGCCTATACCTTCGGTTCGTGGCATCTGATGCCCTTGGCAGTCGAGACGGCTCCCAAGGAAAACCAGTTGTCCTACTTCGGGTATGTCATTCGGCCTGTCCTCGAAGAGGGCGTGGAACCGACGGCCAAACTGAAGCTGACTCTCCGGAAAGACGGCAAGAGACTTGGGAAACCGCTTTCGATGAATCTGCCGATGGTGAAGGTTTCCGAAGGGGTCTATTTGTACGCCAATGCCATCAATCTCGGGGCGTTGCCCTCAGGTTCGTGTTCCCTGGAATTCAAGATTTCGACCGCAGGTACCGAAGCATCCGAGAAACGGGTCGTCGAGCTCGAGTTGGTCGAGTAGCGAATCGTCGTACGATTCGCATGATGCGCTTCGCGCATGGGCAGGTGCAAACGATCAGAAAGCAATAAACCAGGGGCCGCGTCGCGGCCCCTGGTTTTTGTATCTATTTCAAGTGCGCGAAGCGCATCATAGGATTTGAGGGCTGAGGGAATTGGCTCCAGCGGCACCCTTTGTTATTGAGAGCGCCTCCCGGCCAATTCAATCAGCCCTCAAATCCTGGGAAATGCTCGATTGACACATCGAGGATGTCGGAGATGCTTTTCATTTCCCGGGTCAAGGCACGGCCGATGACGACGCGCTGCACCTGATTGGTACCTTCGTAGATCTGGGTGATCTTTGCATCCCTCATGTACTTCTCAATAGGATAATCCCTGCAGAAACCGTAGCCACCGAACATTTGTACCGCATCGGTAGCAACGCGCATGGCAGTGTCGGTTGCGAAGACCTTGCCCATGGCGGCCAGCTTGGAGATGTTCTTGGCGCCCGAGTCGATCAGGCGAGCGGAGGCATAGACCAGCTGTCGAGATGCCTCGATCTGGGTAGCCAGGTCGGCAAAGAGAAATTGGTTGGCCTGGAACGACGATACGGTCTGCCCAAATTGCCGCCGTTCGCTGGCATAGCGCCATGCCCATTCAAAGGCGCCCTGTGCCAGGCCGAGCCCCTGGGCTGCCACGCCGGGCCGTGCTCGATCCAGGGTCATCATCGCATTCTTGAATCCAACGCCCTCCTTGAGGCCCAGGAGATTTTCGGCTGGCACACGGCAATTCTTGAAATAGAGTTCGTTGACTGGGACAGTTCGGATACCCATGGTGTCTTCGCGTTTGCCGACCTCGAAGCCTGGTGTGTCCTTCTCAACGATGAAGGCAGAAATGCCCCGCATCCCTCTCTCGGGATCGGTCAGAGCGTAGACCACGAATACCGATGCCACCTCGCCGTTGGTATTCCACTTTTTCTCCCCGTTGATGACGTAGTGATCGCCATCTTTGAGGGCGGTGGTCTGAAGGCTGCCCGCATCCGAACCCGAGGCCTTCTCGGACAGGCCGAAAGCGACCAGCTGCTCGCCTGAGGCGATGGCAGGCAGGTATTTTTTCTTTTGTTCTTCTGTGCCACCTAGGATTATCGGGAAGGACCCCAGGGCGTTGACCGCGTAGGCCACTCCAACGCCGCCGCAGGCCCTTGAGAGCTGTTCTACGACCAGGCAGAGGTCCATCACCCCGGCGCCCTTGCCGCCGTACTCTTTGGGGATCCACAGGCCGGTCAGTCCATATTCCTTGAGAGCCTCCAGGATTGACCATCCATACTCTCCGGATCGGTCCAACTCGGCGGCCACAGGCCGCACGTACTTCTCGGCCACTTCCCGGGCTCGGTCCCTGTATTCGATACTCTGTGGGCTCAGTAATTCGTCCATCATCCCTCCCTGCGAGAATGTCCGCACATTCTAGCGGATCATCGGGATGAGGTCACTGAGGCTTGATTTCCTCCGGGTTTTCGTCCTCGGCCTGAGGCAAGGCGCAACTACTTCGGCCGCCGGCCGAAGGGTTGGGCACGCCTCACGTGGGTACCCCCAGTTTGGGAAGAATGTAGAACTGCAGCCCGAAATAGGCCACCAGAATCAAGGCAAATGTCAGAAAACTCTCCATGAACGATCTCCGTTTATTCTTGGTCATTAATACCCCTCGACAGTAAGACTCCTGTTGGCCGCCATCGCGGGCGTCCATAGCATACTATGACCGAGGCCTCCGAGCGGTTACCACTGATTCAACTGACGTCCTCGACATCGAATTGAAACATCTTGTAGTGAAGGTCTCCACACGAGTCACAATACCGGCAGAGTTCGGAACGAATTTCTTTGACCTTTTCTTCGGGTACGACCGTAAAGACCAGGGCCGAGGTCTTGGGGAAGGCGCCGGACCCCAGGCGCATTCCGGATTTGCCCATCCCGAGAACCTCGGGAATCTCGGTGAAACCGGACACCCCAACTTCCTTGAGAAGGACTTCGAGCTGATCCCGGCATTGGCGATCAACGACAATTAGGAGCATTTTCATCATCAGCAACCCCCGTCGTCCTTGAGGCCCATCTTTCGGAAGATCACCATCGCCGGGCACCAGCAGGTGAAGGCCGATTGAAGCAGATTGGCGCCGACAAACGCTGTGAAGATATACCAGTAGGGATGAACCCAGGCTCCCAGGGCCAGACTGAGAAGAATGACGATCCCGGCGATGGCTCTCAAGGCTTGATTTACGGTCATTCATAATTCCTTTCGGTAAACATCAGTAGAATCAGGAGTTCTCCGTTGGACGTGCGATGGCGCCCGGTCCGACGGTTTTCAGGTACATGTAGTACAGCAGTGGAATGATGATCAGGGTCAGTCCGGTCGATACGACCACCCCGGAAATCAGGGCGACGGCCAGACCCTGGAAGATGGGATCGAGATAAATCACCATTCCGCCGACCACCAGTGCCGCCGCAGTCAAGACGATCGGACGGAAACGAACCGCGCCCGCCTTGATCACCGCAGCTTCGACGCTCTCTCCAGCTTCGAGCTCCAGGTCGATGAAATCAACGAGCAGAATAGAATTCCTGACGATGATTCCGGCCAAGGCGATGAATCCGATCATCGAGGTTGCGGTAAAGAAGACGCCGAGGGCGCCGTGGGCCGGGAGGATTCCGATCAGCGTCAGGGGAATGGGCGCCATGATGATCAATGGGGTTATGAACGAGCGGAACCAGCCGACCACCAGAACATAGATGAAGACCATCACTACACCAAAGGCAATCCCCATGTCGCGGAAGACCTCAAAAGTAATCTGCCATTCACCATCCCATTTCATGGCGTACCGGGTGGCGTCCTCAGGCATGTGGTTGAACAAGACGTTGAGTTTTTCGCCCAGGGGTGTGACGATTTCTTCCAGCCGATCTTCCATATCGAGGATGGCGTAGACCGGGGAATCCGAGGCCCCGCCAACCTCGCCGAGGACATAGGTCACCGGTTGGAGGTTCTTGTGATAGCGGAACCGTTCCCTCACAACTTCCTGGACTTGCACCAGCTCCGACAGGGGCGCCATTCGGCCGCTTGCCGAGTGCACCGTCAACTGAAGGAGATCGTCCAGATGCGAACGCTGGGTGCGGTCGAGCCGGAGTTGGATGGGGATGGCCTGTCGGGACCGCGGGCTATGAGCCAGTCCAGCGTCTGCGCCGGCTAGAGCAACCCGGAGCGTGCGAACAACCTGCTCAGGATTGATCCCCGAACGGATGGCCTTTTCTCGGTCGACCTGTACTTCCCAACGTTTCGAGGGGTACTCGACGTACCAGTCGATGTCGACGACGCCTTCGGTGTCTTCGAAGATCGAACGAACCTGTTTGGCGACCTCAATGCGTCCGTTGAGGGTCGGTCCGTAGACCTCGGCGACCAGGGTCGAGAGGACCGGTGGCCCGGGCGGCACCTCGGTGACTTTGACGTTGACGCCCAGTCGATCTCCGATGGGTTTTACGATCGCGCGGAACTTCTTGGAAAGAGCGTGAGACTTCAGGTCTCTTTGGTGTTTGCCCACCAGATTAACCTGGATATCGGCCACGTTCGCGCCCGAGCGCAAGAAGTAGTGCCGAACCAGTCCGTTGAAGTTAAAGGGACCGGAGGTCCCGACGTAGACCTGATAGTTGGTGACCTCTGGAATATCGCGAAACGCCCCGGCAATTTCGCGGGCTGCCGCGTTTGTTCGCTCCAAACTGTATCCCTCGGGAGCGTCGATGACGATCTGCAGCTCGCTCTTGTTGTCGAAGGGCAACATCTTGACGGTGACGAAGTGAATCGGAACCAGGGCCATCGAACCGAAGAGCAGGAGGATGATGATGCCCAGCGTGGCCCACCTGAGAATCGGTGAGGCGATCAGGGGTCCCATAATCTTTTGGTAGATCCTGCTCAGTCGGGTTTCTTCTTCGGTTTCCTGATCGGGACCGCCCGAGGTGTTGGCCAACTCTGCTTCCGCTTTGCGCCGGAAGAGTTTGAATGTCAGCCAGGGGGAGATGACGAAGGCGACCAGGAGAGAAAAGAGCATTGCCGCCGAGGCGTTGATCGGAATGGGTCGCATGTAGGGGCCCATCAGACCTGAGACGAAAGCCAGGGGCATCAGGGCCGCGATGACGGTGAAGGTGGCAAGGATCGTTGGATTTCCAACTTCGTCCACCGCATAAATCGTTGCCAGGCGTGGATGAGCCCATTTGAGTTCATAGTGGCGGTGGATGTTTTCCACGACCACAATTGCGTCATCGACCAGGATTCCGATCGCAAAGATCAGGGCGAACAGGGTCACCCGATTGAGTGTGTAGCCGAAGAAGTACGAGGCAGCCAGGGTCAGGGCCAGAGTTACGGGTACGGCCACGGCCACGACGATGCCCTCTCGACGGCCCAAGGCGAAGGCCATGAAGATCACGACGGCGAAGGTGGCGATCAACATGTGGTCGATCAACTCGTTGCTTTTTTCGTCCGCCGTCGCGCCGTAGTCTCGGGTCTTGGTGATGTTGATGTTCGAGGGGATGATTCGCCCCTTGAGCTCCTGGAGCTTACTGTCGAGGTTGTTGACCAACTCGACGGCGTTGGTTCCCGGCTTCTTTGAAATTGCCAGTGTCACTGCCGGCGTATCCAGGCCTGCGTGGGCGAGGCCACTCTCGGGCGCCGCCGGTCCTGAGCCCATCCAGACATAGGTGGCAGGCTCCTCGGGACCATCGATGACAGAGGCAACATCCTTGACATAGACCGTATGACCGCCATAGACGCCGACGACCACGTTACCGACCTCCTCGGCACTTTCGAGGAAGCGGCCGACATCGACCTGGATCTCTTCATTCATGACATTGGCGACCCCGGCGGGTAGTTTCCAGTTGAAACTCTGAAGCGCCTGGTAGGCCTGGAGGATCGAGACATTGAATGTGGCCAGCTTTTCTCTGTCGAAATTGACGCGAATCATCCGGCGCTGGCCGCCGATGATCGAGACCTGGGCCACCCGTGGATGCTGGGTCAGGTTGACCTTGAGTTCTTCGGCGACCTGCCTCAACTGCATTGGAGAGACGTCCTCGCTCCACAGGGTGTAGGCAGCGACGGGAACATCGTCGATCGTCCGGGGTTTAACGACCGGGGGCATCATGCCTTCCGGCATCTCATCCATGGCCGACTGGATCTTCGTATGAACCCGAAGGGCCGCCTGGTCCGGATCGGTCCCTACCAGGTATTGAACGATGATCAAGCCGCCCGAAGGCTGTGATGTCGAGTAGATGTAGTCAACATTGTCGATTTCGTAGAGGAGTTTCTCCAGAGGGGTGATCACCCGGGTCTCGACTTCCTCGGCGGTAGCGCCGGGGAACCCAACCATGACGTCGATCATGGGAACCTTGATCTGGGGCTCTTCTTCGCGCGGTGTGATCAAAACGGCGAAAGCCCCAAGCAGCAGTGAAAAAACAACCAACAACGGAGTCAGCTTGCTTTCGAGAAATGCCTTGGCGATTCGCCCGGAAGCCCCAAGAGGACGCCGGGTCATCTTCAGCCTCAACGCCTCCCTGCGGGCGCCCTCATCCTTCTCCTTTGCCTTGGGTTCGAGGCCGGGGTCGGTCTGGAATTCGTGATCTCGCTCGTCGCTCATGATGCGACCTCAACAGGCGTTCCGTCGGCGACGGGGCCGGGGGCGTCAATGACGATTTGGTCGTTTTCGGACAGGCCGGAGAGAATTTCGATTCGGTCACCGGCGATCGGGGAACCGGTCGTGACCGCGCGCGTTCGTGCGGTCCCGTCCTGGTTCCGAACGACCACCAATTCCAACCCGCCACGATAAAATACCGCGGACGCCGGAACGGCCAATCGGGATATCTCATCGCCAGGCAAGAGGGCTCGAGCGGCGATTCCGGAGGCCACGTCGAGGTTTCCGAGGGACACCTTGACTGTGAAGGTGTGTGTCGCAGGATCTGCCGCCGACACGATTTCGTCGACGAAGCCCGTAACGTCTCCAAGGTCTGCTCTGGTATCGAAACGGAGCATGAGTTCCTGACCCATGGTGATACGGCCGATGTCGGCTTCGCGGATCGTAAGCCAAACCTTGCGTCCCGACAGACTTTCGAGTCGAACCAGGGGGCGCCCCGGTGCGGCGAGGTCGCCGATCTCGATCATTTTGTCGACGACTCGTGCCGGGAACGGAGACTTGACGATGGCCTCGTCGGCGATCGAGGATGCGGACTGGACGGCGCCCTGGGCCTGGGCGACGGCGCCCTTGGCCTGTTCGAACTGCATGCGGGCCATGTCCAGTTCGAGATCGGACGCGGCGTTCTGTTCGTGCAGATTGGCGAACCGTGTGAAATTCTTTTGGGCCAGAGCCAGGGCCGCTTCCGCCTGGGCCTGGGCGCCCTGGGCCTGGGCGACTTGGCCGTTGATGGTCTGCGGCAGGATTTCAACCAGGGCCTGGCCTTTTCTGACCGTATCTCCTGCCTGGATTCGAACGGCAACGACCGGTCCGATGACACGGCTCGAGACAAAGGACTGTCGTGCCGGCTGCACGATGCCGTAGACCTCAATCGGCTTTTGGTCTGTGACGAACTCGATTGAAGCCACCTTGGCGGTGATGGGCGCCAAGTCGAGGGGGGTCGTCTCGGCGGGTTCGTGACCGCAGCCGGTCAAAGTGGCGGTCATGACGATGGCGGGAATCAGCAGACGTGTTGCGTTCATTGTTGGGTCTCCTGTGGGGCGGTATTGACGTCGAAGAGCTCGGTCAAGGAAGTTCCTGAGGTAAAGAAGAGACGGTAGGTCGAGAGGGTCAAGTCGTAGCGAGCCACCAGCTCCCGCAGCTCGGATTCTCTGAGGGCGGTTTCGGCATCGAGCAGATCAATCATCTTGTCGAGGCCCTGTTCGAATCGCATTTCCCGGACTCTCATGGCTTCTCTGGCTGCGGCAAGCGCTCGGGTTGCCGTCTCGTGCTTCTTCCTTGATGACTGGACCTGTGCGAAGGCGCTTCGCACCTCCAGCCGAACACCATCCTCGAAGAGAGCGACGTTGTGCTCTCCCGAAAGAGCATCGAGCCTGGCCGCTTCCTTTTCGGCCGAATCCGAGCCCCCACCGAAGAGGTTGATTTTGGCGACGGCCATGACAGAGCCATTGTGTCCGTTGCTGCCGAAGAGTTGATCATCGTAGAGTTCGTAGCGACCCACGATGGCGATCTCCGGCTTGAATCCGGGATTGACGGCCTTCTCTTCGAGACGTCCGGCGTTCAGTTCCTTCCGTCGGGCCTCGAGATCTCGCCGCATCGCCACGCCTCGATCCATCCACGCCGCAACCGGTTCGGTGACCCGGGGTGTTGAGGGAAGGGCGTGGAGGGTCTGGCGAACGCCCTGGTCGATGCCCATCGAAAAATCCAGTGCGGAGTGGGCGAGGTCAGCATTGCTTTCGGACTCGACCAGCATTCCGTCCATCTGAGCGAGATAGACTCGAGCGTTGAGAACCTCGGCATCGATGATAAAACCTTCCGCTGCATACTTTTCTGCCAGAGCTACATGGGCCGCAGTCGTTTCGCGGGCTCGCCTGACGACGTCCAGGTGCTCGGCTGCCATCAAGGTGTTGGCAAAGGCGGTTGTGACGTCGAAGACTGTCTTTTGCTGGGCGTGAGAGAGGTCTTTTTCGGCAGATTTTGCCATCAACTCGGCCTGGTCGTTGCGGGTCGAGATTTTTCCGCCAACATAGATGGGTTGTGTGACCTCAAGCCTGGTGATCCAGGTGTCCAGCGCGTCGGGCGTATTGGGATCGCTCATGAAGAACTCCTCCATGTCGAAACGCCGCTGGTTGAGCGTGAACGCGAAGACCTCCGCCGGGTTGTTGGTGTAGTTGAACATCTGCAGGAGATCAATCTTCGGGAGGTAATACCCGTGAGCCTGATCTTGTCTGGCCTGGGTCGCCGAGACCTTGGCCGAGAACGCAGCGATCGCATGGTTTTTTTCCAGAGCGGTCTCAATGGCCTGCTGCATCGTCAGCTCTTGGGCAATGAGGGGCGATGAGAGCCCGACCACCGTTGCGATCGTCATCAGAATAATTGGTATGTGTCGTGGCATCGGCACCTCCATCTACCTTATAACCATTTAGGAATATACAGAAATATTAATCTCTGTCAAGTATTTTTCATGTACTCGAACAGCATTTTACCCAAGAAACAACCGGTATGGTGAAGTGCGGGCTAGGGGTTGTTGAGAGACTCAAAGTCTCTCAACACGTCCTCCGCATGACTGGAAGGAGAGACCGAGGGGTAGGCCTTGAGGATCTTCCCGTCCGCCCCAACGAGGTAGGAGATCCTTTTTGGGACCGGGATCAGAAAACGGTCCGCCCCAACACTCTTGGCCAGGGCCTTGTCGCTGTCTGAGAGAAGGAGAAAGGGCAGGCTGAATTTTTCGGCAAAGGAGCGGTTGGATCGCGGAGTGTCGTAAGAGACTCCGAAGACACGAATCTCCGCGTCCTCCAGATCGGACCATGCGTCGCGCAGGGCACAGGCTTCTTTGGTGCAGCCAGGGGTGTCGGCTTTGGGATAGAAGTACAGCAGGTAGACCGATCCCTCGAGATTTGAGGAACTGACGACAGTGTCGTCGTGGGCCTGAAGTTCAAAGGATGGAAATATTTCACCGGTTGTCAGCATCTCGTCTCCAGTGGCCGTCCCCGAAACAATGAGGAAGCTTAAACACAGCAGGAAAGTCCAGGAGGATTTCATGTCATTGACTATAACAGCCGGTGAAAGGCATGGATTCCCAAGAGAAACCTAATTGGTTTCTGCCCTTGAGACCGATACACAGATCGAGGGCGCCCAAAAGAATCTTGACCTGGACTGTTGGGCCGGGTAGTGTGTGCCTCTGTTCAACTATATGGCGTGACTCTCCGAGAGCACGACCAAACTTTGGAGGCAACATGGCAGGCAAAGCAGATATGGTAACCCGCATTCACGAACTGACGAACATTACCAAGACCGATGTCGCGATGGTCTACGACGAGATTTTCTCCCAGATCGGTGAAACTCTCTCAGGTGGTGACAAGGTATCGGTTCCCAACTTTGGGACCTTCCTGGTTTCTGAGCGCGCAGCTCGGCAGGGTCGGAACCCGGCAACCGGCGCGACGATTCAGATCAAAGCGTCGAAGACCGCTCGGTTCAAGGCCTCGAAAAACCTCAAGGAACAACTGTAGAGGTTTGGCCTCTTGACCCGAGCCTTTGCTCGAGTCGTTCCCCGAGAAGCAGAGCCAACTGTTCCTCCATCGGAGGAGGGGTTGGCTCGTTTTCTTTGAGCCATGGCCATGCAATCGCGGTCGGCGGCTCGGTCGACCTGGCCAAATTATGTTCGATAGATGCACTGAGGATCCGTGGTGGGAGACCACTGCCCACCCCGACGGAGACCAGAGGCGGTGTAATTCCGCCACCAGGTTGACCGACCAGGAGGTGGCCGATTTCGGCGTTCATGGCCCGCATCAACCGGATCATAGGGTCGTTCCAAAGGGCGAGTTGGGCTTCCTGAGCAGGGGACATTGACCGATGGCTGCCGGCGGAAATGCTCAGCGAGAATGAGGTATCACCGGCCCAGGTTGGATGAGCAAGGCCCAAGAGCGTGATCGCCAAGCAGAACCGAAGCTTCAGCATCGTCCTCTACTATAACGTCGATTGAAGGACGGAGTTTCCAACCCGAGCCCGAAATTGGGGAAATGGCGCATTCAGCCGCGCTACACTTTGCCCGGGGGTAATCTGATGCGCCGGTTTCTTTTCTTTTTTCTCGGAGTCTTGATCGCCTGCGTCGGCTCGGCGTTCGAGTTCCCGGTTGACTATGAGATTGACGTCGAGTTGGACCCGCAGACGCACCGGCTCCAGGGCACCGAGAAGATCCGTTGGACCAATACGGGAGGCGAACCGACCGCCGAGCTCTGGTTTCACCTCTACCTCAACGCTTTTGCCGGTGACCGTACGACCTTCATGCGGGGCATGGGCGAGGGCACGCTTCGAGGGGGGCATGAGGTTGAGCGCCGATGGGGCTGGACCCAGTTGCTGTCACTCCGTTTGGAAGATGGGACCGATCTGCTACCGAACCTGACCTTCGAGCGTCCCGACGACGGAAACCAGGACGATTTCACAGTCGCCCGCGTTGTATTGGAAGGCCCTGTCGAGCCGGGCGCCTCCGTGACGATTGATCTGGTCTTCGAGGCCCAACTGCCCAGGGTGATTGCACGAACCGGGTGGGCCGGTGATTTCCATCTGATTGGGCAATGGTTTCCCAAGTTGGGAGTCTATGAAGAGGCCGGGCATGGCGGACGGACCGAAGCGGGCTGGAATTGCCATCAGTTCCACCCCGCAACCGAGTTCTATTCGGACTTCGGGCGCTATCGGGTGCAGCTGACCGTGCCTGAGGATTATATTGTCGGTGCCTCGGGAATTCAGGTGGAGGAGAAAGCGGTCGAGGAAGGATTGGCCAGAAAACGAACGCTGACATTCACGGCAGACCGTGTGCATGATTTCGCATGGTGTGCGGCGCCGGCGGACCTGATGGCGGTGGTTGAGAGCGATTTTGATCCCGGTCGTGACGTGCCGGCGCCGTGGCTTGAACGAGCACAATCCCTCCTGGGTTTCAGCTCCGCGGACCTGGAACTGCCCCCGGTTCATCTGCGTCTGCTCGTGCCTCAGACTCAGGTCAAACTTGCGGACCGAATGCTGAGGGGCGCCCGCCTGGCCATGGCCTGGTACGGTCTGTTTTACGGTGCCTACCCCTACCCCCAGCTGACCCTTGTTTCGCCGCCACCGGGCGCGGAAGAGGCTGCCGGAATGGAG
>Ga0164315_10003146_pt1 | contig 12764 bp, 11 predicted proteins | sample GuaBasSedimGuay6_FD_113737 | JGI IMG/M metagenome (GOLD analysis project Ga0164315, IMG submission 113737) | Subseafloor sediment microbial communities from Guaymas Basin, Gulf of California, Mexico - Guay6, Core 4569-2, 0-3 cm | ecosystem: Environmental > Aquatic > Marine > Hydrothermal vents... | reverse complement strand
CGCCTTTCAAACTTCTTATTTGTCTTACGAACTGCGGATTCAGAATCAATCTTGAAATGTCTGGCCAGATTGACACAGGCAAACAAAAGATCCCCTATTTCATCCTCTATTTTCTCTGCATTGCGTGTTTCTGAATCTATTTCTTCTTCGACTTCCATTATTTCTTCCTTGATTTTATCCAGCACGGCCTGAGGATCATTCCAGTCAAAGCCTACTGTTGCTGCACGATCCTGTAGTTTTTGAGCACGTGACAATGATGGCATCGCCTGATTAATCCCGCCGAGTAATTTTTCTTGCTGCAATCCATCTTCCTGATCCGCTTTACCCTGTTTGTCCAGTCTTTCCTGGGCTTTGATCGCTTCCCAGGCAATAGATTGCGCCTTTGCATCAGTAATCTCAGTGTTTGCAAAGACGTGAGGATGACGACGTATCAATTTTTCATTAATTTTTTCAGTGACACCGTTAAAATCAAAAAATCCCTGCTCATCGGCAAGCTGTGCGTGATAGACAACCTGGAATAGCAGGTCACCCAGCTCTGAACAAAGCCCATCCATATCATCCCTGGTAATGGCATCGGCGACTTCATAGGCCTCCTCTATAGTGTAGGGTGCAATTGTTGAAAATTTTTGTTCGATATCCCATGGACAACCACCGTCTGGATCGCGTAAAGATTTCATGATGCCCAGTAACTGATTCATGTGTTCCATTCAGATCACCTGTTAGTTAACTCGTCTAATGACTTGATTTTATATCGTTTTTAGAATAAAACATGTAGAGATTTTTCTACTATTACAAATGACTTAAATATTTATCGTATAGAGATTCAAACGTATGTCACCACTTATATTAAGACTTGATACTGCGGGCCAACCTGTAAAGTGGGTCCCCTGGCAAGTGGCAATATGCCTCTATAGCCGTGACATGATTGCCTGGACTGCAGGCGAGAGTATATTTTCATTTAGAGGCGGAACAAACAGGGTTACCGGTGAACGTTCCCTGGTGACAGTAAATTCAATCGTTGCAATCAAGCGATCAGTCATAAAAAAGAAAGTTCGCCGTGACTTCCCTCCCCTGACTAATCGTGAGCTGTTCCTGAGAGATGCACATTTGTGTATGTATTGCGGCGGAGGTTTTCATGAATCCAACTTAACACGTGATCATGTATATCCACTTTCTAGAGGCGGTAAGGACAAATGGTCAAATGTTGTCACGGCATGTAGAAGCTGCAATTCCAGAAAAGGTAATCGCCAGCCGGAAGAAGCAAGAATGCCACTTCTGGCTGTTCCTTTTGTCCCAAACTGGGCGGAATACCTGGCACTGTCGAATCGTAAGATACTGGCAGATCAAATGGAATTTCTAAAATCTCAATTTAGCAACAGGCCCATGCCCTTCCACAAGAACTGAGCTACTGTAATCTTTAGCTAACAAACCTTGAATACACCACTTGGTGTATCGCATGTAAAAATATTTCCGAATGCCAGTCAAATTATCCGAATCCAGTCGACGCATGCAACAAGTGCAATCACCCATTATCCCTGCGATCGCAAAATTAATAGAACAAAACCCGGGGACGATTTCCCTCGGACAGGGAATTGTTTATTACGGACCTCCCAAAAGTTCAATGAACAGATTGAATGCACCTGGCTCAGCACTGGAGTTTAATAAATACGGCTCCAGTCAGGGCCTGGCCGAATTAATTATGCTTCTCGGCAACAAACTTGAATCAGAAAATAATATTGCTGTCGGCTCGACAAATAAGGTCATAGTTACTGCTGGCGCAAATATGGCATTTTTAAATATCCTGTTTGCCATCACTGACCCAGGTGATGAAATTATTCTTAATGCCCCGTATTACTTCAATCACGAGATGGCAGTTAATATGTTGAATTGCAGAGCTGTTGTGATACCTACAGATGCCCAATATCAATTACGAGCCGAGAAAATTCTCGCAGCCATCACTGATAAAACACGGGCGGTGGTCACTGTTTCACCAAATAATCCAACGGGGGCTATATATCCAGCGGAGACACTGCAAAAGATCAATCAGATCTGTGCTGATAAGGGTATTTATCATATCAGTGATGAAGCCTATGAATACTTCACCTATGATGAAGAAGAACATTTTTCTCCAGCATCAATTGATGGCGCTGAAAACCACACTATTTCACTGTTTTCACTTTCCAAGGCCTATGGCTTCGCGGCCTGGCGCGTTGGCTATATGGTCATTCCTGAACATTTGCGTGAAGCTGTCATTAAAGCTCAGGATACCAACCTGATTTGCCCGCCTCTGGCGTCTCAATATGCAGCAATGGGCGCTTTGGAAGCAGGTCTGGAATATTGCCTGGAAAAATTACCACTCATTCATGAGGTTCGGAATGAATTACTGGAAAGGCTCTCTTACCTGGGTGATTTTTGTCAATATGCGTCGGCCAGTGGTGCTTTATATCTATTTTTAAAGCTGGATACAGAGCTGAGTGACATGGACGTCACTGAATACTTGATAGAAAATCATCAGGTGGCTGTCATTCCTGGCCATACTTTTGGTATGAGTGATCAATGCTATATTCGTGTATCCTACGGTGCGCTTGATAAAAAATCTGCCACTGAGGGAATTCAACGGTTGATTTCAGGTCTCACAGCGATAATGAATAAATAAATTCAGGATTTTTCTATTAGCTCAGGTACCATTTTCCGTTATTACCAGATAACACTAACGAATAAAGAGGTTGTTTAATAATGAAGCATTTATGCAGTATTCTGTTCTTGCTCGCCCTGATACCAGTACAATCACAGGCGCAGGACAGTAATGGCCATTTCGCCATTTGGGGCATGGGGAATAAATCATGTCACAGCTACAACATCTCAAGAAATACAGATGAAGAGCAACGCTACAAAGACTATATCATGGGGTTTTTTACAGCCTTTAATATCCAGATGCCTGATACCTACAGAATCGCAGGTCATATGAACCTTGAAGAGATTCTTGTCTGGCTAGATGATTATTGTGAAGTAAAGCCAATCCTGGCATTCGAACAATCATTGGCTGATTTTATTGCTGATAATTACGACGATCGAATGAAAAAAGCACCATCAAAATTTCAGCGCTAAATACAATAAAAATTCTTTAATATCAGCATGTAATAAACGAGAACTAATTCTTGATAAAGCAATTGATAAACCTTAGAAAATAAGTCATTATCTACTTATGAGAGCTTTGGGAGTAACTCATATACTATAATGGTTTAACGGGAGACAAACTATGCAAGCAAAACTAACAAAAATCGTCGCACTCGCGTTCGTATTAACACTAGCGGGCGGTTGTGCCACAACAGACCAGCTTAAGGCCGTTCAGGCTTCTGCTGATGCTGCAATGGCAGCGGCTAAAGCAGCATCTGGTCAGGCCAGTAATGCGTTGACTGTAGCGTCTGAAGCAGCTCTTGCGGCTTCTCAAGCTCAGGCGGATGCAACAGCGGCTCTGGAATGCTGTAACGATAACGCACAAAGAATGGACCGTATGTTCGAAAAAGCAATGATGAAATAAATCATCGCTTTATAGAATATAAAAAACCCCGGTTTATCCGGGGTTTTTTATTGCCTGGTTTTTCTCCTGGAAATTCAGGCTAATTCTTTCAGCTGTTTTTTTATTACTCAGGTTCTTTTGTAATCCCTGTGTCATCAATAGCAGTGTCCAGCTTTAAAGATAAGGACTCACCTTCTTCAGCCTGGCCTATAATTTCCCGTCCATTAGTTCCATTCTCTTTTGCTACAGATATTCCAATAGCAACGGGTATACCCCTGGCCTCAGTAGAAACTATTTTTGCCATTCCCCAGTCAATAATGTATTCATCTTCATCGGTAGAGGCCACGATCATTTCAACCACCTGTGTGAAATTCACGTTCCCATAATCGACGGACCTGTTAATAGGCTTACCATATGCATCAATTGACTCGACGACATCTCCATTTTCATCTCTGGTAGCGGTAGTTAATGGTGGGTGTGCCTCAAGATACAACACACCATCTGCACCGCCAATTTTATAGGGATTGTTAATAATATTTACTTTAGTTCCCACTTTTACTTTATAAAATAGCTCTGCAATATCCTCAGGATACAACCTGATGCATCCGTGGCTAACCCGCATACCAATGCCCCAGGGCTTGTTGGTTCCATGAATTAAATAAGCCGGCAAACCGAGTCTCAGTGCATAATCGCCCAAAGGATTATCAGGCCCCGCCTTAACTACCTTTGGTAATGGATCTCCAGCCTCTTCATGTTCTTTAAGTATGGATTTTGGAGGTCGCCAGTCAGGATGCTTTTTCTTGCCCACAATACGTGTTTTTTTATAGGGGGTAGCCCATCCCTCTCTGCCTACTCCCAATGGATAGGTGAACACTTCAACAGGCTCGCCTTTTTTATGTGGAGGGAAATAATACAGTCGCATTTCAGGAATATTTAAAACCAGACCATTCCTGGGCACATTAGGCAATATGAATCTGGAAGGTAGCTGCACGACATCACCATCTTCTGGCATCCATGTATCTATTTCCGGATTCAGTAATTTCAGATCCTGATAGCCAAAACCATATTCTCTGGCGATATCAAGTAGCGTGTGCTCTCTACCCACAACAGCTGAATCCAGCTCACCAATGATGGAATCTGTACTGTCATTCAACTTATAGCTTGCTGCGTGCACGTGCGTCACTAAAAGGCTAAAAGCCAAAATAGTAAAAATCGGAAATCGGAAATTTATCTTTCTCACATCTAAAACCTGTCTCTAATAACCATACGATTTAAAAACACTCATAAAATTCAATTATTTCAGACATAAAATGCCTGTTTGCTGTATATCTATGCAGCGGCCACAGCTCCACCTTCACCAATACGAAGCAGACTCGGCAATAGTATCAGTGTAAAAACCGTGCTTATCATCATGCCGCCAACAATAACGCCGGCTAATCCCCGGTATAATTCAGCACCGGCCCCCGGCACCAGCAACAGTGGCAACATTCCAAAAATACTCGTCAGCGTGCTCATCAGAATCGGACGTAATCTTATATTTACTGCCTGTTCAACAGCATCCCTCCTGGACAAACCCTCTCGTTCACCTGAGCGCGCCTGATGCACAAGTAAAATTGCATTATTAACAACCAGGCCAAGAAGAATAATAAATCCTATCATTGTCAACAGGTCCATTGCCTGAAACAACGGCACATTAAAGAATTTCTGGGGGATTACATTCATCAGTTTTAGGGCAATAATTCCGCCTACTGTAGCCAATGGAATAGAGAATATCACCAATAAACTGTCCTTGAACGACTTAAACAGTGCACTAATCAACAAATACAGTATAAATATTGCCAATATAAAGCTTCCACTCATATTGCTGATAGCAGATGCGAGCTTGTCTGCAGTCCCCGTATAATTAATTTCTCCATCAATCGGCATGACTGCTCGAACATCAGGTTCTATTTCTGTACGTAGAATATCCAGCGTTTCTTCAAGAGACAGGTTCTCAGGAGGCGTGATCTGTAATGTGACAGTACGCCGTCGATTCATACGACGGATCTCTTCTGGTCCTGATGTCCTTTGAACAGTGACTAGTTCGCTTAAAGGTAGAATTCCTGCTCGCGGTGTGGCCAACGGGATTGCTTCGAGTTCTTCAGGTGAGTTCCATGGTTGAGAACGGACAATAATATCCAGTGTTTCTTCACCATTAAAATAATCACCTAGATACAAACCATCCCCGAGTGCACGGATGATCCCTGCCATCTGATCCCTGTTCCAGCCTGCCTCAGAAATCCGTCTATCATCGGGGATGAGTCGTAATTCAGGTTGTGCCAACTCAAGCCCTGGCAATGGTCTGACGCTTGCCCCGGGAATTTTCTCATGTACTAAAGCAAACCCCTTCACTGCGGCACTCATAATCTCGGCAATATTTTGACCATGTAGATCCATATCAATACTTCTTGAATCACTAAAACCACTAAACAATGAGGCGCGTTTGGCAAAGGCTATGGTATCTGGGAAACCCTGAATAACCTCATTAAGCACTGGGATTAATGCTCCGGTATCATCCGGGTTGACTGCTCTTACACCCATAAAGACACCCCGTGAAAAGGCAACAAAGAAATAATGTTTTATCTGTGGTTGTTCCTCTCCCGTTAAATAAGGCGAGATACGCTGGGCAATAACATCACCCATTTCACTTTCTATCTGTCCAATATTGGCTCCTGGTGGAGGTAATATATAGGCAAAAACGAGATTACGGTTTCCTTCTGGTAAATAGTCTGCCTTGGGTAGTAGAACCCACGCCAGGTACAATGGCACGGTAATAAGAATAATAATCCAGAATGACCGTCTGGCGGCACCATTACTGAGAGACATCACCAGACTACTCGCTTTCTGCCACCAGTAATAATGCGGATCAATCACTTTTTGCCTGCCAATATAATGCTGCGCGAAGCTGGGAACCACGGTGATTGCAACAATCAGGGAAATACAGATCGCTGAAGTGATGGTGATGGCTAAATCTGCAAATAGCTGTCCCGCTTCATCTTCAATAAAAACAATCGGCAGAAATATTGCTACCGTGGTAATGGTTGAGGCCAATAAAGCCCCCCAGACCTGAGTAGCACCAAGTAGCGAAGCAACGTTGACATCCTTGCCCTGCTCTCGCAAGCGCACGATATTTTCCAGTACGATGATAGATGCATCCAGCACCATACCAACTGAAAATGCCAGGCCGGCCAGGGAGATTACATTCAGTGTTCTTCCCGTGATCTCCAGTACTATAAAACTTGTTAGTAGACATACAGGAATTGATAAGGCGACGATTAAAGTGGTTCGTAGACGTCTTAAAAACCACCAGAGAACGGCGATGGCCAGGGCAATACCCAGTGCCAGATTACGGGCCAACATTTCTATCGAATTATCAATATACGTCGTTTCATCATAAACCTGTTCAATGGTGAGATTAGCCCTGGCTAATGGGCCCTTTGCCAGTTTATTCACTGCCTCCTGCAAACCATCCATCACCTGCAAAACATTCACACCCGTTTCTCTATGTGCATTGATAGCAATAGATGTGTCACCATTGTTAATTACAAAACTGTCTCTATCTACCAAACGTTCTTCAACGACAGCAACATCCCGTAAATAAACCGGAAAGCCATCTCGCCAATCAACAATTAACCCATTTATATCTTCTACACGATATTTCCCTGCGTACCTGAGGCTGTATTCGCGCTTGCCAATATCGACGAAACCACCAGATATATCTGTGCCACCGCTAATGATTGTAGATGCAACAGGGATTTGAATGCCGAGACTGGCAGTTTTGAATGGATCAAAAGTGATCCTGATTTCACGTTCTCTGCCACCAAAAACCTCGGAACGTGCAACACCCGGAAGTTGTTCAAAACGAGTCTGCACAACTTCTTCAACATAGTCTTTATAACTGGATATATCTGCATCGTTACCGGCTGCTGGCTTGATAATAAACCAGGCAATTGCACGTGCATTGCCACCAACAGTACTGATTGTAGGTTCATCAACATCATCAGGATAACTGGGAACCTGATTGAGACGATTAATCACCTCAACTAATGCCCGGCGCAGATCCATTTCAACGGAGAACGTAATGGTTATTTCCCCCCTGCCCTCCTGGGCCTTTGACAATAGCCTGGTCATGCCCGGTAATCCACGCAGAACATCTTCCTGGGGTTCTATGATTTCTGTTTCGACTTCATTGGGTGCTGCCGCGCGCCAGTTTGTCTTGATGGTTATTTCAGGAATCTGAATTTCAGGAGTTAACTGGATGGGCAGGCGATAGAGACTGATCGAACCAAACAGTGTCACCAACAACAGGGCAACAATAACAGCTACATGATTTTCCAGGCTTAACTTGGTTAAATTCACGTATTACTGACCATTTTGAATATTGACTTGTTGCTGTGGGAGCAATCTTTCATTGCCCCTGATCACAACTTTATCTCCTTCATTGATCCCACCCGTGACTTCAATCAGGTCTTCGCTTGCTATGCCTGTCTCCACAAAGACGACATCCGCCGTGTTGTCTTCAAGTATGCGAAAAATTTTAAGAGTATTTTCCCTGATAACCAGGGCATCTCGTGGAACTACCAGGGCATTTTGTGATTTTGCTGTGGGGACTTTGATGCGTACGGCATGTCCTGCCATCCATCCTGCTTCCTGAAAATCAAGACGGATCTCATACAGTCTTGAGACAGCATCACCAACGGGCACCAACGTCTTGACTGTTGCCATTGTATGATTCTTGCCATCTGTTACTTCAAGAGAGTCTCCCTGTTTGATAAATGCAGCACTTTGCAGTTGAATTCTTCCCTGGATTTCTTTTACTTCAGTATTCACCAGGCGAACCAGTTCATCACCTGTTTTTGCCCATTCGCCCTCTTCCTTAAAACGCTCCGCAACGACACCGGTAAATGGTGCCAGGATGGTTGTTCTTTTTAGTATATCTCTTGCCTGGGCCAGACGGCTTTGCTTCATGGTTAATTCGCCTCGCATTTTATCGCGATCTGAAATCACCTCATCCAACCTGTTTTTTGCGGCATTATTCTGTTTTGCTAATTTATCCAGTCTTTCAACTTCACGTTTGAAGAAATTAAGTTTTGCCTCGATTGGTATTATTTCTGCCTTTGCTTCCTCCAGTCGCATACGAATTGTTGTGTCATCAATGCTGGCGACTAGCCCTCCCTTTTCTATCAAATCGCCTACTTCAAGCAACGATTCAATCCGACCTTCGACTTCAGAAGAGAGTCTGGAATCATGACGGCTGATAATTGTTCCTGCAATCCAGATACTTGGTGATAATTCAACATATTTCGCCTCAGCAATCTGCACCTGTGCAGGCATTCTACCGCCTGCAGATACTGCCAGACTCATTCCTGATAATGAGATAAACACTAAATAAATAAAGCCTCGCATTATTTGTGACGACCGGTTCATAACGATACTGTATCCTAATGATTCAAGAATATCCGATAAGATGTTCTATTATCTCGAAAAATTGCTTAATGTAAAAGCCATGAAATCACAAGTAATACCTGCACTTTTAGTTTCATTATGCATAGTCACTTTCATGTTCTCGCAAGAAAGTGCCGCTGAATCTATTGCCAGAATTAAATACCCGACAATATCCATCAAGGACGATGTTGGAGATGAATTGATTCATGTGCAAGCCGTTGCAGAACTTTCCAATATCACGATTAATGGATCGAAAGCATCAGAGCTATCTGATCTGGCCTGGGATAATGATGAACAAATACTCTATGCCTTGTCAGACAACGGCCACTTATTAAGTTTCAAAGCTGTTTTTAATGATAACAAGTTTGTTGAGTTATTGATGGTCAACGGAATTTCATTACATGATGGCAAAAACAAAAAACTAAGGTGGAAAAATTCAGATAGTGAAGGCCTGGCCTTGATAAATTCCAGTAATAATATTCAGGGCGATACGCAATTTGTAGTCAGCTTTGAACGTCTGGCCAGGGTGATTCAATACAATCAGCAAGGTTTTATTGAAAAACAGCTGGAGATTCCTGAAAAGCTCAAAAATAATTCCAATTACAGAAGTAAAAACAAATCTCTTGAATCAATTTTATTCCATGATCAACTTGGACTAATCATTGGTACTGAGTATTCATTGAAAGGAAAAGATAAAGCACAGTTAGGTTTTTATACACTGGATGGTAAATTCTGGAGTTTTCCTGCCTATTTTCACGATGGTGCGCTAACAGGGCTTTCATCTGCAAACGATAATGATCTGCTGGCATTAGAACGAGTCTATGGAGGATTCTTTTCCGGATTCAAGGTCGCATTACATCATCTTCGCATCACCGAAGATCATATTGAAACTAAAGTGATTGCACTGTTTCTACCTGAAGAGGGTTTTTTCAATGATAACTTTGAAGGTATCGAAAGGCATAAAGACGATTATTATTTTATGATCAGTGATGATAATAATCATTTTATAAAACGCACGTTGTTAATTTATTTTAAATATCCCCGTTAGTACACCCAATTACCTTCAAGATAACACTCCCTTCTTATTGTCATAATCGACAGAGCGCAGCGATGGAGAGATCTAAACTTGATGCTGTGCCTGTTTAAACACCATTTATTTCTCGAGCAACCTCGGCATTAGTTCAACCAGGTTACAGGGGCTGGTGCGATAATCTAACTGAGTACTGATTAAGTCATCCCAGGCAGTGGCGCAGGCACCTGATGATCCGGGGATACAAAATATATACTTGCCATTCGCTACGCCTGCAATGGCACGGGACTGCATCGTTGATGTGCCTATTTGTTGATAGGAAATGGCACGAAATGTTTCACCAAAACCTTCAATGAGCTTGTCTAACAGAACATTGACAGCCTCTGGCGTACCGTCGCGTCCAGTCACCCCGGTACCTCCGGTGGTTAATATCACCTGCACATCATCGTCAATACACCAGTTTGAAATAGCCGCCCTGATCTGAAATTTATCATCAGCAACGATCTTTTTGTCTGCCAGACGATGACCGGTGCTTTCCAGTCTCTTGACCAGCAATTGTCCGGATTTGTCATCGGCTTCAGTCCGCGTATCAGAAACAGTCAGGACTGCAATACCAAGCGGTGTGAATTCTCTTGTATTATCTATGGACATCTAAAATTCTCTATAAGATATAATGCCAGTGAGTTATATATATACCTGTGAATTATACATAATTAAAATTAAACATATTTAAAATCAACAATACTTATGATTAATTGGGTCGATGCCTAAAAATAATGAAAAATCTGACATTGTAATTCGCCTCGACAAATGGCTATGGTGCGCTCGCTTCTACAAAACAAGAAATATTGCTGCCAATGCCCTGAAGACAGGCAAAGTAACCTCCAATGGAGACCGCGCCAAACCATCAAAGACGGTGAAGCCAGGAGATAGCCTGAATATTCGTAAGGGGCCTTATCATTATTCTATCACCGTGCTTGATCTGGCCAAATCAAGAAGGTCTGCCGCTGGCGCCGCACTGCTCTTTGAAGAATCTCCAGAAAGCATCTCGGAAAGAGAAACAGTAGCGGCACGACTAAAGGCAGAAGCGGCCTTGATGCCAACAACAAAAGGCCGTCCCAGCAAAAAAGACAGACGTTCAATTATTAAATTTAAAAATCTCTAGTATTTGATTGGAATAAAACCACCATCACGTTCAATTCGCAATGATGCATAAGCCAGTGTCAGTCCTCGCGCAACAAAAAACACGATGAATGCCAACCACAGACCGTGATTTCCATACCCCTGAAATACATACCACGCAGGAAGAAAGATCAGGAAAGTCGAAATCAACATACTATTACGCATTTCTTTCGCACGCGTCGCACCGATAAAAATACCATCTAGCAAAAAACACCAGACGGCAACAATGGGCGACAAGATCATCCATGGTAAATATTGATATGCTTCGGCTCTTATCGATAAAATATCCGTCAAAATATTAATCATAGATTTACCCACAAGCGCGAAGATCAGCGCAAAACTAATGGCTACGACAAATGACCAGAATGTCGCGGTCTTTACACTATCAACAAAGACCTTTCTATTTTTTGCACCAACCGCTTTACCAACCAGGGCTTCAGTTGCATTTGCAAAACCATCCAGACCCAGGGCCATCAATGCCTGAAAATTTAACAGGATGGCATTGGCGGCGAGAATTACGTCACCCTGTTTGGCGCCTTGCCGTGTGAAAAACGCAAAGACAAAGATAAGACAAATCGTTCGAATAAAAATATCCTGATTCAATGCCAGTATTTCTTTCAGACGTTGCATGTGGAGGATATCAGCTATCAACCATTCCCCCGGATTAATACGTAATTCCCTTGCTACCAGGAAAATCGCCACAAACACTCCTATGTATAGAGAAATGACTGATGCCAATGCCACACCACGCACGTCCATATCGAGACCAAAAACAAATACAAAATCCAGAACAACATTGATAATGTTAACGGTGACAGCAACTATCAATGTTGCCTTCGCATTTTGCATACCCAGGAACCAGCCGGTCATGACCAGTAAAGACAGAACTGCAGGAGCGCCCCATATGCTCCACTCAAAATATGTTCTTGCGTAGAAAGTTACCTCCTCACTACCCTCCAGAAGCCATAAGGCCAGATCTGCAATATGTTTTTGAAATATTAAAACAATCATTGCAATCAAGAATGCTGTGATTAACGACTGTGCAAGGATAGTCCTGCAAGCAGTATTGTCGTCCTGGTTATTTGCCTTGTTATTAGCCTGGCCATGAATCTGGGCTGTCAGTCCTGTCGTACTCATACGCAAAAAGCCCATGCCCCAGTAAATAAAATCAAAAATGATCGCGCCGATGGCAATACCACCCAGATAATACGGCTGCCCCAGATGTCCAACAACGGCTGTATCAACCAGGCCCAGTAGAGCGATCGAAATATTTGACACGATCATGGGCCCGGCCAAACGCCACATAGTGGAATGATTCATTATTTGATGATCGTGGAATTAAAAGATGTCTGGATAAAAGAAATTAAGCAATGGGTTTGCCCCATTCGCCATCAAAGAACTGTTCAGCAAGTGGGTTTCTCTTACGTGCTGAAGATTCTCGCTCCATCATTTCTCCGCTTATTTTGTCTTCTGCAAGTTGATAACCCACAGTCAACATTGCCATGGAGGTATATTGTTCTGGTATTGAAAAGATTTCAGCTGCTTTTT
>Ga0164315_10003145_pt1 | contig 12765 bp, 8 predicted proteins | sample GuaBasSedimGuay6_FD_113737 | JGI IMG/M metagenome (GOLD analysis project Ga0164315, IMG submission 113737) | Subseafloor sediment microbial communities from Guaymas Basin, Gulf of California, Mexico - Guay6, Core 4569-2, 0-3 cm | ecosystem: Environmental > Aquatic > Marine > Hydrothermal vents >... | reverse complement strand
TTAACAAAACTTTCTAAAGATCAATCTGATTATCTTGGTATTCCGGTTGAAGGTCCTTACAAACCGGAGCATTATAGATATTAAGTTTCTCAAACCTCCGATGTTTTAACTTGTCCAACGCAGCGCAAAACATTGGAGGTTTTTCCTTAAGGGCACTTGACATAACTTGACATAATGCCAAGTTAAGTTTATATTTACTTTATGCAAAAATCATTAAACACCACCCTTGTAAAAGAGCGTCTTGCAGAATATGGATTAAATCAAAGTAATGTTAGCAAAGAGTTAGATGTTAGCAGAGAAGCTGTTTCTCAATGGTTTAAAAACAAAGTAATTCCTAAACCCGCAAAATTATTACGTCTTGGTAAGTTGTTAAATCTTTCTTATTCTGATTTAATTACGAAAAAGGAATATTACGAGCCACAAATTGCTTTTCGAAAAGTTAGAAATACAAAAACAAAAGATTCGCATATAAAGCGTGCTAAAGAGATGGGGTATGCATTAGAACAACTCGTTAAATATTTACCGCAAGAGTTAATGATAAAACCTCCTGAACTGAAAACTCCACTCAACAGCTATGAGTATGTTCAAAATGTTGTAAAGTTAATTAGAGATAAATTTAGAATTACTGATTGGGAAATAAAATTTACTGAAGTAATTAATATAATTAATGACTTTAATGCTATTTTAATACCTGTTCTGCTTGGTGCCAAAAAAGCACATGAAAATGCTCTACACATATATTTGCCAGAAAGTGAAACAACTTGGATATATATAAATCTTGATACCAAAATATTTGATTTTAAATTTTGGTTAACTCACGAATTAGGACATATTTTAAGCCCCTCTATAACAGGTGAGAAAGCCGAAGATTTTGTAGATAATTTTGCTGGAGCATTTTTGTTTCCAAAAGAAATTGCTGAACTAAAATATAAGGAATTAATTCAATTACGTAGGAAGCAAGAAAGGGTAAATCTAATTATTGACATTGCTCGCGAACTAATTATTTCTCCTATTACAATTTTAAAAGAGATTGAAAAGTATTCCAATGCTAATAATATAAAAAATATTGATGTTGGTGAAAACTTTTATGCAAGTTGTACTAAGTTTACAAATTATTATAAACTTATAAGTGAAAATATTTTTGGATTACAGAAGCCAAATGTTGAAAATTACATAACTTTTTCAAAAGATAAATTCGGAACGATCTTTTTTGATTTGCTGAAAAAATATAATGAAGAAGAAGGGCTAACATCAGGTTATATTAAAACTGTTTTAAACCTTCCTCCAACTGATGTTAAAGAAATATTTTCGTACTTAACAAATGCGACAGACTAAGTTATTATTAGACACGAACACTTATCTTAGGCTTGCTCAGTCTATTCGCCCTCTATTAGGAAGAGAATTTGGGAAAGAAAAACACACCCTTTATATCCATAATAAAATCGAAATAGAACTAAATAGAAGTCCTAGATTGCAGACAAAATTTAGTTGGATTGATGGCGATGAGTATACTGCTAATCGTAAAAAAAAGCTTAACATATCAAAAGAGGAAAAGACAAACATTGAAACAAACTTCGATTTTATTTGGGAGTTTCAAAAAGATATTGGTTATAAACTTTCACAAGAAGATATATATTGCATTGCAACTGCATTAGAACTTGAAATTCCTCTTGTTACTGATGACCAAAATATGATTAAAACTTGTATCGAGTTTGAAGTTAATTTTTTATCTACACTCCAACTTTTAAAGCTAATGTTTGATAATAATTTAATTGACTTATCAATTGTAAAACAAATTGTTGAATATTGGGAATATGAAAAAGATATTCCAGCAAACTTTAGAAATGAATTGCAAAATCTATTTCCAAAATTATGAATGGAAAAAAAGAAAACGAAAAATTATACTTAAACTTTTTGATGAATTCTTTACAATATAATTATACAGATTTAGAAGATAATAAAGAGAATCCAGATTTTAAATTAACGATAAACAATGAACGAATAGGGGTTGAACTTACACGTGTTTTTAATATTACAACAAACCCACCTTTAATGGCAATTGAAAGTGAGCAAAGAAAAATAGCAGATAAATTACATATGCTGATAAATAAGACAGGATTACCCAAAACCGATATTCGTCTTTACTTTGTCCCCTCAAAACCATTTAAACCAAAGACAAATATTGATGAATATTCATTACTATTATTGAACCTTATATTAAATAATTTTCCAAAAGTAAATTCACAATCAAATGTTAAAAAGGCATCCCTTTTACCAAGAGAATTAGTAAGTATTTCTATTTCGAGATTTGATTTTATTGAAGAAAACAATGTTTATTCTGGACAAAATGGTTGGGTAGCAAAAGACTTTATTGATTTGTTACAAAATAGGATAGACGAAAAAAACAAGAAAATTGATGTTTACGATAAAAAGTGTAAGAAGTTTTGGCTATTAGTTTATTCTGATGGTAATAGTGGGGCGGCTATGTTCAAACCGTCTGAAGAGACTTTAGATTTTATGTATAAAAGTGATTTTAATAGAGTTTTTTTTATTTCAAATATGAATCCTAATAACGGATACGAGTTGAAACTACAAAACAATTAAGCTTTAATCCCCCACTTCTCATAATTTTTTCTGCCAGATTTCGGATGTAATGTTTTATCTGTTTTTACGAATCCCTCTGTTTCTCTCTTTCTTGTATCAGCATATCTAAATCATCAGCATTTTTTCTATGAATATCTGCAAGCCAAGTCAATGCTTTTTTGTTTTCACCCCACAAATAGATTGCAGAATCAACATATGCAATTGCTTCGTTTTCATCACCAAAGCTAACATACTCGGGTGGTTCTTCAGGCATTTCTCTTATACTAAAAATATAGAGAGGAACATATGGATTAAACAACATTGCTTTTACTAAGACTTTGGTTGCTAATGGCTTTTTGTTTTTTTGATTAAAAAACAAATAAGCCTTCGAATACAACCAAGTTGCTGAACCATCATCTTTATAATCATTAATTAATTTTTCAGCATCTTTGTATTTTTTAACTGCCAGTATAGCAGTAATTAAAGGATATCTAACACCCTGATTATCATTAGGATTTAGTTCTAACATTTCTTTCCAAGTATCAACAGCTTTTTGAATTTGATTACTATGCAGATATGTATAGGCTAGTCCAGCCATAGCCCTCATATATGGTCTAGTTTGATGAAAACCCCAAAATTCCCCTTTTAATTCTTCAAACTCTTTACCCAGAGTTTTTTTACCTGCTTTAATGGCTTTCAAATAATAGTTTAATATTTCTAGATAATTATCAGCTTTATCCGCAGCTAATAAATTATAGGCATCAGCACAATTTTCATCCAACTTAAGTGCTTGGAGGGCAAGTTCAATTCTATCATCTGCGTATTCTAATTCCCATGCATCCCAAACTAAATCTTGGGCTTTTTGAGCATCCGTTAGTTCAACATCTTCATCAAAATCTAATTCGTTTCCATCTACATATTCTTGTAAATATTTATTGATTTCTTCACCTGTCTCGAAGTTTTGCTTTTCTAATTCTTTAGTGAGTTTAGCTAATAACTTTTCAGTTGATTGATTTGAAGATTTCTTTTTCTTAGTCATGAGTTTTCTCTTTTAAATATTATTAATTTTTATTAAATCCATTCTTCTAAAATCTCTTTTGCCATCCTTTCCGCAAGATTCCAGTCATGTAGTTTTTCATGTGCATTTTGCTCTAAATCTGCTTTGAGCCTTTTAAGATAACCTTTATAAGAAGAAATAATTCTTTCAGTAATCTTTTCATCAATCGGAATTTTTACTTGGAAAATTTCTTTCGTTGTCAGCAATTCAACGAATTCAGCCTTTGCTTCACTATCAACTTCAATTATTGTTTTACCGGTGTTTTCTTTTAATTCAAATTTATTAAAGAACGATTCCGCCTTTAATGGCTTACCGTTTGTTGGATGTGTTTCAATCTTGAGTTCTTCATAATTACCCTTTGTGTAAAATGCTTCGGGAAATTGTTTAACACCATTAGGAATTATATCTTCAACCACTGCTTTTTTTATTTGGTCATATGCTACTTTTACATTTGTGGTTTTTTGCTTCTTTCTCATTTTAGGTAGTGCTAGCCTCTCTTTTACAATTTCTGTTATTCCCTCATAAATTTTTGGTAAATATTCTTTCGGGTCTAAACCAAGAGCTTCAAGAACAGCACTATCTAATTCAATTCTGTCTTTTTGTTTTATCTCCTTGTCCACGGACAATGCTTTTCTTTGGAAAATCACATCCCCAATCTTTTTAATCTTCAATGGAGATTTTGGAGCCAACATCAAATTGCTCCAGTCAACTCCTTCAGTTTTTGTTGCCCCATCACCTAAATTTACTCGACTATTAACTTCTTTTATTAAAGCAAACAAATACGAATTCAAATAGTTTTGCAAAGTGCTAAATCTATTTTCATCTTCAACTAAAAATTCAAACAAATTATGATAAACATGAACCTTTGTTTTATTAATAAACGCAACAAATCTATCATTGTTAATCATTTGTAATAGTATTGCACCAGGCTCTTTCTCTTTAATTCCCCACCAATATTTTCTACCTTGAACAGAAGGAACATCAGTCCATTTAACATCTTGTTTAGTTCTTTGTTTTTCACCCCACTCAATATATTTAAGTGTTCCAATATCTCCAGATTTTTTCAACTCTTCTTCACTTTTGTTACAGATAAATATCTTAAACTTTAATTTAGATGGATCAATTATAATGCTTTTCGATTCTTTAGGACTTTTAATTACAGGCTTCAAGTATTTCTTTTCTATTTTGCCTTGCCAACCGCGGCTATTTTTATACCAAACAGTTTTTGAGCTACTTAGTTTCTCCTCTTTAATTTCTTCAAGGTAAAAGAATTCATTAATTCCAGTAGTATATCCACGCCTAACATCAGCAATATCTTTAAGAGTAACTAATTTATCTTTACATTTTTCAAGTATTTCAAAATAGACATCTGGGGCACGTAAATATTTACCCCACTTTGCAAGTTCACTTTTTTCTTCAAGTTCCTTTTTAAGTTCGCTCTGCGGTATAAGCCGTATTCGCATTTCATCTGTTTCAACAGAAGAAATTGTTTCAGTAATTTTTTTTATATCTCGGTGATAATGCAAGGTTTCAATTGAATCTACAATTCCATCAATTCGTCGCCACCGTTTCACAGCATCAAGTTTTAAATCTCTATGTGGAATCAATTCAGAAAATTTCTGTTTAAGTTTTACAAATTTAACTTGTTCGTTGTTTGGTTTACCTTTTTCCAAAATTGTAACAACAGTATTAACAGCGGCATCTTCAAACCAAGGCTCAGCCCAAGATGCAATTATAGATTTAATGTTAAAATTATCTAAGAAAAATTCTTTTAATACCGAACCATAAGAAACATCCAACCAAGAGTTAGAAGTAATAATTGCAATAGTTCCATTTTTAGCAAGTAGTGTAGCTGTGTGTATAAAAATGTATGTGTAAATATCTGCCTGCCCCGAAAGGTTAAGTTCAATATTTTTATTTTCAACATATTTCGAAATTTCTTTTTTGAACTTTGGGATTGACATTTTTTTTAGTTCATTAACTATATCATCCGTTATCCCTTTAGTTTTAAAAAGTTTTGGATAGCTAAGAAAATACTCTTCTGCAATAACTTTAGTTAGTTTAGTCTTATATCCCTTATCTTTCTTTTCAATTAGTTCTTGTCGTATAAATGGGAAGTTGCCAACAAGTCCGTTAAACTCTGGTAGTTTAAGTTCCACTTTATCAAAATGCTTGCTTGCATTTGGAGGTGGAAATCTAAAAATAATTCCTTTGTGAACATTAAATATATCTGAGCAAATTACACGAGGAAAATTTTCGTAGTTAGCAACCTCTTGTCTAAAAAGATTAATAGTTGAAAGTTCAGCAGGAAATTTTCCAATATCAATTCCCCAAATTCTAGTTAACAACTCACTATGTTTAAATTTCGAAGCCGATAAATATTTTAATCGATCATATAATCGAATAAGAAACGTTCCACTTCCGCAAGTAGGATCTGCATAAATTCCATCTTTGTTCTGAACAGTAAAGCCCAAAATTAGATCGACTAAATCTTCGTTTGTAAAATACTGACCAAGTCTGTGGCGTTCATTTGGATCAATTATTTCTTCAAAAAGTTCTCCAATAACATCTTCTGAAAGTTCTCCAAAATGATAGACTTGCATTTCAGAAAGGAGAAGACGAATATCATCGTACACCGAGTCAGGAATTCCAAGTTTTTCAATCGGGTCTTTTTCAAAAACAGCTTGCCAATCTTTTTCACGCGCCTTACTAAAAGCTAATTCAAGAAGTTTACTTAAATCTGGTTCGTCTGTTTTGTATATGTCTGGCAAGTCATCAAAATATCTTTTGATAGTTAGATAAAATATAATTCTTGTAACAAGTGCATAAACTGTTTGACTTGCTATAAGTTTATAATATTCAGAATCAGATGGATAAGCAATACCCTGCTTGGTTGCATACTCAGCAATTAAAAACTTATTGTTCGATTTACGAGCCTAATCTCTAAGATATTTTTCATACTTTGGAACAATGCTTTGAACAGCTTTTCGTATAAAGTTTATAAAATAGATTTTATCTGGATAAAATTTTTGAAGTTTTCCACTTTCATTTAAACTCAATAACTCATCAAATACTTTACCAATATATGCTTTGATTTTAGCTTGAACATCTCCACGCACCCAATCATCAATTTTGTTGAGTGTTGACTCTGTGTCTGTTCCAACTAATTCTATATTATTTTTATCAACTTTATAAGCATGAAGATTTTGGAAATCCCAAGTAAATGCAAAATTGACATTTAATTCAATTGCTTTTTGCCTAAAGCTAACTAAATTCTCATTTGCACCGAACGGAGGTTTAATTTCAATGTAAGAGTACGCCTCATTGGCTTCACGGTTTTTCCAAATAATTAAATCACCAAACTTTGTTGATTTTCCAACTTTGATTCCAGTCTCATTTGATGAGGAAGTGAATGGGTAGTTATTTCTTTTTATTATTTCATTCATCCATTCAGATATTTTGGATGCAAGTTCTCTTTCGTTTGTTTTCACGACTTTGGATTTTTATTATAGAAAATATTCATTAGAAATATATTGCTTTATTTCCAATACCCCATTCTTAATTATAAATCAAATATAAGCATTGTTCCAATTTGTTACTCATTTGTTCAAAACACACCAGCAATTTCTTCTTCACATTTACAACACTTCCCTGCCACAATTTTGTTTTCTATAACTGAATGCCAGTCACGGATAATTAGTGGTTCTTTGCAATTTGGGCAGTAAGTTGTTTGTCCAGTAACATCATGAATATTACCGGTGTAACAATAATGAATCCCCTCTTCCATTGCAATTTTTCTAGCCATATACAACGTTTTAGGCGGAGTATGTTTATGCTTTCTCATTTTAAATGTTGGATGGAATGCAGTGAAATGTAGAGGTACATTTGGTCCAAGGTTTTCAGCAATCCAATTTGTGAGTTGTTTAATTTCATCTGGAGAATCATTCTCGCCTGGAATTAGAAGAGTTGTAATTTCTAACCATACATCTGTTTCATTCTTTAGCCAAATTAAAGTATCCAGAATATCAGTCAGATGTGAAAAGGTTAATTTATGGTAGAAGGTTTCAGTGAACGCTTTTAAGTCAACATTTGCTGCATCAATATATTTGTAAACATCTTTACGTGCTTCTTTGTCAATATATCCAGCAGTAACCATAACGGATTTTATGTTTTCTTCACGCGCAAGTTTGGAAATATCTATTACATATTCTCCAAATATGGTCGGGTCGTTATAGGTATATGCAATTGATGGAATTCCATTCTTTTTTGCCAATTCAATTACGTCTTCCGGAGATGCATGCAATGAGTTTACTTCATCAATCTTAGATTTGCTCATGGTCCAATTTTGACAAAACTTGCAGCCCAAGTTACATCCGGCAGTTCCAAAACTTAATATTTCCGTGCCGGGCAAAAAATGACTAAGTGGCTTTTTCTCAATAGGATCAATAGCAAATCCGGTTGGACGCCCATATCCAGTTGAATATAGTTTTCCATCGATATTTTCTCTGATAAAACAGAAACCTTTCTGTCCTTCTCCAATAGTGCAGTACCGCGGACAGAGAGTACAGAGAATTTTTTCGTTGGATTGAAGCTCCCACCATTTTGCTAATTTGTAATTCATATCATTTAAGATATTATTTTAAATAACTAAAAATCGTACCCAACTTTTTCTATCAACTTCTTCCAATGGTGCTCCGGCAGCAAATAATATCAACTCCCCGCTCTTAATAAACTTTTTCTCTTTTAAGATTTCTACTGATTTTTTCATATAATATTTTTCATCATTTATATCTTTAAGAAAAAGCGGTGTAATCCCCTTATGAAGATTAAGATCATTCAATGTTTCAAAAGTATCGGAGAATGCATAAATATGAGCGATTGGATTGTATTTAGATAATCGTTTCGGCTGTCTGCCTTGATGTGTAAAAACAATCATTGCATCAGCTTTAACTTGATCGGAAATCTGCACAAATCCCTTTGCTGTTGCATCATAAATATTTTGCACTCTATCTTTCGGAACTTCCCAATGAACCTTAGGAAGAAAGGGTCTTTCTGATTCTGTTGAAATTAATATTTCGTACATCATTTTAACACTTTTCACAGGATAACTGCCCGCAGCTGTCTCTCCACTAAGCATTACCACATCAGTTCCATCCAAAACAGCATTTGCAACATCGGATGCTTCGGCACGAGTTGGAATTGGATTAGTGATCATTGACTCCAACATTTGAGTTGCAGTGATCACAAGCTTTCCTACTTGGTTGCATCTTCTGATTATTCTTTTTTGAATTATCGGTACAAGCTGGGGATCCAATTCAACACCAAGATCACCGCGAGCAACCATAATAGCATCGGCGGCTTCCAAAATAGATTCAAAATTATCAACAGCTTCCGGTTTTTCTATTTTAGCCATTATCTGTTTATCATAACCATGTTCATTTAGCCATTCCCTAAGTTCAATTATATCATTCGCTGAACGCACAAAGGATAAGGCAATGTAATCAACCCGATACTTGAGGGCGAACTCCAAATTGGCTTTGTCTTCTTCCGTTAGCGAAGGTGTACTCAATTTCATTCCAGGCAGATTCATGCCCTTCTTTGGTTTCAGTTTTCCACCCTCAATAATTCTACAGATTAATGATCTCTCTTTGATCTCTTCAACTTTTAGTTTAATCAAACCATCATCTATTAAAATTGTTTCGCCAATAGAAGCATCAAGAACTAGGGATTGGTACGATGATGAAATGATCTTTTCATTACCTACCACTTTATCGATAGTAATCTCAATGGTTTCACCAGTCTTGATTTTAATTTTGTCCTTTTCCAATTTTCCGATTCTAATCTTTGGACCTTGCAGATCTTGTATGATGGATATTGGTAATTTTCTTTTTTCACAGACATCATTGATTAGATTGAATATACTATCAAAATATTCTTTATCACCATGCGAAAAATTAAGACGGAACGCACTTGCCCCGGAATCTATCAATTGTAAAAGGACTTCCTCACTATCTGAAGCCGGACCAATGGTAGCAAGTATTTTAGCTTTTGTTTGTTTTTTCATAAATTTTTTTTTCTTCTTTTGATTTGTTGTTTTATTTTGCGAACTGCTTTTTGGAGTAGGCGGTTTTACTTTTTGTCTCATCTCTCTCAAACATTTTTCAACAGATCCAAAAATTGTATTAGTCTGATATCTTCCATTTTTCATCAGCTTTCCGGCTCTAACTCCTGTAAGCAGTTCCAGGGCTTCATCAACCTGTGTAACAGGATAGATATGAAATTTCTTCTCTTTTACTGCCTCAACCACTTCATCCTTAAGCATAAGATCACTTACATTTTGTGCTGGCATTATAAGTCCATGTTTTCCAGTTAATCCCCTTTCCTTACAAAGATCAAAATATCCTTCAATTTTTTCATTTATCCCGCCGATTGGCTGAATGTCTCCTTTCTGATTTACAGAACCGGTAATGGCAAATGATTGTTTAATTGGTATCCCAGACATGGTTGATAGAAGTGCAGCAATTTCAGTTATTGAAGCACTGTCACCGTCAATCGGTCCGTATCCTTGCTCAAACACCAAGCTGGCATTGAATGAAAGTGGAATAGTTCTGCCAAATTTCTCTTTAAGGTATCCGGTTATAACTAAAACTCCTTTATTATGTGTACTTCCACTTAGACCTGCTTCTCGTTCAACATTAATTATACTTCCATTTCCCAGCGAAACTGCTGCTGTAATTCTTGTTGGTTTTCCGTAGGAATATTTGTCATCACCATAAACTGCCAGACCATTAATTTGTCCAATGCGCGAACCATCAGTATCTATCATGATAGTACCATCATTGATCATCTCAGACATTTTAGATTCATACAATCCATGTCTTTCTTTTGCAGAATCATAAGCTTGTTCAACGTGGTACGAGGTAACAATTTTTGATCTAACATCCTTTGCCCAAAAATCTGCTTCTCTAGCCAAATCAAGAATATAAGAAAAACGTGTAGTCAATTTATTTTTTTCTCCAGCATATCGTGCTGAATACTCAAGTATTTTTGCTATAGCTGATGAATCAAATTCTTGAAGATTCTCCTTAATTATCAATTGCTTGATTACTTGAGCATATTGCTGAACACCTTTTTCAGTTCTTTTCATTTCATAATCAAACTCTGCTTTAACTTTAAATATTTTATTGAAATCATCTTCATAGGCACTCAGCATAGAATAGATATATTCACTTCCAATTAAGATCACTTTCGTATTTATTTTAATTGATTCCGGTTTTAGCACACTCGGTGTTGCCTGATACAAGTTTGGACTATCTTGAATTTCAAGCTTTCCATAATAAAGAGTTCGTTTTAATGCCCGCCAAACACCAGGTTCCGAATAAGCATCGGAAGCATTTAGAATTATGTAACCTCCGTTAGCCCTTAAAAGAGAACCAGCTTTAATCCTTGTGAAATCAGAATACCAGCCTCCGCTTCCGTCATTAAACTTTTCAATTACTCCAAATAAATTTTGATATGTAGGCGATGTTTCAATTACAACCGGGCATCGTTTCTGATTTTCGTTATCAAGTATTACATTAACTTCATAATTTTTGAAATAATCAATTTCAACTTCCCCTTCTGTCTGTTCCCCACCCAGTTTATTCCCTTTAAATATATCTACATTTTCAACTATATTATTAACAACATCATTTAGATATTTGCGAGTATTCTTATCCTTATATTTTTTAATTATATCATCAAATGAAACTTCAATTATTTTTTTTGCAGCTTCTTGCTCAAGTTTATCAAGCTCGTCTTTAATCTGACCTGATAATTTTATTCCTTCCTTAAAAATTGACTTAAGCTCATCTTGATAGTTTATATATTTTTTAACAATTCCTTCAGCTTTGCGTTTTGTTAATTTTTTCTCTTGAATTAATTCATCCAACTGCTGAATAAAATATGGCTGTTTGCCAATTACAGCAAGAATCTCAGGACGCGCGACCTCACCTTCTTTAACTTGTCCCAATGTTAAACTGTCTTTCTGTAATTTTTTTTCGAATGCTTCAATTATTTTGTTTTGCTTTACTCTAAACTTTGCTACTAAGCTTTTCTTTTTAGTTAGAAATGGATTTTCCTCTAAAGCTTTTGGTATATGTTCTTTAAGTACATTAATACACCTCTCCATATCTTTTCTGAAAGCACAAGCTTTTCCCGCTTTAAATCTGAGAAGAATTGGGCGGTCATCATCTTTAAAGTTATTCACATAAGCATAGTCATCCATTGTTGTACAGTCAGGATTAAGTGTTTCAAGCATACGTTTTACAGAAGTTAATTTTCCAGTTCCGGAAATTCCGGTTATGAAAATATTATAACCTTGACTTCTCAGTTCAACACCTAAGCGAAGTGCTTTTATTGCTCGCTCCTGCCCAATTATTGTTTCAATCGGTTTAACAGTTGATGTAGATTCAAAATCAAATTCTTTAGGATCGAAAGAATATTTAAGTTCATCGGCGGAAAGTTGTTTGTGTCTTGTTGGTCTTAAATATGCCATATGAGTTGTTCCTTAGTGTATGAATGGGCAGTTCAAAAATAACATTATTTAGGGTTTATTGAAAATTCAATAATTACTTGAGGAATATAAATTGTTTGCATTCATAAAATATTTACTTTATCTTTGAATAAGATGTTCCATCTTATATTTTATAACTAACAGGAGGTACAATGAAATATTTTTTTAATACAGTATTGATAGTTGCAATTTTAATATATAGCAACCTCTTTTCGCAAGATTTTCCATTTTGGGCATTTGGTGGTCAAGATGTAAAATACACTGCTGTTGTTGGTGCAGATGTAAACTTATTCAATTCAACTGAAAGCTATGATAAAGAGGGTAAAGCTTCAGAGAATTATGGTATGGATAAATTTAGCCGTTTGAATCAAAATATAAAATTTTCTTACGGTGTGGTTGATGATGCAGAAGCATTAAATTCAATATGGAACATTAAAGTTGGAGCTACGGCCTCCTTCTTTCAAGAAAGTTGGACTCCTGGAGATGAATCTTCTGGTGGAACAGAGTATTCTGGAAGCGGCTGGGCATTAAATTTAGGTGGAGGTGCGTTTACCAGAAATTTTCTAAACAG
>Ga0164315_10003142_pt1 | contig 12769 bp, 11 predicted proteins | sample GuaBasSedimGuay6_FD_113737 | JGI IMG/M metagenome (GOLD analysis project Ga0164315, IMG submission 113737) | Subseafloor sediment microbial communities from Guaymas Basin, Gulf of California, Mexico - Guay6, Core 4569-2, 0-3 cm | ecosystem: Environmental > Aquatic > Marine > Hydrothermal vents... | reverse complement strand
TCTATATTGACTGCTTGGTAATTATCCAAGTTGTGTCTATTTTTGAAAGAGTCCAAGACTTTTGTGTATTACCAGCATAAAAAGTTACATTGGCACCGTCCCACTCTGTTAAAATTGCTCTATTTACTCCAATGCTTTCCATCCAAGATATAGGGCTTGTTATTGATAAACCTACTTCATGTGCCCAATCTAGAGCTAGTATAGCGGTTTGCTGCAATTCTATAGCAAACTGTACATTTATTACTTTATTACTTTCTAAAGTAGCTTTCCATTCTGTAGGTATTAAACGGTTAGCTATAAAACTTATTTCCAAAGTCCATTCTACTAACATAGTATTAGAACTTTGTAATTCACTTGCCCAATCCGCTAATGGTATTCTATCTAAAGATAAATCATTAGCCCACTGAACAGCTATTATTTTGTCAGACTCTAACGTACCTTTCCAATCTGTAGGTAAGTTTCTGCTACTAAGTACTTCACTAGCCCATTCTGATTGAATAGTTCTAGTTCCACTTAACTCTAGTGCCCAATCTATAGGTACTAGTTTATTAGAATCTAGTTCTAGTGCCCACTGAACAGGTATTAATCTATCAGCTACGAAATCTACTTCTGATTCCCAATCGATAGGTATTATTTGATCTGGTTCAGTAGTACTAGCATTCTCTATTAATTTAACTCTAGTACTTGATAATTCAGATGCCCACTCAGGTCTTAATATTCTAGTACCTTCAAAATCAGAAGCCCATTGTGGAAGTGGAGTTTTATCAACATTCACTTCTAGTGCCCACTGAACGGGTACTAATCTATTTGCTTCTACATCTACCTCTGAGCCCCATTCCACTAGAATTATCTTAGATATATCTAGTTCTGCTGCCCATTCTGGTAATTGAATTCTACTTGAGTCTACAGTTAATGCCCACTCAGGTCGTGATATTCTAGTACCAGATAGTTGTAATGCATATTCTATTAGTTTAATTCTATCTACTGATAAATCGGAAGCCCATTGAACCGGTAAGTCTTTATCTAAATCAAGATTTAAAGCCCACTGTACTAATTCTGTTCTACTTGAATCTACAGTTAATGCCCAATCAGAAAGTAATATTCTACTACTGCTTAGCTCTAGTGCATATTCTATTAGTAAAACCTTATCACTATCTAGAAAACCAGACCATTCTTCTAGTATAATTCTATTAGATAATAATTCTAATGCCCATTCCGTTAATATTATTCTATCTGAAGATAATTCAGAAGACCAATCTGGTCTAACTATTCTATCTCCGCTAAAATCAATAGCGTGTTGAATCAATAAAATTCTATCTGCATCTAGGAAACCACCCCACTCTGGAAGTGTTGCCCTATTGGCAGTTACGGAAGTACCTGTTGGTGCCTCCGTAACTGCTGGTACATATTGGATATTACCTACGACTATTCTACTTTGTCTAGCCACAGGCTATCTCCTTTATTGTTTAGGTATCAACATTTGAAATGGATCTTTAATGAGACTTCTCAACTCGGTGACCGAAAGGATGCGACTTATTGTGGCGCCCCAATAGAAGTTAGCGTCTGCGTGATTTACGTTTATCGAACTCCTTGCGGTCTTCCCTAAGGCCAATGGCTTGGAAGTGTAATTATCAGTCAAAGTCTCCCCGGTACCTACGGCACTGGATTCTTTAAAGTGTTCTCCTGATAAGGTGAAATACTCAACATTCACATAATTTCCGTCGTAAGTTCCCACCAACAGTACGGTCTCGCCGTCGACGGCGTTGGGCACCGTCTCTGTTTTAGTATCTCCATCCATCTTCAATCTAACTCTGTAGTCTCCTCCATTGACCCAGCCTATCATCCAATCATGATCCTCTACGGCGGTGCCATCATCCCGAGAAATTATTCTTGTATCGCCGTCGGAAGCGACGTCACGAGGAGTCACCAATGCAATCAAAGTTATCATGCTCTTGCCGTGCGTCCAACAATCTTTATTGTGGGAACCTTCTTGAAAACCAGAGCCGGCAGAACCATCAAAGCGCAAGGCGTTACCTCTTACATAGCCAAAGTTCACGCTTTCGAACTTATGAGAGGGGGTACTCGTCCATGTAGTGGCTGAAAGCGAAGCATCAGTGTCCATCAAATCTGTCATCTCGTGAACGCTCTCGGGCCACCAAAAGCAATTCAGCTTGTTGTGAAACCAGTGATCGGGATCGATCGCCACGGGGCCGTTCGGTATGCGTCCCGGAAGGAACAACTCGGGCATTTCCACCTTGACGTCGGGGATGTTAAATCCACCTTTTGCTTTAGAAGGGTCCTGGATGTGCTTGGGGCGATTGACCGGTTTGAGGATTTGGTAGGGATTGTCGGTCCATCGATTGCCCCATGTATCCGGTGATCCGTCTCGCTCCACGTAACAATAAAAGATAGTCATGTCACTGTACCGATTGGAGTTGGCGTGACCGCCGAAAGAATCCGTATGCGTTGGGCTGCCACCGACATATGCCGGTTGATCCCAACTAACGGCTGCATTAATATATTCAAAATGGCCGGATATGTTCCCACCGTATACTTTTATAGTGTCACCTTCGTAATCATAAATAGCTTCAATGTGAAATATCTGATCATCTGGAAAGGTGATGGTTGAAATCTCACTCCGGAACGTTTCACCGTCTTCGCTCCTTCCTCCTACGAGTAACTTTCGAGTTGACTCTATTTTAATCAAAAAGTTATTCCCGAATTCTCCACCTCCGAGCGCTGCCAGTATTACGTTACTCTCAGAGCTATTAATATGGCCTTCCATACGGAATCCAATCAATATTCGAATGCGCTCAGCACCTATACACGCAGCGTTGAATTTGTCAATACCGACGTCTATTCGGTCGCCCGCGTTTCCTTTGGTCTTTATGCCGTCGTACCACATTATGGCCTTATTTTGGGGTTCGAATATACTGCCTGGGGTCAATGCTTCCAACCCTCCATATTGATGGTTGAAATGCCACGCCAGTACTATATTGGGAAATCTGTCTGTGTCAATTTCCACGGGACCCACGGGTTTCCTGTTCGGAATTTGCAACTCGGGGGCCAACATGCGGTCCTCGGGCAGGGGCACTCCGGAGTCCTTCGCGGGGTTGCCGAAGGTCACGTGTGACACGACGGGCTTGAGGAACTGGTAGGGGTCCTTATGGAGCATTCCTACTTCTCTATCACTCAATGCCCTGCCATAAAGCCAGCCTGACCAAACTTTTGAGTCGCTATTACTTGAGGGACCGGAACGCACCACTGCGTGAAAAGCGAAACGATTCACTGTTGTTGTGAAGCCCGAAGTTCCTGTTGTAAATTGGCCAACATACTCTTGATTCTTCAACAATCTTATATTTCGTTGACTACCTCCGCTGTCATCTCTCGCGGAAACAGACCAGTGTGCATACTCTTCCGCAGCAATGACACCTCCTGGACTGGTATATGAAAGCTCCGCAGCGTTGTCATTTCTCCAAAAAACACGCACCGCTGTACCATTTCCCTGACCGGTCCCAATTCCACAAAAAGTGGAATCACCGACAGAATTACCGGCAGCAAGGAGTCTCTTATCGAATTGAGAAACGTTATCAAGGCTCCCTGCGCAGCCCAATGTAAAGTCCGTAAATACCTTCCTTTCGGTATCCAATACAACGTAACTTAAATTTGTATTGTGCGTATACACCCCTTTTTCTGAAAATTCTGTACTGAGCGAATTGCTATTATTTACAGCAGTGAATGTACTTCCGCTGACAAGATCCAAAATGGAACCATCAGCATTGACAATCGCGAAAGCCGCCAAACCCCCCGTCAATGGATTACTCCAATCGATCTCCACCGGACCCACCGGCTTGCGTCCGGGAATGAGCAACTCCGGAGACTCGTGGGAGGTCATTCTTAACTGTTCGCTTTCTTGGTGGCTCGGTAATATAATCATTGAGCCCTCCTTTTAGGCCGGTATTAAAAATTGGTAGGGGTCTTTCACGTAACTTTCAATTTCCCTATCGGCTTGCGCTACACCGAGAATGTGGACGAAAGCAATTTCACCGCTGAAGAAGTTGTCTATACTGGCACTACTTCTGGCACCGATGTACATATCAGCACTGTTGGTTCTGACGTAACTTCCAGGTTTACTCACACTGTCTATAAATTCACCGCCAACATAAAGACTTCCAAGAGAAGTCTCAGGACTCCAAGTTGCTGTGACATGATACCAAGTATCCACAAGTTGAGGTGCGCCGCTGTCCGCGTAACCGATGGTGTTGTCGTTCGTCGCAACTCCAAAACTGAAACCACCGGAAGTGTCATGTTCTAAAATAAACGTTCTGAGTGACGAAGTGGTATGATGTTTACCCACTATCGTATTGTTCGTGGATAGGTTGTCCATTCGCACTAATGCGTGAATTGTCAACCCCCGCCAGCCTTCAAAATAGTCACTATCTTCTAATATTAGAGAAGAATCCGTGCCATTGAACAGCATGTTTCCATTTTTGGCGGACATTTTATCCTTATCAACAACAATAAAGTTATTGGTCAATTCGTCACCGTTGGCGGTCAGCCAGTAACCCTTTGTTCCTTTGGCCAATGGATTGCTCCAATCGATCTTCACGGGACCCACGGGCTTCCTTCCTGGTATTAGCATAGAAGGAGCTAGAAGGCGTCCGTTGGGGAGTGGGGCGGAGTCTCCGGGATTGTCCAACGTGATTTCCAAATACATGGAGAAATCCCAATCCCCGCTGGGCCCACCCACATCGGCCGGATCGCTGAACGCCGTTTCACTGGCACTGCTGGATTCAAAATTGGTTCCGCTAGGATAATCATTGTCATCGTAGTGCGGATACCATGAACCGGTACCGTCATGAACAATGCTCATGAAAATGTGAGTTCCGGCGGCGAACGACATCGGCTTTTCAAAGTGCATGGTGAACCACTCAGGGGAACCGTCGGGGATTGTCTTGTCGATGACCACACTGGTCACCAACAGGTTTTCCGGCGCGCCATTGGTGAAGGATTGCAGCGTACTGCTGTAAAGAGCCCCTTGAAAACTCAAACCAATATTGTCTGTATCTCCATACACGGAAATCTTATCTACCGTACAAGCATGCCCCAAATATGCTCTGTAATATATAATCCTATTAGTGGCGAGGCGCGTACCGCCCTCTGCCGTGTATCCCACGATGGGCAAGTTGATATCTCTCTTAACCAGAGGCTTGAGAGCCAACGTGAGCGCACACCAAGAATTATCGGTTGAATCCGATCCTCCCACAGTGACCGCTCCGGGGTCTTCCGGAGAGGACGCCAACAGCTTGTACCCCATTCCGAAACTGCTGTAGGTGGTTTCAGTTCGGAGAAGCGTTACGCCGTCCGTTGTATATCCCGTCGGCAGGGTGAACGTTCCCGATCCGTCGTGGTGTGCTGCCATCCACACGGCAACCACCGCAACATTGATATCCTCAAAAGTAATTGAGGGCGCGTCCGCAATGTAGGTATCCAGGTTGTTATCATCGCCGACCGCTGGAGTGGCCAGAGGAGTGATGGGATCGACTCCCCGGAAGGCCATCGCGCACGCGCAAAGACTGGTGTCACCGCCTCCCTTCAGGATACAAGTCACCGTGGTGTCCGGCGTCGTGCCCATGACCTTCGTGAACACTGCCAGATTGGCCTCAAAAACATCGTCACTGTAAAGGTCAAGTTCTTTGGTGTAACCAGTTTCATCAGTGAGTTCCAAATCAATGTCAAGGTCACCGTTGTTGCCGAGACTGTACGCAATAACGAGAAAATCATCCTCGGCAAGATAGGGAATGGTGGTCAGATCAAGCGTGAGATTGCCGTTGTTGAACGAAGTACCCGATACTGAGCCTCTGAATTCGATTGCCATCGGAATGTTTTCTCCTTACTGACTCGCGTACTGCCAAGGTCTCCAGCTTAAAGTATTTCCGCTGGCTGCCAAAGCTACGCCGCCTCTATTTCTCACCCCAAATTTAAATTTACCTGCGGGTAAAGCTACAGATCTTATAATTAAATCTTGAGCTGCCGTAGTACCACTAGTAGTTACACTACCAATGAAATGAATGTTGTTTTCTTGTTCGTCCACAATACCGTCACTGACCCAATCAGGATAGTTCGTATCGTCTAAAGAAGGCAGAAGGTAAATCTCAACTGCGGAATCTGTACCGGTAAATGCAGCAGAACCTAATTCTAATCTTAAGTCAGCAAATAAATATTTACCAATACTATTATCAATAGCGTCTGAAAGATCACACCATTCATTATCTGCTAGAGAAACAAGTGTTCGGGTGCCACTGAAGACAACTCCTTGAAGTGCGGCTTTATATCCGCTGTGTACACTATCAACCATTATATAGCCCTCGCATTTTGTACATCACCGATAATAATTTTACCGAAACTTAATTCAGTAGCTCTACTGATGGTGTGTGGGATGGCTAGAGCAATTTCTGCTTTAGTATTTGTTCCTAGAATCGCAATAAGTTGTGTTCTAGAGGGTGTTCCGGCTAATGTGGGTACTCCTTCTTCTGAATTAATAGTAAGGATATCTCGTACCCATTGTCTATCATCAGCTACTAGAGCTTCCCATTCTGCCTTATTATTTAATATTGCATCAAATATAGTAGCACTAGGAATAAATTCCTGATCTGTTACTACATCTACAACATTCATTTGATCAGCGGCTAGTTGATCGTCTACGTTATAGACACCGCTAACAGGATGTCCTGCATCCAATTCGGCTCTCAAAGCCACATAATCTATTGCCATTTTTTCTTTTCTCTTTTATTTTTACTAAAGTTAAAATGTTTAATAAGTCTTTTCTTAAGAAACTTACAAAGCTTTTTATTCTTTTCTCTTTTTGCTTTAGTACCGCAATAATGTTTAAAATTGTGGGCTTTTTTAATTCCCTTCTTAAGTGTTTTACAAAGCTCTTTGTTTTCTTTTCGTTTATCTACAGTGCTGCAGAAAAGTCGAAAGAGCTCGGCGCGTTTGGGGTTCCACCATCTGTTAAAAAGTTAGTTATTGGTGTAGATCCAGGTGACTCTGCATTAGCTAAAACACTCCATGATGTCATGTAACAAGTCACATTACCTGGTGCTAATCCTGTCTCTGAATGACTTTCTGTATTATAGCCCGGAACATTAATTACTATGTTTACTGGGGCACCCCCAGTACCATCATCAGTAGAGCAATAAATTCTATATTCATCAATAACCCAAGCAGGGGGTACTACAGCGTTAAATGCGGGAACTGGTTTAGTCCAAGTAAATACAGCATCTGCTGCGAATGTAGTTGAACTAAATAACATTAGTGCAGCAATTAATAATTTTTTCATTTTAGTATTCCATTTCGTAAAAGATAGTCCATACTACCTTTTGACTATATAAATTCCAATCTTCGTCTCTAGAATTTATTGTCCAATTTATGTTTTGTTTATTTAAGAACCAAATTTCATCTTTATTAGCTAAAATCCAGCTATTATCTTGTGCGCTAAGCGACCAAACGAATTCATTATTTTCAATGAATACTCGTAAGGTAGTTCCTAGCCAACCCAATGTAGCAACAGATAAAGAACTTAAATTAGGTATATGTCCTTGTGTTGCTACATTAAGCGTATTAATCATGGGATTACCTTATTAACCTCTATAGAATAAGTACTTTCTATTCCGCTAGAATTAAAAGCAGTCATTACAAAGTACCAAGTTGAACTAGTAAGGTTTTTTATTAGATAACTAGTTTTTGTGGCACTATTTATATTTATAGTTTGGCTATAGGAACCCGTATTAGTACCATAATAAATTTTAAAGCCCGCTAAATCTGTTAAAGGTGAATTATCTGTATTTTCTGTTGGCGCTGTCCAGGAAACGAAAGCATCATTTTCATTCATTAATTCTACACTAAGTGGAGGATTAACCTCTTGGGCAAATACATTACTACTAAATAGTAGTAATAAACCTAATAAAATTTTCTTCATTACGGATTCCTTGTAACGGTAGAGGTAGTTTCTCCATCTCCTGTGATTGTTTGTGATACATCTCCTGCGATTCTAGAAGTAGGTGTAACTGTCATTGGATTAGCAACATCTAGTCCCATAGTTCTCCATATTTCATGAGCATGTTGACCATAGTTAGCTTCATTAACTAGTACCAAAGCACCATTATAAGTGCCGCTGTTCATATGCGTACCAGCAGAATCAACAACTTTACCATTACCACGAACAATAAGTGTACCACTAGTACACGTAGAATCCACTATAACTTGACCAGAATTTAGGTCAATAGACGCATCACCACCTCCTGTAAAATCAATTAATTTGATACCACCGTTATAGTTACGTATGGCTAGCGGAGTAGCCTGCGCTCCCGCACCATTCATATCTATTACTGGGGTAGAAGTACCAGGTACTCCTGAATAACAATTTAAGAAGTGAGCAGTTGATATACCACCCAGGGCAATAGTTCCAGAATCAAGCATACAATCAAATACGAAACCATTTATATAATTAAGATTAGCTACAACTGCTTGTCTTAGAATAGTGCCACCATCTAAGTTGCCAGTTATAGAAGCTTCAACTATTTCAGTTCCGATAGTACCAGAACCTGCGTTAATAGTTATCATACTTCTGGAAGCGTTTTGGCCGATCATTTTAAATCCGCCAACTTCGTCTCCAGTATCTAGAGTAATACTTCCTATAATATAGAAAGTATTAGGTAAACCACGAGTATTACATATTTCTACAGCATCTGGTATATTATTAACCGGAAACTGTGCGTTTCCTATAGTTGTGCTTAATGGGTCGGCACCTCCTAATGAATAAGAAGAAAGTATATCAACCCATACACCACCCTCATAAGATGAATATTCGATTGCAGCTGCGTTCTGCGATGTAGCAGATGATGCAGCTGTTTTTGTTATAAATCGACCGAAGGTCGGGAATATGGGTTCTATAGTAGCACCAAATTCATCGGTAGCAACAAAGTTACCACCAGTTAATTCAGCTGCTTCAACAGGCCAAACTTTATAAGAGTCTGAAGAAGTAAAAATGTTACCAGAACCATTTCTCAACCCACGTGTAGTAAGTTGTATTTCTGAATCTACGGTTAATATTTCAGTAACAGATTCATCAGAGAAGTTAATTATGATGTCACCACGTTTTACATTATCTGTTTGAAAGGTAGCAAAAGAATCAATAAGAGTTTTGCCTAGAGCATCCGTAGTAGTAACTGCCCCAATACTGCTAGGATCAGTTGCTTCGAAAGCATATTGTATATTGAGTAGGGTTGAAGTTAAACCAACTGTAGTACCACCACCTAGGTCTTCACCACCGGCTGTACTTACTAAGTTAGGATATTGCATACCCTCGGAAGTTCCTTGAGCATTTGTTAGGGTGTCATGAGAGTCCTGGACTGTAATTTCGTTACTGCCTGTAGCTATTTCTGCTAATTTAGGGTCTAACTCATAATCTATGGTAACATCTGCTCGCGCTGTCATTCTCGGACTACCTCAATATTTATATTCGCCTCCGCTTCTGCTTTTAGGCTAGATGCGCGCTCTATATCGTCTATCATTATCCGATATTCTTTAATAGTAGTGCGTTCCGCTTCTATGGCTGCCTCAAGAACTTCTATGTTCTTGCGACAGCCAACTATTCCATTCTCTAAACCTTCTATGCTATACATTATGCGTGTATTGTATCCTCGCTTCGAATAGTAGCAATGTTTCTGTCACCACCACTTGTTATATCATCTGTAACAAATCGTTTGATTTTAGTAGCGTGTCTAGTGTTTGATACCTTAGCTCTAAAATCTAGTGGAGCGACATAAACAATCGCTGTACTAGCTGTGGAACCACTTGCAAAACCGTCTATTAGAGATACATAAACATCATCTAGGGTATTCATACCCGCAGATTGTGGAACTGCATTAATTTCTACAGAGTCACCAGTAGTTAGCGTAAGTATACCCTCACCTTCTAGAGTAATTTGTGTGTCTGTATCAACAGATTTAACATAACCTACACCTTTAGTAGTATGCATTACCAAATCACCACGTTTAACTGCGCCATTGAAGCCGCCTGTTGAATACGTAACTTGAGTAGCATTAGTAGTAGCTGTAGTAGTAAACGCTGCAAAATTAGATAGGGTAAATACGGAACCAGTCCAAGAATCGAAACGAATCATATAATGTTTATTATTATCTTGACTATCTCTGATATTTAGATGTGAACCTGCTACTTTACCTGCTGTATCTGCGCTAATAGCACCATCAACAGTAATAGTTGGATCACCTTGTGATTCACCGCCAGCTGCTGAATATTCAGTTTTGTCGATTGCTCCACCAGTACCTGTAAGTCTGTGCATAGAAATACGATCTGAATCATTAGCTGTTTCTAGTCCACCAGTTAAGTTAGAGATAGAAAGAGTAATAGTAATCGGTCTAGCACGTGTAACACCACCAGAATCAATCAACTGATAGTTATTCTCGTCTGCTGCATATACGTCTGTAAGTAGCATACCGCGTGGTCCAAAGTATCGTCCACCCGCTAGAGTACCGTAAGGCGCAGCTTTAACAGCGTTGAACGCTGTAGCAAACGTATTAGGTGTAACGGTACCAGAAGCAGTATTATCTGTTACTAAATCAGTAGTATTAAATGTACCACGCACGTCGCGTAGTAGCATTTCTTTTTCTGTTTCATCGCTAGACACGATAATACCAGTAGCACCAGTATTAGCTTGAGTAACATCGTTACCTTCAGTAATAGTACCTGAAACAGAACCAGACCAAGCTAGGAATACTGTTGGGCCAACATATTGTTCGCCTTCAATACCGTCTGTATTACCTGTAGAAGTTTCACCATTACGTGTAACATACTTAGCCCATTCATAAACTTCAGTCAAAGGATTAGCATTACAGTCTAGAGTGATACCATAACCTTCTACGCCACCAGCATCATCTACGTCAAACGTAGTAGCTGCGTGAGCTGCGGTAGGTGCTGTATTAGTAGTAAACCAAGTTGAAAGGGCTGGACCCTGAGGAGTTGAGGAGGTAGAGCCAGTTGCTGCACCAGTATCATCATTATTACTGATTGGGCCACCGTCGAAATCGACTTGTGGATCACCAATTAAGTAATAGTGAAGAGTAGCAGTTGCACCAGGGCTATCAATTTGTGTGATAATGCCGCGTGCTCCATTACCATCGTCTTCGATTTCGTCACCCACATTCCAGTTACCTGTACCACCAGAAATAGTAGTAGAAGCATAACCTGTAGTGTTGTTACCGTCTGCAGAAGCAGATAGCGGTACCGGGTTTCGTCCACCCGAGGTAGTTGATACACCAACTTCAAATGAGTCATATAGTGTATTACCTTTACGAACGAAAACTGTAATGTTACCACCATCAATTAGTGAAAATGTAGCGTCTTGATAATCGTGGATATAAAAACACCTATCGAATGCACCTTCTTCCCACCAGTCTAGGGTAGGATCGTTGATGTCTGCTATTCTAGCACGAGCGGCGTCAGATACTGTACCTTGGTACATGTATACGTGTGTGTCGCCGTCAATCGGTGTAACGTTGTACAGATTAGCCCAGATTTGTTCACCTGTGCTAGCTGCTGCGTTTTGTATGGAAACGTGAGCATTACATGTCAAGTTTCCTGAAGTTGAGTCAAATGAATCAGTTGCTGCGTTAGTATCTGGACGAATTACTAGGAATTCAGTGCCACCCGAAATCGGGGTTAATACTTCTAGTAGTGTTCCCGCATCGCCATCGGCATGACCAATGTCTAAGCCTACGTCGCCGGGTACTATCGCACCACCAGTATTAACCGGTGCTACAACTATACCAGTTGCAGAAGTATCTACTTGAGTCCAACCAGAAGTTTTTAACGCGCCACCTGTAAGATGTTGCAAACACTCGTATGAAATAAACCAAGGATCTATGTCGTTAGCATCGATTAGTCCAATCGTATATTCCACCGGAGTTTCAGCAGACATACAAGTCGCGTCGTCACCAGTAGCAGCTTCATCTAGAAGGTCTGCCATTGCAGAATAGACTTCATTCAGCGTACGTGTTCCAGTAGCAGAACCTGACCATTCTAATCTTTTTTGACGATTTTCGTCAAGGTAATAAACTGTGATATCACCTGTTAATATTGTATCGCTCATCTTATTGTTGTTCTCCTAAGCGTTATTGTTCGGGTCTTCCCGAAGGGTTCTTGTTACTGAAAGTCCTGTCCCTGACTGTATTGTTCCTACACCACTATCGTGTACATATTTCGTATCACCGGGTGATGATTTTCTTACTTTGTAATACATATCTGCTGGTGTTGTACCTGCAAAAGATGCAGTTGCTACACCAGAGCCATTAGTATCTTGTAGGATAACTTCTGAGTTATCAGATACTAAATAACCAGAAACTTGCGCTCCTGCTATATCATTATTATCTTTATCTAGGACTTTGAAAGCCACAGATACAGATACTTGAATATCTACGGTTGCTCCAGCAGTCTTATATGTTGGGGTAGAAGTACCACCATCAATTTCTATGGTTACAGTACCACTAGAAGCTGTCACGTCTAGTGCTGCGTCAGCAGTAGTATTTGCCCCATATCCTGTGAATGTTAAATTCTTGAAGCTATATGTAGTAGCTGTATCTAGTTCTAGAGCATGTCCCGCACCCGTTTGGATAAACTCTGTATCATGTAAATCAGTAGTTGTACCAAACGTTGGATCTTGCAAGCATGCAACATCTGTTAGTGCATT
>Ga0164315_10003141_pt1 | contig 12771 bp, 13 predicted proteins | sample GuaBasSedimGuay6_FD_113737 | JGI IMG/M metagenome (GOLD analysis project Ga0164315, IMG submission 113737) | Subseafloor sediment microbial communities from Guaymas Basin, Gulf of California, Mexico - Guay6, Core 4569-2, 0-3 cm | ecosystem: Environmental > Aquatic > Marine > Hydrothermal vents... | reverse complement strand
AATGGCCATAACGACCTCACAGTGCTAATGCAGAAGCCAGACAAGACAAACGATTTTATATTGTCAAGAGTAAAAGGCATAGATTTGCACGTGATGAATAAATGGTCGCTTTTGAGACTTTCTGATAAATTAATTGAGGTGTACTCATGAAACGTGGATATATAACCCTAGCGCAAAACAATAACGACACAGACTACATCCGTCAGGCATACGCCCTTGCATTATCAATCAAAAACACACAGAGCACCGTGAATGAATTTGCAATATGCGTAGAAGATAAAACGAAAGTGCCAAAGAAATATTTAAAAGTATTCGACCACGTAATTGAGATTCCCGGTGGGGACGAAGCAAAAGACGAAGATTGGAAGATACACAATAAGTGGAAATACTTTGAGATGTCCCCGTTCGACGAGACTGTTATTTTAGATGCAGACATGATTTTCACCGATGATGTAAGCCACTGGTGGGACTTTTTAACAACAAGGAATGTACATTTTACCTCCACTGTACACAACTACAAAGGCCAGGTTGCTACATCAGATTACTACAGAAAAACATTTACAAGAAATGAATTACCAAATGTTTATACTGCATTCTTTTATTTTAATAAATCGAAAGAAGCGGAAGAACTATTTAAATTAGCGGAAATAATATATCAAAACTGGGAAGAAGTTTATTTTGAATTCCTGCCACTACAAAGACCAAAGCAAGTCTCCGGCGATATAGTATTTGCATTAGCAACGAAGATATTAGGATTAAACAGCACAGATGATATGCTATTTCCATCATTTGTGCATATGAAAAGTAAGATGATGGACATACCAGACACACATATTATTGAAGAATGGACCACGAGTTTGCCAACATACTTCACAGATAAGGGGATCTTAAAAGTTAGTAATTACAAACAATCACTGCCGTTTCACTACCACATCAAATCATGGCTAACACCGAAAGTAGTAAAACAGCTCGAGGAGATTTACGATGGACAAAAATAAAGAAAATTTCCAAGAAGCAGCCAATCGAGCGAAGGAAGAAGAAGTGAATGCCCAATTGGAAAAATTAATGTTTGTGTATTTTGACGAATCCGGCAATATCAAATGCATATCACCGGTTGAAGATGATTCTCATGATGAAGAAATATTAGTTACAAAAATGCCAATTAAAAATGTTTATAGATTTATTACTGGAGAAATTGCCCCAAATAAATTTATGGTTGTTAAAAAGAAAGGCAAGGTAAACGAATACGACATTGTCGAAAGATTATTTGAATTCAATCACGTTAGAAAATTAGATAGATTTTTAACAGAAGTTGATATGAAATATGTAAAAGACTTTGAATTAGAAATAATAGCAAACTTAAAAACATCAACTATAACATTTAACCTTGCAAATCACATTGTATTAGAATTCCTAAACGATATAGACGATACTGCCAATGCAAGCATAAATGGATTTAAAGTATTAAAATTTTATTGCACAACAAAAAACGATCCGAGTATGCTAATAGAAACATTTAATGTACCTGTTTCGAAATTGTTGCGTGGCTCCGTCCATGTAGAATATAAAAGTAAGTTAGAAGATCACAGCATATTTACACGTAAGGTATTTACAAAATATGCATATACAACAACAAAAGGAAAGAAATAATGGCAACACCACTTACCGAATTAGATATAATTTTTATCAGTTACGATGAAGATAATGCCGATGCAAATTATGCAGATTTGTTGGAGAAGGTACCGTGGGCAAAACGTAGCCACGGTGTAGAAGGTAGTGATGCGGCCCACAAGGCGGCAGCGGCTCTATCAGAGACAGACAGATTTATCGGTGTGGATGCTGATAATATCGTTGACGTAAAATTCTTTGATCAGGAGATAGATTTCGATCACCTAAAATTTAAAGACAAGGTGGTATCATGGTCTGCAAAGAATGACGTCAACGCACTCGAGTACGGCAACGGAGGCCTGAAGTGTTGGCCAGTCGAATACGTAATGAACATGCGAACACACGAGGCGGCCGACCCCGAAGATGCTAATGGCCAAGTCGATTTTTGTTGGACTGATTCTTATGTCCAGATGAACAATAAGTTTTGCACAACGTATCCAAATGGCTCTCCACGTCAGGCCTTCCGAGCCGGTTTTAGGGAAGGCGTGAAGATGAGCCTTGATCAAGGAGTGACCGTCGACCCCGATAAATTCCGCACAAGCATATGGCACGGAAATTACACACGATTGCTAGTATGGGCGACCATCGGCGCAGATGCTGACCACGGCCTATGGTCGATTTACGGCACACGGCTAGGCTGCCAGATGACAAATCTAAGTGATTGGGATTATACAAACGTAAGAGACTTTGAATATTTAAATGAACTATGGGACAAGACAGTGGCTCCACAGTTTCAATTAGAAGGCTCAAAACATAAATGTTTCCGCACAAATTATGCATGGGATAATGATTTATTGCTATCTGAGATAGCAGAACTTGGGGATGAGCTACGCAAAGGCCTTAACATGGAGTTAGCAGAGTTTGATGAAAATGCTTCTAAATTCTTCAAAGCTACTTATACAGGATTGCCAAGAACAGGCAAATATGTTACCGAAGAAGAACTAAATCAGTTACGTGAAATAAACAAGTAATGCTTTACATAATAGATTCGGATTTTGGTTATATACAACATCCTAATGCATCACTAATCTATGAAGTCGGAACCAAAGCCACAACAAACCACGGTGGGGAGTTACTGCGAGTTATACAATCAATTAATGCAGCAGAGACAATCGAGCTGTTTGATATAGGTGGTGATCCATCCAATGGAGAGATAATAGCTGCTTTAAATGTATTAAATGAATGTACCCCCGGCACGGTATTAATTACATGGTCAATGCCATTTAACAACGAGATAGATGACATTATTACAAAATTGTCAGACAAGTTTACGTTTATTGTGGCGGGTGGCAATGCAAAGCAAGACATTCACGACCTTACTCCATGCTCGAATTCTAATGCAATCACTGTAGGATCGTTAAATAAGTCAAATGAAATAGCATCGCACAATAGCAAAGGCCACATAGATGTATTTGCCCCAGGTACAAACATTGATGTCAACGGGAAGAAAGTATCCGGCACATCCATTGCCGCAGCGATATTCACAGGGTATTACACTAGAACTAGAAACGCTAGCCAAGTACAGTACGATGTAACAACCGACTTCGATAAAATCATCCACCAAAAGTTTTAATAGATAAATACTGCTATAATTAAATATAGGGAATATTATGGCAGGCGAATTAAACAAATATAATCACACAACTAAAATATTAAATAATATTAGCCCTTCGTTTTGTTTAGCAAAATGGTTACAAGTAACATTACATTTACAAAACGGGCGTAATCATTCATGCCATCATCCAAGCACCCACAGCATTCCAATAGAAGAATTAGAAAATGACCCATCTGCGTTACACAACACAGCATATAAAAAAACACTACGTAAGCAAATGCTAGAAGGAGTTAGACCAAAAGAATGCCAGTATTGTTGGAATGTTGAAGACTTGCCAGGCGAACATATATCTGATAGAACGATTAAATCATCAGATCCTTGGGCGGCACCGCACCTGCAAAGAATTGCGAACGGTGACAGTAAAACCAATATTAATCCAACTTATGTAGAAGTTAGTTTTTCTAATGTATGTAATTTTAAATGTAGTTATTGTTCTCCTGTGCATTCGTCTCAGTGGGTACACGAAGTAGAAAAACACGGACCATATGAACTAACTGGCAGACAACACAATAACTTAGATTGGTATAAACAAAATAAAGAAATGCCAATTCATCATAACGATTACAATCCGTATGTAGAAGCGTTTTGGAAATGGTGGCCTGATTTAGTTAAAGGATTAAAAGTGTTTAGAATTACTGGTGGTGAGCCGTTGCTTGATAAAAATACATTTAAAGTATTAGATTTTCTATATGATAACCCACAGCCACAATTAGAACTATACATTAACACAAATGCATGTGTACCTGACGATCTTGTTGATAAGTACATAGAAAAACAAAAAGCATTAATAAACGAAAATAAAATTAAAAAAGTAAAATTATATACAAGTGTAGACGGCCATGGTAAACAAGCAGAATACGGCCGTCATGGTTTAAATTACAACAAATGGTATGCAAATATAGATAAAATTATGACAGAGATACCAAGACTAGAAGTAACCATAATGTGTACAACAAATATATTATCAATAACATCGTTTGATAAATTACTACAAGACATATTAACTTTGAAATTAAAACATAAAATATTCAATGTAAGAAACACACCATTAGTATTAGATATGAGTATTTTAAATTGGCCTGGTCATCAGTGTGCTTCTATTTTACCAGAAGGGTATAGTGATTTATTGTTATCATCACTTAAATACATGCAAGATAATTTATTTAATACAATTCCAAATCACCCCTGGAATGGGTTTTATGATTTTGAAATTGCAAAAATGGAAAGGTTTATTGAATTTATAAAACAAAAAAACGAATCATACACACCAACAATGTTGAGAGATTTTTATCTTTTTGTAAACGAGCATGATAAAAGACGAGATACGAACTTCTTAGAAACCTTTCCGGAACTCGAATCATTTTACAGAATATGCGAACAAGAAAATAATAATAGGATAATATAATGCATTATGATTTTATAGAAATAGGAACTTCGGATTTCGAAACATTAATAGATACAGCATCGCACGACACTGTTGGATTGAGTATTGAACCTATTAAATATTACTTAGATAAATTGCCAAATAAAGACAATGTTAAAAAATTAAATTATGCTGTATTGCCTACAGACACTAGCGAAGAAATGCATATACATTATGTCCCAGAAGATAAAATAGAAAATAAAGATTTTTGGTGGATTAAGGGCTGCTGTCAAGTAGGGAAAAATCATCCAGCATTAGAAGGATGGGGTGATAATATTGTTCGTGAAAAAATAAACACAATATCTGTTGCTGACTTAATAGTCAAGTACAATATCACGTCAGTCGCCCATTTAAAAATCGACACTGAAGGTAGTGATTGCGGAATTCTAAATGCGTGGCTGGACTATTGTGTGGCAACTGATCAAAATTCTGTGTTGCCTAAAACTATTAAATTTGAAGCAAACACACTGACTACAAAAAAAGCATTAACATACACATTATCGAAATTTGCAAAATTCTATAATATCATTAGCAGGACACCAGATGATATAGTTTTGCAAAGAACGTACAACAAAGGAGAAACATCATTAATGTCAATATCATTAAAAACTTACAATCCTGCAGACTATCATATCGATTTAAAAAAATATAGCGAAATGTCCTATTTTAAGAATGCACTTTGGCTCGATATACCCGAATCAGCATTTAATAATTTCGGTGCATCTGTATTCGTGTCTACAAACGGTATATCAAATCGTGACCAGACATTAAAAAATAGATTAGAATTAGCGATGAAAAATAATGAAAAAATTGTTATTGCTGCAAGACACGAAGGCGCATTTTGGTTTTATCATAACAACTATCTGCGGCACGTGCTTAACAAAGACGCATCATATATTAAAAATAATATATTACTATTATTAGCAGGATTAAATCCTACTACTGATATAAAAACATTATGCAACTGGGAGGGCGATACTATAATTGCTCCTTGGGTTATATACGACGACGCAACCACTCATTTTAATATACTTTTCAAAAAGCCAAATTCGACAAAAAAGACTAAATCTTTTTTATTATTTAATAGAAGAAATAAAATTCACAGGACTCGCTTAGTTGCATATTTACACGAATATAACGTATTAAATGATTGTCATTACAGTTTTTTTGGTGACGCTACTATAGTTCCAAACAAAGGCGATATGTTAGTAGATAATTATTTTACTAATAATTTGCTACCACAATTTAAACAATGCGATGATTACGAGTTAATAAAAAACAATATAAATAGTATAGGAATAAATAAAGAATTAGATCGTGAATTCTTTACACAATCTGGTAAGGGAATATACATACGAGAAAACACACATACACTTTATGAAGAATCTATGTTTAGTTTAGTTACAGAAACCTGGACACACGATAAAGAATCAAAAGATGTTTCTATTTCTGAAAAAACATTTAAACCGATTTTTATGTCACAACCGTTTATTATTCTTGGTCAGCATAACCATTTAAAAATGGTGAAACAATTAGGATTTAAAACATTTGACAAATGGATAGACGAGTCGTATGACAACATTAAAGACCCTATAGAGCGAACAATTGCTATTGCTAAATTAGCAAAAGATATTAATGATTGGTCTGATACCGAAAAATTAAAGTTTTTAGACGAAGTTGAAGAAGTGTGTTTGCATAACTACGAACTATTAAGACATAATAAAGAAGGTATATTATCATCGTGTTCGGTATCGTACGGTATGGATAAACAACCAGATACACATTTAGTATGTTTTGGTGAAGGCCATTATGATCAGATCGGTACAAATTTTGTTACAGACACAAAAAATAACGAAGAGCTTCCGTACACTACTATTACACGTTACAACGACACAGACATACACACATACATGCAACAGTACTGGAAAGATATTGATTATAAAACAATCAGAGGGTACGGGTACTGGATATGGAAGCCATTTATAATATTAGAAAAATTAAAAGAATTACAGGATGGCGATATATTACATTATTGTGATGTTGATTTATATAATCGAATTTCGGATCGTAACTGGCCTTGTTTAATAGACGAAGTCCACCAATACAATGTTGTTGCAAATATGTTACATAATTTTCCGGAGAGGCACTGGAATAAACAATATACTATTAATAAATTAAATATGAATCAAGATTATCTTAGCACAGGCCAAGTCGAAAGCGGAGATATTAGTATATTAATTACCCCCCAAACAAGAAAATTAATACAAGATTGGCAAAATTTAATGTTACATGAATTTCCAAAAATGATAGACGACAATTCTTATGGTGTCACCGAACACTTAGAATTCAAAGAGCACAGACACGATCAGTCTATATTTTCTTTTTTATACAAAGCATTTAGGCAATGTGTGCCAATTTACACAACAACCGAACACGGAATGATAGATTCTAGACCAGGAGACGTGAAATGAAAAAAGCAATAGTATTAGGTGGCGGTGGATTCATCGGACACCACTTAGTAACAGATTTAAAAAGACAAGGCTTTTGGGTAAGGGCTGTTGATCTTAAAAAACCAGAATTCGAAGCAACCAAAGCAGACGATTTTGTGGTTGGTGATTTACGATCAAGACAAGTATGTGAAGAAGTATTAAAAGACGACTTCGACGAAGTATATCAATTAGCAGCAGACATGGGTGGTGCAGGATTTGTATTTGTAGGAACACACGATGCAGATATTATGCACAACTCTGCAACAATTAATTTAAACGTAGTTGATGTATGTAAGAAAAAAGGAATCAAAAATATATTATATACTTCTTCGGCATGTATGTATCCGGAGTATAATCAAATGGATCCTAACGATCCTAACTGTAAAGAAGATAGTGCTTACCCAGCAGCCCCAGATAGCGAATATGGTTGGGAGAAGTTATTTAGTGAGCGTATCTATTTAACATACAATCGCAACTACGGAATGAATTGTAAGATAGCAAGACTACATAACATCTTCGGTCCACTAGGAACATGGGATGGTGGACGTGAAAAAGCACCAGCAGCACTAAGCAGAAAGATAGCAATGTGCGAAGATAGTGGTACAATTGAAATGTGGGGTGATGGTAATCAAACTAGATCGTTCTTATACGTAGACGAATGTGTAGAAGGCTTTAGAAAGATGATGGACAGTGATCACGAGATACCGTTAAACTTAGGTTCAGATGAAATGATTTCTATTAATGACTTTGCTGCAATGATAGCAGATGTAGCAGGAAAAGAAATTAACATTAAACACATAGACGGACCATTGGGTGTACAAGGCAGAAACTCAGAGAATACTTTAATTAAAGAAACTTTAGGTTGGAGACCGTCAGCATCCTTGCGTGACGGTATTGAAAAGTTATATCAGTGGATTGTAGAACAGGTAAACAAATGAAAATAAATTATGCAATACATGCCAGCGATGATAATTCGATGTATTTAGATTTCTGGCCATTAGTGTCGAAATTATGGAAATTGAAATTTAATATAGAACCAATTTTATTACACTTTGGAAAAAGCGAAGTAGATAATACACACGGTACAGTAATCAAAATGAATATACTCGAAGACTATCCTGTTGCATTACAGGCACAATGTAGTCGTTATTATTATGCTACTACATTAGCCGAAGATGTCGGAATCATATCAGATATAGATATGTTGCCACTGTCTGTTTATTATTTTAAAGAACAAATCCGTAATGTAGGCAGCGAACAGTATGTTCATTTGAATCCCTGCTTCGATACATATCCCCAAGTTGCCGCATGTTATCATGTTGCAAAAGGAAACACCTATTCGTCGGTGTTAGGTAACTATAATACGTTTGAAGAATATCTAAATTGGGCAACTTCTATTGCTGGTTCGGGTTGGTGTTGTGATGAAGTGTCATCTACTCATAAAATAAGAAACCATCATAATCAAGAAATATTTACATACATTAGCAGGGAAGGCGGTCAAAATGGTCATAGGATCGATCGACCCGATTGGAAGTATGAAGTTGGATTAATAAAACAAGATTGGTATTACGATGCTCATTGTCCACGTCCGTATTCTGAGCACAAGCAATCAATTGACGAAATTATTGCAGCAGCAATTGACGGGGTTTCCCCCGTCAATTGATTTAAAAGTGCCATTTCTGCATGTATAAAAATTCACTTGGAGCCATTTTATACATCTCTGCTTCGGTGATATCCCGTTGAGTTAAAGTACCATCTCCGTTAATAATGTATGCATGTTTATCTTCACCGTTAAAGAATATGAAATCAGTAACACCATCACCATTTAAATCAACAGTCTTGTCCATCCACTCGTATCCGATTGGTCTATTAACTGTTTGAGTTTCAGTAAACGTTCCATCACAGTTGTTTGAAAACACTTGAAGCCCACCGGCATCTGTATAGTTAGTGTACACTGATATAAAATCTTCACATGTATCACTTGATAACTCTGCAACTTCTAAAAATATTACTGCGGAATTAACATATGTAGTTGCAGTATATGAAATAGTTGCAGCAAAATCATATGTAAGATCTCCATTGCCATCGTTAAGCAATATAACATGAGTGTTAATTAAGCTATTGCCATCTAAATCGTTTACTCCATTGGTGTTGTTATTCTTTGCTCCACCTAAAATTACATCAATATGTCCATCGTTATTAACATCGCTTGTCTCACACATCCAAAATGTCAAATCTACCATATCCCATCTTGTTGAAGTTATGAGTCCTATTTCTTCAGCATAATACCAACTTAATTGTTCGTAGTTAGTAATTGGTAATGTATCAATTAGCTCTGTACCATTATTCATTAGTTTCTTGTGTTGGCTACCTTCTGTAATAAAAGTATCAACAAAACCATTGTTGTCGAAATCGGCAGCACAAATCCCATGGCTAAAATCTAGTTGCTGTGGCATTTTTGTAGCAGTTACATCACTTAATGTTCCATTACTATTTTGTATAATAAAGTAGTCTTGGTGCCCAGGAAATGGAGTGTAATCATATCCGTGTTCTGCAAAAACTATATCGTCTAAGCCATCACCATTAAAGTCTTTTACAGTCCAATCCCGTCCTTTAATTCGTAAGCCTGTATTTTCTGATACAAATCCGTTACCTAACAAATTTCGTAATATTACAGCCTCACCTAAAACAATTACTTTGTTGTCATGATCATTGCTTTCTACAAATGTAAGCAACACATCAATGTCATCATCACCATCCAAATCAATATTTACATTGCTCGAACCACTTGGACGTTGTGCGTCAATAACAACATTAATTTCATAAAGCTGATCATAAGCCTCTTTCTTAGTCATATCATCATTAGTAATAGTACCAACAGCAGTAGCATCGGTAATAGGAACTGAGCCATTACTTAATGTCACATTGAAAGTTTCATCGCCATCTTCATCTGCATATAAAATGTCTCCCATTACACTGACTGCAATAGTCTGCGTTTGTGTACCCGGAGTAAATGTTAGAGTACCATTGTTACTATTGTAATCAGCTGACGTAGCAGTATTATCTGACGTAGCATAATCAACAGTTACATTAGAGGTGCCTAGGTTAGATAAAGTTACAGTGAACACCATGTTAGTTGTGCCGTCATCACCTTCTACTAGACTAGCATCTGCAATTGATAAACTAGGTGTGCTTACAGTAACTGATTGTGATTTAGAACCGCTTGCTCCGTCATTGTCTTTAACAGTTAATTGTACAGTATATGTACCATCACTTGCAAATATGTGACTTGGACTTGCTTCGGTTGATGTGTTGCCATCACCAAAGTTCCATGCTTGACTAGCAACAGTACCATCACTATCGCTGCTACTATTAGTAAATGTACAATCTAAGTTTGAACATTCTATTGCAAAATTAGCAACAGGTGCTTGGTTGACTGGAACAGGTGGAGGTTTAGGTTTACTAGATCCACCACCGCCACATGCCGTAAGGCCTAATACTGTTAATGCTATTAATAATTTCTTCATTTTTTAAATCTCCGTTATTGATATGAATTGTCATACCTTCTCTAACTATGTATATTATAACACAGAAAAGTGGTATTGTCAACACATATTTATCCAGTTTCCTGTTAATAAAAACACAATAGTTAATAAATAGTTATATGCGAATAACGGTAGTTACAGGCGGGTTTGACCCACTACACTCAGGACACATAGCATTATTTAACAGTGCAAAGGCATATGGCGATTATCTTATCGTCGGTTTAAATGATGATGAGTGGCTTGCAAATAAGAAGGGCAAAGCATTCATGCCACTCAAAGAACGACTCGCAATTGTATCGAATCTTCGAATGATAGATAAAGCATTATCATTTAAAAACAACAAAAACGGTGATGCATCAGACTTTCTATTACGATTAACAAGAGAATATCCCTTAGACGATATAACGTTTTGCAACGGTGGCGATCGAAAGAAAGGCAATACACCCGAAACAAAGGTAAAAGGAATATCCCACGCTTACGGTATTGGTGGAGAAGATAAAAAGAATAGCAGTAGTTGGATAATTAAAGAAGCACTTGCACTAGATAGTGAAACTAGACAGTGGGGTAGATTTAATAACTTCTTTTTAGATAAGGAAGTTAAAGTAAAAGAAATTATTGTTGATGCTGGCAAATCACTCAGTTACCAACGACATCAGCATAGAGCAGAACTTTGGTTTGTAACTAAAGGTAGTTGCAAAGTAAATCACGAAGATGGGTTTGAACTATTATATAAATTTGATAAGTATTTAGTAGAAGAAAAAGCATGGCACCAGCTAGTAAATAACACAGAAGAACCATGTCACATAATTGAAATACAATATGGTTCGGAGACATCAGAAATAGATATAGAACGAAGACAATGAAAAGTTTATATAATTTTAATAAGGTGTATGGCGCAACACCAATGGGATATGCCATAGAAGAATTTAATAAATTATTACAAACCGAAGGATACGATCATTTTAACATAGTGCAAACAGATCATTATATAGTGGAGGTTTTATTCAAAGATGAACACGATGAATTCCACTATAAGTTAAAGTATGAATGATTGACAAAGCCATAAAACTATGTTATAATGTATACATGAAGTCTATTAATCAGATACTAAGACCATACACTCGCGGGGATCCTCTCACCGAGAAGATTCTCAACTGGGTACATGATCACAATGTTAAAGTGGATAATAAACAAGGATTAACATATCAAGATCCTAAGAAGAGTCCCGAACACTACATAGACATTTTAGTGAAAATGTTAGACGATGAAGGTATTGAAATTATTGCTTACAACATAAACGCCGCCGATGAAAGAATTAATAGGACGGATGTAACAGTAGATCTGATTATGACCAATGAAGACGCATTACTATACAAATTAAAATATTAGTATGAAAAGAATATTACAAAACATAGGTTATAACAACGACAATTGGAAAGAAATATTAAATAATAACGGATATGAGTACATGAATAGACTTGGACATAGTGGCGATATTTATCTTAACCGCAATGTAAATGACAGTATATTAGTTAGTGAAAGTGGGACAGATATTAGTTTCACTGACTCCCAAAGATCTATACCTAATTATTTCGAAGAGTTTAAATCGTACAAAGACAATAAGCTCCGTATTAATTGTTTTAGACAACGATATAACAAGCCAATTGGTGAATACATCGAATATGATAATAACAAAGTTGTAAAGCATTTGTATTACAATAATGACAGTGAAGTGATATGGGATTTTACAAAAGAAACGATGACTGACAAAGATATATTTTATTTAGCATTAACTGATAACAAGTTGTTTTTGTGATATTAATTAAGGCAGACGAACTTCGCCACTACTAACATCAAATTCAAGTTTGCCACTTTGTATCATGCCAATAACTATATTTTCAGTTTCTTCATCAGTTTCGTTTAATTTATCTCTAATCATTTTATAAAGCTGCCTGAGTTTTACCTTTGACATTTTGTTTGCATGAAACACTTCAATCACATCTTCTTCACTCATCAGTTTAATCCATTGTT
>Ga0164315_10003140_pt1 | contig 12771 bp, 5 predicted proteins | sample GuaBasSedimGuay6_FD_113737 | JGI IMG/M metagenome (GOLD analysis project Ga0164315, IMG submission 113737) | Subseafloor sediment microbial communities from Guaymas Basin, Gulf of California, Mexico - Guay6, Core 4569-2, 0-3 cm | ecosystem: Environmental > Aquatic > Marine > Hydrothermal vents >... | reverse complement strand
TCAGCTCATGAAAAAATAATTACTTCCATTAATGGTAAAAAACCAAAAGTTGTAAAAGTAAAAGCCTTAATTGCAGGTGGTGGTATAGGTGGTAGTGCATTATTTAGATACCTGGCTGAGGAAGGACAAAAACCGGTATTAATAAATTATGGCAGAGGTGCTTCCTGGAGAAACATCGCTGGGGGAAGGCCTAATTTTAGCCTGCCGGAATTATCGGATATTGCTAATCAAAATCTTGAAATATTTAAAGAATTACAAAAAGTTAAAAATATTGATTATCGCTCTATTAATTATGTGACCTTTGCTCATGATAATACCATGTATAAAGCATTGGAAGAATCAATGAAATGGTCTGATGCTGAAATGATTAAACCTGTGGACTTCCGAAATAAAATTTCACCCTATTTTAATATGAAATTAGATACTTACCAGGCAGCCCTTATCACAAAAAACTGTTGGCAAGCCACGCCAGGTAGGGTAGTAGACCTCATTAGGCAAATAGGTATCAATAAAGGAGGTGTTGTACAAGAAGATTGCAAATTATTAGATATAAAAAAAGAAGGGAATAAATATATTGCAATAGTTCAAAAGCATAACAAGGAGTTTATTGAATATCATTCAGAAATTTTTATAAATGCTCTTGGATCAAAAGCTGATGAATTTGCACAAAAACTTGGAATAGAAACCGGAATTTACCCTGTAAAACACCAGGCCTTTATCACACGCAGACTACCAATGTTGGGTATAAAAGGAATTCCATTACCTATGGTAATTGACCGCAGAAAATATAAAGGGTTTAGTGCTGTTTACGGTCAGCAGCTTGTTGAAACTGGACAAATAATTGGCTGTGCTTCACCCGCAATTGAACCTTTGGAGACCGGTAAAAACCAAAAAATAAATTCTAAGGATTTTCTTGAGATTGTATCAGAGGTGTTTGTGAATTGGCTACCTGAACTTTCATCTGTTGGTTTCCAGGCAGTATGGGCAGGTTACTATATTGAACCTAAAATGATAATTGACCCAGAACAGGGTCTGTTTGTTGGCCTACGTGGTCAGGGATTTATGCTTGGACAATATCTGGCCAAATTATATGTAAATAAGTTAATGGGGAAACCCGTTCCTGATTATTTCAATCGCTTACGTTTGGGTGGGGATGGACTTTTAGAAAAAGCTTTTAAATAGTGATTGGGAACTAGTAACTGGTAATTAAATTACTAATCAACTAATTACCAATTATTATTCTTTCTTTAAAGCTGAAAAAAACTGCGTTCTGTCCTGTTCAACACCTGATAACTTAATTTTGGATGATTGATCAATATCTTGCCAAAGCTCTTCATTTTTTTTGTTCGAAATTTCGCTAAATGGGCGTTTATCTGCATTATTTTTTTCTTTAATCAAGGCTTTGATAATTTTATCATCCCAAAAGTAAATTCGTTCCTGTGTTTTATTTCCATCAGGATCAATACTTTCAATAAACATAAATATTATTTTCTTATTCTTAAAGTAATAATGTATAGTAGCTCCATAACCTTCTTCACCATATTCATATGTTAAATAAACCAGTTTATTAACATCATTTAAATAACCTGTATAGGCCGTATTCATCCAATAGGCTTGATCATTCGTATAGAATGCTTCTTTTTTTTGATAATTATTAATATTGGATGTTATTTCAACATAATCTTTTCTAATTTCTTTTATCTGATTTTCAATTGTTTCCTGTGAATAAACAGAAAGGTTTCCAATAAATATTATAATTATCAACATCTTTAAGTTCATACGTATATATTTAAATTATTTCTTGTACTAAAGATACAAAATTACTGATTTATACCTCTTTAACAGTATTTTTATATCAAACTTGGTTTACTAAAATAAACTTTATAATGCAAAGTTACATATTCCTAATTAGGATAAAATAAATAATGCATTCTATTTAAAATTTTAGATCATATAAATATAAGGATGTAGGGATGATAAATTTGAAAATTAAATTCCTTACATAACCAAACCAGTATCAGCGATTACCATATAATTCTATAAGTTGAGACAAGATTTAAAAATTTAAATTCTTCCTTCCTCAAATTATTAAAAGCTATCTGGAATTAAATAAAATAGCATTTTCATATCCCAATTGAAAAATATGGTTTAAAAATTGCGTAGCATTTAATGACTAGTAGCTAATATTGTTATACAGCGGGAATGAGCATAGCTTGTTTTGATTAATTAGGGTTAAAAATAATCAGATAAAAGAAGTGAAAAATATACAGATGAAAAAAATTAAATTATTACTCTATCTATTTCTATTTATCTTTTTACATAATAATCAGTTGTATTCACAAACCTATGCGAAACAATCACTTACTAAACTGGATTCAGCTCAAATTCTCAAATATACCGAAAATTATAAGATATACCTGGCTAAATCCAATTTACGAAATGCAAGTGATTTTTTAAATCAAATAGCTGAAATATACTGGAATCGTAATCATTTTGAGGAAAGTGCGGAATATTATCAAAAATCCCTGAACTTAAATGCTCAATTAGGAAATGAAAACGGAATGGCGGGAATTAATAGCAATTTGGGGATGATTTATTCGGATTTGGGTCAATATCAGGAATCAGTTAATCATTTGTTGGATGCTGTAACAACCCGAAGAAAAGAAAAAAATACAGTTACCGGACGTGAAAATCTCTTCAATGCTTTATTAAATTTATCATCTTCATATAAGCAATTAAATAAATACGATGAGTCTATTAAATATCTAGAGGAAGCTTTGAGCTATGCACAGGAAATTAATAATCTTGAAAAAATTGCTATTTTTTATTTGCAACTAGCTGAAGTTCATGAAAGTGCAGGTAATCAGACTGAATCAAAAAAATACCTGGACAAATACATGACCTTTTATAAACAAATGCAAGATGAGGAGGTTGCAAGAAGCCATATGGCGACAGAGAACGAAAGGCTCCGTTCTGAACAAATTGCACTTGAAAAAAGGTTGCAAGAATTGGAATTGATTGAGAAAACTGTTAAACTTGAAGAATCTGAAAAAAAAGTAGAAGTTTATAGTTCAAAAGCCGATTCATTGGCAAATACCCTTACAAAAGCACAGTTAGCTACTAAATTGTTAGAGAAACAGGCTGAACAGGAAAGACTAGAGCAACAAAAAAACAATATAATTTTTGGTTTTATTTTTTCATTTGTGGTGATTATTGCTATTGGACTATACTATGCATTTTACCAAAAGAAGAAAGCTAATGTGGAATTGGCAAACAAAAATTCTGAAATTTTAAGACAGCAGGAAGAAATTATCGCTCAAAGAGATATGTTAAATGAGAGCAACAAAGATTTAGATAGGAGCAACAAAGAGCTGGATAGAAAAAACAATCAAATAATGAAAAGTATCAGTTATGCAAAATTGATACAAACTGCAATGTTGAAAAGCGAAATATCATTAAGTTCCTACGTCCCTGAATCATTTATACTATTTAAACCCCGTGATATTGTAAGTGGTGATTTTTATTGGTACACAAAAATAAAAAATAAATTAATTATTGCTACTATTGATTGTACGGGTCATGGTGTTCCCGGTGCATTTATGTCAATGATTGGTGCCAACTTATTAAACCAAATAGTATTAAATGATAAAATTACCGAACCTCATGATATTCTTGAGAACCTTCACTTGGGTGTAAATCAGGCATTAAGTCAGGAACTTACAGAAAATGATGATGGTATGGATGGTACAATTATGATTTTTGATGATAAGAAAAAAACAATTAGTTTCTCAGGAGCTCAAAATTCTTTAATTATTATTAAAGATGGCATATTGGAAGAAGTTGATGGTGATAGCCTATCTATTGGAGGAACACAGAGGCAAAAAGATGAAAAGTTTACCAAAAAGGAAATTCAACTTTCAGGAAATACTTTCTTTTATAGTTTTTCTGACGGATACCAGGATCAATTTGGAGGGATAAAAGATAGAAAGTTTATGGGCAAAAAAATGCAACAACTTTTACTTGATATAAACCAAAAAAGCATGGAAGAGCAAAAAGCAATTTTAGACATAACCATAGAAGACTGGAAAAAAGAAGGGAGATCAAAACAAACTGACGACATATTGGTTATTGGAATGAATATAAATTATGTAATTTAATTCTTTAATTGAAAAAAATATAATAATAATGCTTTTAGGCTTTTATATAACAGCATCTAAAAAATTGACAAATGAAACACTTTAATTTATTAAAATTTTTATTTCTTTTTCTTTATATATTTTTGATGAAAAATGGCTTGGCACAGGAACAGCTAAAGCATGAAATAAAATATTATGTAGCAGAAGATGGTAAATTATTTTGGAATAAAAAATTACCGGCCTATATCAGAATTTCATCCAATCCTACTGACTCCGGGTTGTTAATGAAAAGTGAAGTTACCAAACAATACACCAACCCCTACTATTTTGATACGGAAGGCAAAAATAAAATAAGAAGTCGCTGGGCAACTGACCAGGAGTCAAAAAAAACAATACAGCCTAAAATAGAGGTTATATGGGAGGTGTATGTTGATGGAATTGCACCTTTATCTAAATTAAACTATCAGGAATCATCGCGATACTTTGATGGTACAAATACGTTTTTAGGATCCAATCTTTTATTAGATATCACCTCAAATGATTATAATTCTGGTGTTGAACAAGTTTACTATTCGCTAAATGGTGAAAATTATAAACCGGTTACACAACAAATAAAAACAGATAGCGAAGGCGAACAAGTTTTAAAATACTATGCGGTAGATAATGTTGGTAATATTGAGAAAGTAAAAGAAAAAAAGTTTATTTTAGATTTAACACCGCCAAAAACCTATTATAACATAACCGGAATATCGGATGGTGAGATTATTGCGCTTAGTACTAAGATTTATTTAAGTGCCGAAGATAGTTTAGTGGGGGTTGCCAAAACTTTTTACAGAATTGACGATGGGAAAGATATTATATATCGAAAAGGAACTCGTATTCCTTTGTCCAATTTAAAAGATGGTGAGCATAAGTTGTATGTATATTCCATTGATAAAGTTAACAATAAGGAGCCCGAAACAATTGTCCCATTTTATCTTGACAGGACGGCTCCAATTGTTGCTTCTGATATATTAGGTGATCGATATATGATGGGCGAAAAAATCTTTTTTTCCGGAAGGACAAAAATGAAACTAACGGCTGTTGATAATAAAGCAGGTGTTGAAGATCTTTTCTACTCAGTAAATGGATCAAAGTTCACTCAGTATGAATCCCCTTTTTATCTACCTACAATCCAGGGAACACACATTGTTAAATACTATGCTACAGACAAGATGCAAAATAATTCTGGTGGAAAGAGTTCTAAGTATGAAAAATACAAGCATGTAGTAAGCCGCATTTACGTTGACTTAACCGGACCAATTCTATCACATAAACTATTGGGTCCCACATACAAAACAAGAGATACGGTTTTTATTAGTCAAGATACTAAATTAAAATTCTCAGCTTTTGATAAGGAATCAGGTATGCAATACATCTCCTATAGTATAGATGATCAGCCGGAAGAAACCAGGTATGAAGTGCCAATTCAATTTACCGAGCCGGGATTTCATAAACTGGTATATTATGCTTATGATAATGTGAATAATAGAAACAGGGCAGAACTATCTTTTTTTGTTGACTCAAAAGGGCCTGAAATTAAATATAATTACAGTATTGCCTCACAGGGAATTAAAGTTGACCTGCCGATTTACCCATATCATGTTATTTTATATCTTGGTGCTACCGATCAGACAATTGGTACTAAGGATCTTTTTTACTCAATAAATAAAGGAACCCTTAAAAGTTATTCTTTTTCAGTTAGTGGTTTTAAAAGAAATACAATAAATACTGTTGACATTAAGGCCAGGGATTATTTGAACAATGAAACTAATCTTGAATTGAAATTTTATATTGAGTAAATTAAAGGATTCAAATCAGGCGGACTTTGGGATGCGGATGATCCAAATGTCCAAAGTCGTGTTGGTGATTATGTGGTTATCCTGGAATTTCTGTAAAAAATAAAAAGCCAATAAAATCAATTATTGACCTTTATATGAATAAAACTTTTCAGGATCCACAGCTTTACCATTAATCCAAACTTCGTAGTGTAAATTAGAACCTGTTGACCTACCTGTATTACCAACCAAACCAATTAAATCCCCATGTCCTACTATTTGTCCTTTTTTTACCTTCATTTTGCTCATATGTGCATAAACACTAACATAGCCATAGCCATGATCAATCTTGATATGCTTTCCATAGCCCATTGAGTATTTGGCTCTAATTACAACACCTTTTCCTGTGGACATAATTTTCTTACCTTTTCTGGCAACTAAATCAACGCCTTTGTGCATTTTTACGCGTTTCAAAATTGGATGTTTCCGTGGGCCAAAACCCGATCCAATTTTTTGTAGGTCATTGTAATACAATGGAAATATTGAAGGAATCTGTGCTAGTTTCTTTTCTCTTTCCTTTGCTAATTCAATAATTTCATCAAAGGATTTGGATTGAACGGTAAGCTTTTTAGAAAGAATGTCGATCCTTTTAGCGGTTGAAATTAATAAATCAGAATTTAATAATCCTTCATAATTTTCATAGGCATTTACACCACCAAAACCAGCTTTTTTAATTGATTCAGGCATTGGTTCCACTTCCAAAATTTTTCGATAAGAGTCTTCTTCCTGCTTTTGTATCCTCATCAATTCATTTTCGGCCTTGCCCATTCTATCATTTAAAAGCTCAAATTGTACCAAGAGGTTTTGTTTTTCATTTTCCAGTTGGTTTTTTTCTTTGTGCTGAATAATATTAGAAAAAACTACAAAGATTATAGCTGAAAAGGTCACAACAAATAGCAGTTTTAGTACAAAACTTTTATAAAATTTTGATTTAAAATTGGTTTCTTTTTTATCTTCTGTCTTGCCATCTGCGTATAGTCGATAGGTATGCATAATTTTTAATTTTATTTGTTCTTCTAAAAATTCTCAAACAATAGATTACCCTTAAAGCAGGCCATTTTTAAATTTCAAAGGCCTAACCTACAAATCAGTATATTTCTTTTTGATTATTTTGTAATGATAATATTACATTTGTGTGGGTCTTGGTATAATTTAAACTTCCTTAGTTATCATAAGCTGAATTGTTGAATATTTTACTTTTTTTCGTAAATCTACATTTTGTAATTAGTAATTGGCAATTAGATAATTAAAGCTAAATAAAATGACCAACAACTAATTTACTAATAACTTTGTACGACAATTTCAACTCACTAATAAATTTCAGTAATATTCTAATAATCCGCTTATAGGATAGAAGTTCTGTAATTATACTTCCGATTGTTTTTTACATAGAATTTTCTTTCTTTAAATATTTTTAATATTTACTAGAATTTCTTTTAAAATTTGAGCGGGCAAAAGTAAAAAAAACTTGGAAACTGAATAATATTTTTTGCACTTTATGCTTAAATTTAACATTTTTTAAGTCCGTCAGCTCTATTTTTAAATAAAACTTTACATAATGACAATTATCTTAAATGAGAGCCTTTTAAATACTTTCCAGTGATTGAGTTTTCATCTGCAGTCAATTCATTTGCAGTTCCCCGTACAACAACATAACCTCCTTTTTCACCACCTTCAGGACCTAAATCAACAATATAATCAGCATTTAACATGATGCTTGGGTTATGTTCCGAAATTATAATGGTATTTCCATTTTGCACCAATTTATCGAATAAATTAATTAGCTGTTTCACATCCTCAAAATGCAAACCTGTAGTTGGTTCATCAAGTAAAAAGAGCGTTTTTTCAGTAGTGGCTTTCATTAGTTCCACAGCCAGTTTCAATCGTTGTAATTCTCCACCTGAAAGTGTATTCAAAGTTTGGCCAATTTTTAGATAAGCCAGACCTGTTTCATTTAAAATGCTGAGTTTTTTGGTAATTTTATCATTGTTGAAAAATAATACTAACAACTCCCCAGTGCTCATTTCCAAAACATCGGCAATACTTTTCTCTTTGTAATTATATGCCAAAGCCACTTTTCCATACCTTTTCCCCAAACATTTTTCACAAATGGTATCAACATCAGCCAGAAAATCCATAGGTATTTTTATTACTCCCTGCCCTTTGCAAAATTCGCATCTTCCACCTTTTGTGTTGAGTGAAAAATAAGATTTTGTTATTTTGTTATTACTTTTTTTTGCTTCTTTGACAAATTCATCACGAATAAGTTCAAAAACTCCACTAAAACTTGCAATGGATGATCTGGATGAGCCTCTTGGTAGTGATTGATCCGTCCAAATATATTTTTCAAAATTTGAAACTATTTTGAAGTTTTTACAGTTCACAGCTTTGTTCATTTTCAATGATTTTTGAATCACATCTATTAATAAAGATGATTTTCCACTGCCCGAAACTCCGCTAATTACATTAATGCATGACTCATAGAAGACAAGATCAATATCCTTCAAATTATTGGCATTTGCTTTATCAATCTTAATTACTTCATTTTTAAGTTTTTTAAGAGATCGATAAATTGATTTATTATTATCATTAAGGTATTTTGCTGTTTTTGAGGATTTGGAAGCAAGAATTTTATCTAAACTTCCTTTTGCAATAATATTACCACCATTTATACCGGCACCTTCACCCATATCAATAATATAATCTGCTGCACGGATAATATCTTCATCATGTTCGGCAACAATTACCGTATTTCCCAAATCACGCAGACTTTTTAGTATCTTAATTAGCTTTTGGTTATCCTTTGGATGTAATCCCGCAGTGGGTTCATCTAAAATATAGGTAATACCTGTTAATTCAGAACCTAACATACCAGCAAGGCGAACACGTTGGGTTTCACCTCCAGAAAGACTATTTGTAAGGCGATTCAATGTAAGATATCCTAGCCCAACACGATGAATTAGTTCTAAACGGCGAATTATTTCAAAGGCCAACGGCTTGAAAATTTGTTTAGCGTGGGTATTTAATATTTCACTTGTCTGCTGAAAAAAGTAGATGGAAGAATCAATAGCTAAAGCACTTAATTCACTGATATTTTTATTGTTGATTTTTACAGAAAGCGCATTTTTCTTTAAACGTTGTCCTTTACATCTAGTACAGTCTTCTCTTTTCATTAAAGGAAGCAATAATTCAGCACGTTTGTCTGCCTGTTTACGCTGAAATTCTTCAAGAATATGCCCTGAAAAACCAATCCATTTCGATGTAAATTGTTGTGTCCCCACATGATTTCCTCGCTTAAATTGCCATTTTACATTAAAAAGCTCATCTCCACATCCATAAAAAGCAATATGCTTCTCTATATCAGATAACTCAATCCAAGGAATAGAGAAATCAATATCCTTTTTTATTCCAACCGATTGTAATATTGCCACATATTGACCTTTGGTTTCACCATAAAATTTTCCAGTTTTTGTAGCATCTAATGCACCTTTAATTACTGATTTTTCAGGGTTTGAAACTACTTTATCCATATCAGGCACATATGAAAATCCGAGTCCACCACATGCATTACACCATCCTTGAGCCTGGTTAAACGAAAAATGTGAAGCAGTCAGTTCATCTGCCTTATCGGGGAATTTCAATTGTCCTATACGAGAATACAATAGGCGGTAGTAATCGTAAATTTCAGTTAAAGTGCCTACAGTTGAATGTTCATTCGCTTTTAATTGTTTTTGTTGTAATGCGATTACCGGAGTTAACCCACTTGCTTGCTCAAAATCTGCTTGTTGTACATTGCCTAATTGGGTACGAACATAGGGTGAAAAACTTTCATTAAACAGTTTACGACTTTCAGCATAAATAGTATCAAAAAGTAAAGAAGATTTTCCACTACCTGATATACCACTTATTACAATTAGCTTATTATCTGAAAATTGTATATCAATATGCTTTAGATTATTGGTGTGTATTCCTTTAAAACTGATAGACTTCTTTATCGCTTTTTTGATAGTTTCCTTCTTCGTTTTTGTATTTTTACTTAATAAGCTTTTAAGTTCCAGCCCTGTTAATGAGTTCTTATTTTCAATTAGGTTTTCAGCTGAGCCATGGAAAATTAGTTCCCCACCATTTTTACCACTTCCGGGACCCAAATCAATAATATAATCTGCTGAATTGATAAAGTGCAAATTATGTTCAATTACGATAATTGTGTTTCCTGAATCTAATAACTTGCGCAGTGAATTAAACAGAATATTTATATCATATAAATGCAATCCTCGGGTTGGTTCATCTAAAATATAAATTGTTTTACCAGTTGAAGGCCGGCTCAATTCTGCAGCCAATTTAATTCGCTGAGCCTCACCTCCTGAAAGTGTAGCAGAACGCTGCCCAAGTTTCAAATAACCCAAACCCAAATCATCCAGAATCTTTATTATATGAGCAATTTTTGATTCATCAATAAAAAATTCAAGTGCCTCATTCACAGAAAGTGCAAGGATGTCATAGATGCTTTTATCTTTATATTTTACCTGTAAGGTTTCATCTGTAAAACGTTTACCATTGCAATCGGCACACACAATCTCTATGTTTTCCAGGAAGTGCATCCCGGTTTGAATATATCCTGCGCCTTGACAAGTTTCACACCTTCCTCCTTCAGTATTAAATGAAAAATGCGATTTTGTCCATTTTTTTTGTTTTGATTCAGTTAATTTTGCATAAAAATTACGAATCTCATCAAATAACTTAGTGTAAGTTGCCGGATTACTGCGTGAAGTTTTTCCTATAGGTGATTGGTCAATTTCAATAATTTTATCAATATGATCCAAACCGGCTATTTGGTCAAATTTACCATATTCAACCCGTGATTTGTTCAGTTTACTACGTAAATAATTTGCCAGGGTATATTTTAGCAAACTGGATTTTCCTGCTCCAGATACGCCACTAACAACTGTTAAACGATTTATAGGAAATTTAATATTCAATGTTTTCAGATTGCGGGCTTTAACACCTTTAATTTTTATAAACTGATCGTTTCCGGGATGTTTTTTACTGTTGATTTTTTCCTCACCAGATAAAAAAGAGGCGGTTTTGCTTTCGGGTAGTTTCTTTGCCAAATCACCCCAATCAGGTTGAGAACCATGATAAATTAATTCACCACCATTAATACCTGCATTTGGTCCTAATTCTATAACATAATCTGCTTTACGGATAATCTGTTCATTGTGATCAACTGCAATCACTGTATTTCCGTTATCACGTAACTCCAAAATTTTCTGCAATAATTTATCCATTTCAGCCGCATGTAAACCTGCAGCAGGTTCATCAAAAATATAAAGTACACCACGCAACTTGCTGTTTATTTGTGTACTCAACCGAATACGTGCAGCCTCACCACCAGACAGCGTTGACGCTCCACGCCTTAAGCTCAAATAGCCTAATCCTAAATCACTTAAAAGACTTGCTTTTTTTAGAATTTCAGTTCTTATTGATTCACCAACATTTATTTCATTATCTTTAAACTGAAGATTATTAAAGAAAACAGAAAGTTCTTCAATGCTTAATTCTAACAGCTCAGCAATATTTTTTCCACCGAAATATACACTTAATGTCTGTTCATTAAATCGGGTACCGGAACATACTTCACAGCTTTGCGATTGTACAAAACGAAGAATGTTTTTATTCCGGTCGCGTTTTAAAATTTCTTCCATCACCGGGATAATTCCCTTATAATAACCTTCTTCTCTTGGCTTGGCGGTTATACCTTTCCATTTCATTCGTGATTCAAGTGAATGTTTACCAAAAAGAATTTTGATTTTATCGCTGCCGTACAAAACAATATGTTTCTGATAATCCGTTAAATCTTTCCAGGGAATATCTACTGTAAAACCTTCGGATTTGCATACCTCATTCATCACATCAATGGTTACTTGTGAGTAAACCGTGTAACCTGTGTGGGTGGTAATAACCAAAGCCCCTTCACGTAAGGTATTTTTGGCATCAGCAATTAACAGCCCAGAATCTATTTTTTCTGATACACCTAAACCCTTGCAATTGGGACAGGCACCCTCTGGTTTATTAAAAGAAAACAAAGACCGATTAATATTTACTTTATTATCAGAACTATTCCCTATACGAGCATAGAGTAATCGCAATAAATCATGTAATTCAGTTAAAGTCCCAACAGTTGAGCGCGGTGAACTAACATAATTTTTTTGTTCTAAACGGATAGCAGGTCGTAAACCACTGATATGTTCTACATTGGGGCGACGTAATTTATTCAAAAACTGGCGGGCATGTATAGAGTACGTTTCAAGATATCTGCGTTCAGCATCCTTATAAATTACATCAATAGCTAAAGATGATTTTCCCGAACCGGAAACCCCTGAAATAACAGTAAACTGATTATGAGGTATCTCAATATCAATATTTTTTAGATTATGATGAGTTACACCCTTGAGTTTTATGTAGTCCATTCTCGTAATTTTTATAGGAACACGGATGACACTAATGAACACAGAGCTTCACTGATTTTTTAATTATCTGTGATACTTATTGTTTTTCCGTGTCGTTCGTGTTTCAATTTGATAAATATACATAAGGTAAAAGTACAAAGACACAAAAAGGAAGCAACTACAAGATCCAAATAGCTTATAAATCTTTGCATTACATACCTTAAATATTTATTAGTTCAGACAGTTCATTATTTGATAAATTACCAATCCATTTTTCACCGGCAGAAACGGTTAAGTTTGCAAGGTCTT
>Ga0164315_10003139_pt1 | contig 12772 bp, 11 predicted proteins | sample GuaBasSedimGuay6_FD_113737 | JGI IMG/M metagenome (GOLD analysis project Ga0164315, IMG submission 113737) | Subseafloor sediment microbial communities from Guaymas Basin, Gulf of California, Mexico - Guay6, Core 4569-2, 0-3 cm | ecosystem: Environmental > Aquatic > Marine > Hydrothermal vents... | reverse complement strand
AGTTGTTCCATCATCAAAACTTATTTGTGTAGTCGTCGTCGTATCTGCACTTGTATCAGGAAATCTTATAACGGTATGATAGCCATCTGTTATATCTCTTATAGCTGTTTTATATTGCCCAGCTGAACCTGTTAAATCTACTATTTTACCATTAACTGTCGCATTAGCGATAAGCCCATCACCACTAAAATCTCCACTAGGACTAAATGAACCACTTGCTACATTTGCACCTGTATAAATATTAGTTAAGTTTATTTTATAAAAAGAACCACCAACATCAACAGGTATAAAAGCAGTATCATCATCAGGAACTGCGCTATAAACTATTGAGCTTTCGCTTGATAAATCTTTGCTAACTTTCTCATCAAACTTATTGTCTAACTCTGCTTTGGTATATAAGGCGTTTAGTTTAGCAAAGTCTTCTTTGCTCATTAGCCCATCATTAGTTAAGGTTGCAAGAGCTTCAACGCCCCCAATATCATCCCAACCTGTGCCATTCCACGCATAGTCTACACCTGTTCCACCTGTGTTCTCATCATTGACAACGTTATATACATCGCCTGTAACTTGGTCGCTTGAAGGTAAATCTGCGTATGTTGCCACGCTACCTTTGTAGCGATATAGTGCAGAAACTAAATTATCTACTTCAGTTTTAGTGTAAGTAGTAACTTGGTCTGCTTTTGAATCTAAATTATCTTTAACTAGCTTTTCACTAGGGTAATGCTCATCATCAGGTGTTGCTTGGAACTCTGTTACTTTATTAGATTTGTCTTCTTTATTTGTATCTAAATCACTTATATCATTTGTATTTGTTGCTATATTATTTGCATTTGTGTCTATATCTGTTTGTTTTTCAGCTAATAATTCATCATTTTTTGCTTTTGAATAAACAGGTGTATCTTTGTTTGGTGTTTCACTTGTAGTTCCTTCAATAGCACTTACATTTAATTTGTTTGTTTCTAAATTATTGATATCGCCTGCATTCGTTCCTATATCTGTTGTATTAGTATCTACTTGAGATTCTAAATCGGCAACTCTTATTTCAAGTCCATCTACTAAATTAGTATATGTTTCTATATCTGCTTGTAAAATACCGAACTGTTGCCAAATTAATCTATATTGCTCATCTTCTAATTCAGTGATAGGTGCTGGGTTACCATACCCCGCTTGAACTGTGATATTGAATACATCATATTGTTTAGTATATACCTCATTTTGAATAGAACTTGTTACTAATTCCCATTCATAAATCTCATCAACAGTATTATATACAACGTGGTAAAAACCATTAGAACCACTTTCCCAAACATAAGCTATTACATTATCTTCTTCCATAGATTGTAAATCTTCCCAATTACCATATGAAGTTGGTAAATCAGCAACTGTATTATATGAACCTATGAGATTTGATCCGCTTTGTTGCTGAACTGTTACACCTGTTATCATAGCAGATGTAGCATTTTGATTCATACTTGTCAAAATATTAGGAACAGGAACTAAATATTGAGCAAAGGTTCTTGGTTCTGATTCACCTTCTAATGTGTGTTCTACTAAACCACGATAAAAACAAGGGAACCAATGTGAAGCCCAATTTTTTCTAACATTAGGTGCATAATTTATAGTAACTACATTATTTGAGTTCCCATCTTCAATATACACTAATAATATATTTGTGTTTGACAATGGGTGGAACCCAGCTAAATTAAGTGGGTCCCTATTCTCGCCATTAGTCAATAAATATATTTCAGCTATTGTGGGTGTAATTGTATTCGTAGGCATATTCTAATCCCCCCTATTTATTTCTTTTCTTTTTCTTGCTTTTTGTTATTCTTGTTGATTTCTTTTAATTCTTTATCTGTATATTCGTGTTTGATATAAGCTATATCTACTTTAACTTTCATAATAACCTCCTATGATAAAGTAATTTTTATGTTAGTTACGGTATAATATCCTTGATTATTGTAAACTAACGCTTCTGGTAACGCATACTCTATCGCTTTTGTATATGTTTGTGGTGCAGTTACGCCTGTTCCGTCATCATAAAATATATGGACTTGCTCAACTTGACAACCAGAAGGTATATTAAATACTATATCTTCGGTAGCTTCTATTGCCCCATTATCAGCGGTGTTCCAAGTAATAGTTTTCACATCATCTAAATATTCATAACTACTTGAAGCGTTTAGATAGCCAAATACGGCTATTTTTGTTATTCCATTAGCCCCCGTAACATTGATAGCATTTAACATTGTTTCTTTGATATTATCATGTATTATCATTTCTATTTCCTCCTATAATAATCTATTTTTAACTTCATAATAAATATATTTATTCTTATCTGTTGCTGAACCACTTTGAATGTTGCTCTTGTAGTAATAAGGTCCACCTAATGAATCATTTACTTTAACTACAAACTCTGTTGATAATGTTCCATCTGTTAAAGCTGTATATCTTGTATTGTAACTATTTGATAATTCAGCTAATATTAAATTATTAGTTTGCCCATCGCCAGCATTTACTGTTATTTCTATTGGGTCGCTTGCACCACTATAATATGCACTATCTACTTTAACTAAATAACCTACATTAAGCTTAATTATATCGCCTAAATCATAATCATTAACATCTTGCCATTCTTCAAAACCACCACTACCATAACTATTTATAAAACATAAATCTGTTAAAGCTGTATCATAACTTGATGGCTGTGTTGCCATTTCATCAAAGTATAATTCACTCTCTTGTGCCAATATTTCAACATCAACAACCATATCAATATCTAAATTAGAGTTGTTTTCTACAAATTCTTCTTTTTGATATGTAATCTCTACATTAGTAACCATATCAACGTCTAAATTAGAATTATTTTCTACAAATTCTTCTTTAATATAATTTATCTCTACATCTACTTCTAATTCAACATCTAACAAAGTATTATGTTCTATATATTCGCCATAATCATATTCAATTTCAGCTATTACATTCATTTCAACTTCTAATTCAGTTTCATAGAATTCGGTTTTGTTATAGCTAATTTCTACATTTGTCAACATCTCAACTAACATTTCAGTTTCTAATTCAGGTGTTACATAATAAATATCTTTATAACCTATCTCTTTTACATCTTTTCTAAAATGTTCTTTATCAATTAGAAAACCGTTATAATTTCCGTTACAAGCTATGTATAAATCTTCTTCTGTCCCAATAGCCCAACAAGTTACATTTGTTAAATCAATTAAATCTGTAAAGCTAACTATATTTGTTCCTGAATTATATTCTATTTTTGTTGAATCTAATTGTATTGAACTTACATACCCACTTTTTATTTTTAAATCTTCAAATAAACCGTATCTTGTATCATCTTCATAAAGGTATAAATAAACGCCTTTATAATTTTCAGGGTTATTTACTATAAAGTTATCATTATAGAATGCTTGTCCTATAATATAAAGTCCTGCATAATATGATATTACATTTAATTGATACGTTTGCTTATAATTAGTCATAGTGTCTTTATCTACAACTAAACAATCTTCACCAGCTTTTTCATTTATTGTTATATTACCACAATAAAAATATGGTGCTCCTGATCCTGTATAACCTATTAAAGAAGATATTGTTCCTCTTGTTATTTTAGGATATGTTTCATAATCATCACTATCTAATTCATAATCATTGTAAATATTAAAACCAAAATAATTGAATCTGCCATTTTCGTTTGTATATCTAACAGCTTGATTATACCAATTATTTCCCCTTTTTACTAACCCATCTCCTGCAACTAAATTGCTATCAAACCCAAAAGTGAATGCGAAACCTTGTTTTACAGGATATGCTGAAACAGGTGTTAAAATGCCATAATAATTTCCTAATGTTTCTGCTTCCACTTCAAACATTCCATCTGTTCTAATTAAAGCAACAGAAGCTCTCATTTTAGTATCCGTAATTGGTTCACCTAATAATATCCCCATAATTGTTCTAACTGTATAACTATTAGAATATATTTTAGTTATTTGATAATCAGTTATATTGTAATTTGGTGGAAATAAAACTAAATAATCTCCGTAATGTTCGTGTCTATTTAATACACTCTTTGCATAATTATCTCTCCAACGATATGTTTGGTCCACTATCGTCCGTCTGCTTTCTCTATTATAATGTTTTATAACATAATAATCGGCTAAAATATAATATGCGAAATATTGACAATTTACAGTAGTTATCGTATAGCCATTACTATCTTTTTGCCCTGCCTCGTAAATATCACTTAATGTATAATGTATTTTTCTAAATGAAAAACTCTTGTTACCTGTTCTTTGCAAGTTACCATAATGTTTTCTTGTTGAACGGACTACATTGATTATGCTTTCATCTTGGTTTTGCCTCATTTCACTATAAAAATTTATTTGTGATAAATCTTCTTTATCATTTTTGATAAGTAAGTTTTCATCCGTTAAATAAGCAAATCTAAATCTTAAATCTAAATAACTTGTTGCAGTTGATAAATCTGTTTCTTTTATAAATGGCATATCTATATTTATATTGTAATCACTATACATATATTCAGTTGTTTCATCTACTAATGTAGTGATTATTGGTTCTGGCATATTCAACATCAAATATTCATAAATTGATAACTTAATTACATTTTGAAATAATGTTACATTAACTAAACTACCATAAACATCTGATACATTTATCTTTTTATTGCCTAAAACCCAATATAGATTATCCACCATATTTTCTCTTAAGCCAAGTTCTCCACTCCATAATTCATGTGATGTTATTGATGGGAAATTATTTGTAACATATTTTAATTTCCATTCTTCAACATTTATAAGTCTTGGCATTAAATCTATTTCTAAATTTGTAATATCATAACTTATTAACCCATCAGCGTCTATTGTTATCTTTGAAAGATATATTACAAACTCTTTTGGTGTATATATTGGTTTTGGTAATTTGATAGCAAATGAACTATCTGTTATTTGTAAATTATCAGCCCTTAATTGTTGATAATCACTTTGTGATGGCGAATAAACCGTTGGTTCTGTCATATTATTTGGTAAGACTTGATTTAAAGGTAAGAATGATCGTGTGCCTATTTGGTTTATATTTTGGTTTGCACTTCTTGCAAGTGTATTTTCTTCTTCAAAATTTCCTGTTGATAAGTTAAATTGTTCTATCTTTAATATATCTAAATCTTCCCCATATTCTAATCTTGGTAATGAGTTTATGTATGATAAAGCAAAGACTAACATCTGTCTTGCTGTTGCTTTTTCAAGATACATTTGTGGTATTTGAATTGACTTTAAATAATCTACTATTTCAGGGTCTATATCAAATATTCTTGTATCATCAAAGTATTTTAAACTTTCAATACCACCTGCTTTACTAACATTCTGTCTAACAGAATTAACTACATCATAAACACTCCATTCGTATTTATTTACAGCTTTTATAAAAAACCTAAATATTCCATATGGTCCAGGTGGAAATTGTCCAACTGTTATTATTGTTTGAAATGGTGTATCTGTTTCAAAACCATATTCTATATAATAATTGCTAACTTTATCAAAGACAATATCTACATCATTATCGCTTAAATAATACCAAACAGATGTTGTTTCATCATCAATATTATGTATTCTAAATATTGTTTTTACCCTTATATATTCACCATAAACTGAATTATTAACATTCCAAATTGGAATTAAATACGATTCTTCTACTTGTGAAAATGTATATGTTTCCCCAACATAATATGATTGTTTAGGTTTGAAAGGTGGTAACCAAAAAGGTGAATACACACTTATTTTTGTTCCTGCAACATTAGAAGATGTAAATGATTCTCCATAATCTGTAAGCTCAAATTTTGCAGTTAAAGAGTTTTCAATAGAACGTGTTTTTGCTAAAGAAGACATTATGTATGCGTCTAATTTAGCTGTATATTCTATCGCTGTGATATTGTGTCTATAAATACCATATTGACTTGTTAATTCAACTAAATCGCTTGAAATTAGCATATCAAAGGTTTTTGTTTCTATCTCTGTTTGGTTTTCAAAGTTATCTACTAATGTTATTATTATTTCTAATAACCCGTATTGTGGAAATGGTATATCGCTTTCGTAAAATGGTAATGATAATTTTGCCTCATCTAATGCTTCTTCCCATTTTCTTGATGTGCTTAACCCAACTTCCACACCTGTTAAATCGGCTTTATTAAGTTTGAACTCATATAAAAATGGCATAAATTATCACTCTTCCTTTTGCTCTAAATCCTTTTGTGTTTAGTTCCTTCTACATTTATACTATAAAGCTCTCTGCCATAATCTAATCCATAATTCTGTCGGCTAACTATTCTCTTTGTGATTAACTCGTTTTTAATTGCGCCAAACGCATAATTGAGCCCTAATGTAGCCATTGTATTTAAAACTGTTCTTGCATTATGAGTATATCTATTATTACCTGTATTCGCATTATAAAGCGTTAAACCATAATCTGCCATTTTTATAGCTGTTTCTACCACCATAGCTCCTGCGCTAATTCCTATATTCTTTTTAATGAATTTAGGTAAATTCGATTTGCTACTTGATAAACTCATTCCCGCATTCGCATAACTCTTTAATTTACTTGTTATGCTTTTGGTTTCTTTTTGTCTGCTAATACTCGATTTTGCACTCAATTTTGCTTTGGCTGCACTTTTAGAGCCACCACCGATTTTATTTTGAATGACTATATTATAATCTTCCATAGTTTTTACCTCTTAAATACTTTCGTAATATGGAACAAAGACTAATGTATATACTATCTTTTCCCCTTTGCTTAACGATTCGTTAGGCTGGTTGGCAATTAACTCCATTTGTCTTTCCATTGTTAAATCTTCTTCTAACTTAAATTCTCCACTTTCTTCATCATATAAATATGTTTCTATTTTTGCTGTATATATATCGTGTGAAATCGTAGGAATTAAACTGCGTTTATAAATAAAGTATAATAATTCACCTAATTCACTGTCTTTTAAATCCATTTGATGTTCTATTGTTAATGAAAAACCTTTATTTTTTGGAACACTTTTAATTTCTGTTGCGTTGCTTTGTAGCCCTGTTGCTTTGCTTGGTAATAACATAGCACTCTCTACACCTTTTAAAACACCATAAGACCATTCGTTTGGTTCTAAATTATATAACGCCCCAAAATTGACTTTATCAACTCCTAAATATATTTTTTGTTGATTTGCAAATTCACCAAAATTAGTTATTTCTATTGTAATTGGTAAAGAGTATGTAAGGTATTGTTTACCATTTATTTGTGTTATAGTTCCATAATCAATAGATCCTGACATAAATATAGCCTTTAAGTTTTCTTCTATTCTAACGCCACTACTAATATCTTCTATATCCATATATGATACTTTAACAACTCTTTCATACTGAATAAATCTTGCTCTTACTTCTGCGATAGATAATGTAATTGCTTGTTGAACTGCAAAATTATCTATACAAACTAAAAATTCAACAACTGTATCATATACAACATCTTTTATTTTATTTAATGCTGTGAATTCGCCATTAAGTGGTCCTATATTCATAGCAACAAAAGAATTAGTTGTTTTTGCATATGTGTTTTCATCAAATGTTTCTTGAACATCAAATCTACCTTCTGAATTTAATGCTAATTTATTGATTAGTAACCCTTTTTGAACACCATTACTATCTACCAAAGACCAATCGGCATATGAGAATTTTATCTTACTTGAAAAGGCATTATCATTAAATTCTTCTAATATTAAATTATATATATCTGTTTCGCTAATTGTGAATTTTCTTGACATAATAATTCCTTTCTTACGATTTTACTTCCTTATAAACTTGATTTAATATTCCTATACCTCTAACCGAACCACGAATCGCATTTCCGTTACCATTTACTGTTTCTACTTTTTTACCTGTAAATGATGATAAAGGTATGTTATTTCTTTTTCTATATTGTGTTTCTCTTATTTTTGATATTGTATTTCTTGCTTTTGGTGTTATTGAGTTTGCTCTCATTCCCGCTGCTCTTAAAAATGTTCTTTCTTTTGAAAATGGTCTATTGCTTGAACGTAATTGAACTGTCGGTGCTGAAAAATACAACGGTTTTTTACCTGTTTTTAAATAACTTATAATCGCCTCAACCATAGCCAATCTTGTATCAATAGCCATAAAATGCTTATATTTCTTTACAGGTCCTAAACCTTCTTCAAGAAACTTTGCATAATTCGCTTGTGTAAGATTATATCTTATTCGTATTAACTTGCTTCTGTTTGAAACTAATGTTATTGACCTTCTTAAATTACCTGTGTCAATAGGTGCTATTAAAACTGCTATATTCCATAAGTGCATTCCTAATGCTGCATCTAATCGTCTTACTTTTTCAAGTTCCTCTGGTGTCAACTCTATGTAAAAATACATATAAGCGCCTTATTATACAAGAACTAATGTCTTTAACCCAAATTGTAATAACCTTTTGTTATCTGGGCTTGTATTCATAGCATTGTATTTGTTTACAGTAGATGATGTGCTATCTTGCGTAATTATCTTAATTAAAAACCACTCTCTACCTCTTGTATATATTTTGCCACCAGAAACAAAATGTATATGATTATCATCTGTTGCAAATAACCAAGTATATTTATTGGTTTGTTGTCTATCAAAATATTCTAATGTTTCATCATCAACACCACGTTTTACATAAGCGTTTGTTTGTCCATCTTTACCTGAAAATGGTATTTTTTCTTCTGTCCAATAATCTAAATTACTATCATCGTGCCAATTTTTAGGTATCAATGCTAATAATTCTTCAGCTGACATTTCTTCAAAGTTTTCTAACTTATCCGCTAATTGCATTTCTTTTTTTGGCGCTCTATAATATGCTTCTATATTCTTACCAAATAATGAGTTTGTTTGCCCATAATCTGTTAAATCTCCACCAAATCCAGGCATAATTACCAGCTCCCCGTTGATGTATTATATTTTTTCATATCTTGAATAGCCCTTGATAATGTTTCTAAATCAGTGAATAAATACCTATCATTATCTAACTCCATTACATCATAACTTTCGTGATATGGTAAATCTTCCAAGTCTTCTGATTCAGTAACTACATCTGCCTCATCTTGTGTAATATAACTATTCTCTACTAAATATTCTAATAAACTTTCTAAATCATCAAATGTTTCTTTATTGTTTAAATCTATTGTAAGTCTTCTTGTTCCAAATTCTGTATTTCTTACCATTTGCTTTGCAGTTGATGATATTGCTTTATCTATTCCAAACTCAATTAGTTTCCCTAAATTCAAGTTAGCGCCACTATTATAAGCCATTAAGAAACCACCATCTCTACGATTATACCAAACTGTATCTGAAAATATTTCTAATAATGTCTGTCTTGCACTTTTTGAATGGGACATATAATATAACATAGCATTTCTAAACCTTTGTTCTTTAAAAGATAATATAACTGTATAAATTACTCTACTAACTAAATCTAAATATGATTGAGCATTATCTTTTGTTCCCCAATCTCTTACTAAATTTACATATGAATATTGAACAATAGCATCTACTTTTGCTATATATCTATTCTCATTATAATCATATATCAAATAATCATCGTCATATGGTCTTTCTATAAAATCATAACTTGGTATTGCCATAATTAGCCCCCTTTAATATATTCCATAGCCTAAATCAAATTTAGATAAATGTCCATATATAGTCCAAAACATTTGTCCCCAAATTGTTTGTTTATAATTTCCATAATGGCTATCTAGCATTGATATTTTTTTTTCTTCGTCGGTTTCTATTTCATCTTTAATTTGTGGTGATAAAGCCATTTTATTTTGTTGGTCTTTCATCGCTTTTAAATGCAATTCCATATAATGTGCGACATAATATGACACTGCTCTTATATATGTATCTTTTTCTCCGCATAATTCATATACTATTATATTTCTTGCTATATCTCTTAATAATATAAATAATGGGTATAATTTACTGTTCTCGTCATCTACTATTCCTTCAAGACTATTTACCCATTTTTTTACATCTGCTAATTTTACTGTTGGTAAAACAACCGTTTCTTCTACAACGGGCAATACAGGAGATAATACTTCTACTCTATAATTGTATGTGCTATATGGAACTACTACGTTGAAATGATAAAAATTAAAACTATCTACGTAATAATCATAGCCCTCATATGGTAATGACATATTTTCACCTCTTTATTTATTCTCTATTATAAATATACAAATATATATGTTTACTTATATACTTATATTAGAGAGTAAGAACTTAATCTTACTCAATAATACTTAAATCTTACGCATCTGAACCATTGTCAATGTATCTTAATGTGTTATAGAACAATAATGGAACCCCAATAAATGAAATATAATTTCTTCTCATTCCATTGTTTGCTGGGTCATATACCATAGTGCCTGGTGTTAAATCAAGTGCTAATCTTGTTCTCATTACATATGGATCTTGTCTGTATAATACTGTTCTACCTGTATCGTTTGTTCCATCTTCATTTAAAATCGGGTCAAAATTAACATAAGTTGATGATGGTCCAATGTATGGTAATACTTCAAACATAACTTCTGGTCCGCCATAACCTTTTGCTACTTCATCAATCTGTGCTTTCAAGAACTCTAAATGAGATTTGAATACTGTTCCTGATGATGTCAACATCGCAGGTTTTGTTAATTGTGCGTATAATTCAGGGTATATTAACCATTTGTTTGGTAATTTATCTTTCTGGAATACTACATTTTTAGCAAACTCTGTATATTCGCCTACAAAGACAGTAACTAATTCTTCAGTAGTCATATTAGCAAAATCAGTATGTGTTAATGAATAAAGGCTTGTTGTTTTTAAATCAGTTGTAGTAACTAAATCGTTACTAAAATTCAATAAACCTCTTGCCATACCACTTGCATCAGTTGATGTTCCATCAATTCCTCTATGTCCTACATAAGCAAATTTATCAAGCTCTACCTGATAAGAATATCTTATAGCTTCACCTTCTACACCAATTACATCATAACCAATAGTTTCGGCTTTCATTAAATCAACTTGACCTACGAATAAGCCTAATGTCAATGGTAAAATTGGTGCTTCTAATGATTCTACATTAGATTTTACTAAATTTACTTTGTTGTTGTTACCGCTGGCTAATCTACCTGCTTGTGTTGCATAATTGAACATAAAACCTTTATCTGTTTCAATAGCTCCACCACCATAAATATATGGCATATCTCTCATTGAAAATGTGTTAAATAATGGCTTTCTAATGTTCATATCAATAGCTGTAAATCCATTGAAAGCAAATTGTGCTTCTGCTCCATCTCTAAAATTTACATCTTTTCTAGCTTTATATAAAGCCAATGTCTGTGAATCAAGAAAACCTTTAACTCTTGGGTCCTCTATCATCTTTTCTTGTGTCAAAATATATTCTCTTAATGTAACTCTCCCTTGTTCTGCTTTTTGAATAGCATCTTTAAATGTATAAGGGCTTTCGTATTTATTCATATTCTTGTCCCCCTCTTAATCCTTTTGAATTACAGCAGCGATACTATCACTGCCTGTTGGTGTGAATGATGTTGAAGCAAATGTCCAATCTGTTAATTCTATTGAATCTACTCCATCTGTTCCTTGTTCCTCTGCATAAATTGCTCCTGCTATCGAACCATTTGTTCCTAATCCAACATAAACTTTTCCGCCTAATGCTGGTGTTTGTCCAGCTACTATTGGAACCGTAATTGTCCAGCCACTTTCTGCTGTTGCTGGAACTACTGTCATTGGTTTTCCAGGTGCATATTCTTCAAATAAACCTTCGTCTATAATATTTACACCCATAATATCTCTTACTACAATAGCAGCTTTTACTGCTGTTAATGAACTTGTTGCTCTTTTTACGCTGTATCCTTTTGTTGTGCTATTAACTATTTCTACTATTTCACCTGGTTCAATATTGTCTGATGTATTGTTAAATGCTCCAGCTCCTTTTTGAATACCATAAGCAGTGAAATATGTTCCTGGTAAATGATTTTGTCCAGGAATTGTAGCAAATCTATTCAATTTGCCATATGTAAATAATCTTGCCATATTCTTTCACTCTCCCCTATCTTATGTTTAAATTAGTCTTACCAGAACGCATTTCAGAATCGTAAAATTCTTTCCATTCTTTGTGATTTTTGTGATAACCACTTTCTGGGTTTGTCAACTTGTCATAATAAATTGCACTCTCTTGGTCTAAAAACTTAAAGTCAACCCTTTCAGGTTCTTTGTCTTTAAATTCTTTGCCAACTAATTCCTCTGTCTTTGTAGGCTTAATAGTATTTAATACACTATCTTTAGCTTCTACTTTCTTTGGTTCCGTATCTTTTATTTCTTTTGGGAACGCTTTTTCATACTCTTTGTTTAATGAATCAATTAAATCTGCTTTGTAAGCACCATCTGGTAAATTTATTGCAAAAGCAAATTTTTCATCAAAATACTTTCTGTCTTTCATAGCAACTTTCTCCTTTTCTTTTTCATCTTCTTCAATTTTTTCTTTTTCATCATCTTCGGTAACAACCTCTGTCGTTTCTCTTTTTGTCTTGACAACTTTACCGTCCCATTCGTTTTTATACTCTGATTCAACTGTAACTTTTTCTTTAGATACAATCTTTTCTTCATCTACTATCGTAACGGTATCATCATCATTGATTTTGAGCTTCTTACTT
>Ga0164315_10003136_pt1 | contig 12777 bp, 9 predicted proteins | sample GuaBasSedimGuay6_FD_113737 | JGI IMG/M metagenome (GOLD analysis project Ga0164315, IMG submission 113737) | Subseafloor sediment microbial communities from Guaymas Basin, Gulf of California, Mexico - Guay6, Core 4569-2, 0-3 cm | ecosystem: Environmental > Aquatic > Marine > Hydrothermal vents >... | reverse complement strand
TGTATGAATTAGAGGATTCAGGAGACAGAAGTCAGGATACAGAATACAGAATTTCGTAAAGCGCTGAAATGTTTTAATGCCGGAGAACGAATGAACATCGAACGTCCAACATCGAATTTTGAATTTGAAAAGATGAAGAAACAGAAATAATTCGGTATTGGGTTTTTGTTTTCATTCGACATTGGACGTTCGATGTCCGATGTTGGACGTTCATCTTTATAAACCAAGGAGGAACCATGCTGAATCACGTCGTGCTGATAAAATTCAAGAAAAACGTTACCGAAGAAAGGATCCATGATCTCGAGAATCTTCTTGAAGAACTGCCCAACAAAATTATTGAAATTCACAGTTTTGAATTCGGGCGGGACATCATCCATTCCGACCGTTCTTATGACTTTGCACTGATATCCCTCTTTGCCAACATCGAATCCCTGCAACGCTACCAGATCCATCCGGATCATCAGATCGTGCTGAAAAACATACAATCTATCTGTGAAAGTATCTCTACCGTTGATTTTATGGGAACAGATGCCAGTGACTTCAAGGAAAAGACACCCGAACAGGGCATTGGCACCTGGTAATCCGCAGATAGCTCACATCGGGAGGCCTTTGAAAAAGGCTCAATTTTGGTTCAGTTCAAGGAAGGCGAAAATTTTAACCACAGGAATACATTAAGTATTTTGAGGATTAAAATTTGAGCCTGACACGGAAATGGGGTAAAAGGGAGTGTTTTGCAAAGGTCTCATCGGACAAATGCCGCATTCCTTGACATAGGTCAAGGACTCCCCCTTTCCCGCTGTATTATGGTTATCCCCAAGGTTGCGACGTTGGGGGTATCCCAGTCTACGCCAAGAACCTGCTTTGAACAATTATGTTTTCAAGAAGGATTTTCCATGAGCCAACGCCTGGAGCGCACAATTTTCCCATCAAAAAGAGATCCTGATTTCTGCGCCCGGATCATCCACAAGGCAGGTTCGAACATCAATCTTTGCTGGCACTGCAACTGTTGTTCCGGCGGGTGCCCTTTTTCCCAGGCCATGGACTACTTACCGAATCAAGTTATCCGTATGACTCAGTTGGGCATGAAGCATGAAGTTCTGGCCTGTTCTGCAATATGGATATGCGTAGGATGTCATACATGTTCAGTTCAATGCCCCATGGCTATCGACATGGCAGCCTTTATGGATGCCCTTCGGCAGGTGGCTATAGCAGAAGATGTGCCGGTATCCGAACCTGACATATTCAATTTTCATAAAGAAGTCCTCAACTCCATCCGGCGGCATGGCCGGACACACAAGCTCGAAATCATGTTTCGCTACAAACTCCAGAAGAGAGACTGGTTGAAAGATCTGGATGTCGGATTGAAAATGATGGCAAAACGCAAACTCGATCTGATGCCCTCAAAAATAAGAAACATAAAGGCTGTTTCCAAAATGTTCGAAGACCCAAAAGGAAATGCTGCGACATGACCCACACGGTCTATTCCTATTTTCCCGGATGTTCCCTGGCAACCTCCGCCAGGGAAAATAACGAATCCATGGTGACTTTCCTGGGTGCCTTTGGCATCCGGCTGGAAGAACTTGTGGACTGGAACTGCTGCGGCTCATCATCGGCTCACAGCCTTGACAGCGAATTGGCCTTGGATCTGGCATGCCGGAACCTATCCCTCGCGCCTCAAAACAGGCCGTTGCTTGTTGCCTGCCCCAGTTGCTACCTGCGACTCAAAGGTGCCCACAACAGCCTGGACCAGGATGTCGCCGCTCAAGAACACTACGAAAACAAATGGAATCGCTCTCATCATTCCGATCTTCAGATCGTTCATTTTTTTGAATTGCTGCATGCCATTTCGCAAACAGCGGCATTTCAGAACAAGCTGAAAAAATTAGCTGGTTTACGAATCGCACCCTACTATGGATGTATGCTGGCTTACCCGCCGTCGTTAAGTCGGCAAAAGGATTTTTCCGGCATTATGGAAAACGTCATCGGCGCACTGGGTGGCACTGCCATACGGTGGCCATTTTCTGCCAGGTGCTGTGGAACATTTCTAACAGCGGCAAGACCCGATATCGTATCTCCTATTATCAACCAAATCACCCAAGGTGCCATTCAAGCCGGGGCCGACTGCATTGTCACCGCCTGTGCCATGTGCCACCTGAACCTTGAAATCAGATCTGACAAACCAAATCAGTTGCCTGTATTTCATTTTTCAGAGATGTTGGCCCTGGCCCTGGATCTTGAAATCTCTGACACATGGTTCTCGAGACACCTGATCGATCCCAGACCCCTCCTAACAAGAAAAAAACTTCTTTAGAACAGAAATAATTTGGTATTGGTTTTTTGTTTTCATTCAACATTGGACGTTCGATGTTCGATGTTGGACGTTCATCTTTATAAAATCATCATTGTAAAGATTCTGTATTCTGACGCTTGCATTCTTTCTCGAACTCATTTCGGCAGAGCCAAATGTCTCTGACTCCCGCGTAGCGGGATCTTGGACGGTCCCAAAGGACCAGGTTTTTAGTAATGGAATAAATTTTCATTGTTGATTTATTGCCGGCTTCCCTGTATCCAGATTGTTTCGATAATCCTTCAAAATGAAAGGTCTTTATGACAGAAAGCATCTATCGACAACTGCAACAAAGACTCGATCTGTACTCCATGGGTTTTCCTGCAGCAAAATCCGGCATCGAAATTAAAATCCTGCGCTATCTCTTTTCCGAAAACAACGCGCATATGTTTTTAGCGTTGACGCACAACCTGGCAACAACGTCTTCCATCGCGACGAACCTGAACCGATCCGAATCGGAAGTTTCTGCTCAGTTGGAAGAGATGACAGAAAAGGGGCTGGTGTTCCGGGTAAAAAAGGGAGACAGCGCCAGGTATGCCGCCATTCCTTTTGTTCATGGTCTGTTTGAGTTCCAGGTTAAGAATATAAAGCCGGAACTGGCCAGAATGGTGGAAGACTATTTCGATGAAGCCTTTGACAAAACCATGCTGGAGAATGCCGAATATTTTCTGCGAACCATACCCGTCAACCAATCCATCGATGTAACCCGCCAGGTGGCAACCTACGACGATGCCATTGAAATTCTGAAAACAAAACCCCACATCGTGGTGACGGATTGTATCTGCCGAAAAAGCAAGACAGTCATAGGTGAAGGTTGCGGTAAAACCATGGAGGCCTGCTTCATGTTCGGGTCCATGGGCCAGTACTATCTTGACAAGGATATAGGCAGGGAGGTCTCCCTGGCGGAAGCCACCGCCATCCTGGAAAACTGCCGGGACGCCGGTCTGGTCACCCAGCCTGCCACATCTCAGAACCCCACCGGTATGTGTAACTGCTGTGGGGATTGCTGTGGTGTTCTCAAGGCCCTGAACAAACACCCCAAACCGGCTGAGATGGTTTTTTCAAACCACCTGGCAATGGTCGAAAGCGATGAATGCACGGGATGTGAACAGTGTCTGGAGCGCTGCCAGATGGATGCCATCTTCATGAACGACGACGAACTGGCCCAGGTGAACCCGGACCGCTGCATCGGTTGCGGTCTGTGCGTGACCACCTGCCCGACAGAAGCCATAAAACTGGCACCAAAATCCGAGGCCACGCTACGATTGCCGCCCGTCAACACAGCAGAACAGATGTTGATGATGGCCCAGAAGCGGGGGGTTATTTAAGATTCAGGAGACATTTCCACATCATGCTGTAGAACACGGTAAGTCTGAATGGGATAGTGGAACCCTTTAACCTCAATGGTACCGACTTCCTCACAAGGTATCTCATCATTAACCAGGGCCCACGAAGTATGCGATAGATATATCTCTCCTGGCTCACAGGCCTGTTCCAAGCGGGAAGCAAGATTTGTGTTCAGGCCGATGGCTGAATATTCCATAAAACCTTCGGAACCATAATTGCCCACATTGGCCATACCCGTATGAATGCCGCATCGGATTTCAAAGGGAAATTGGACACCCTGATTCCACCATTTCTCTCGAAGGGTTTTCATCTTCATTTGCATCTCCAGCGCCATACGTAAACACGCTAAAGCATCTCCTCGCTCCCCTTTTGAATCCGGTGCTCCAAAGATTGCATAAATGCTATCCCCGGTAAACTGAGGGATGGTTCCACCCCATGTCCGGACTATCTGAGCCATCTCCCCTAAATATTCATTGAGCAACTTTGCCACATCTTCAGGATCAGAAGCGTCGGTAAATTGGGTGAAATCCTTGATATCGGAAAAGAACATCGTCAACTTTGTTCGCTTGTGGGATAGCTCTGCTGAAAATTCACCCTTGAATATTTTTTCTGTTATATGCGGATCGATGTACTTCGAGATTTGTTCCTGGGCTTTTTTGAGTCTCTTGTTGGTTTCTTCCAAAGCGTTCGACTTTGTGGTAAGCTCCTCTTCGCGCTGCTTCAGGTCCGTAATGTCGGAATAGATTGCGACATTTCCGCCATCCCCGGTCTTGCGTTCAGTGATCAGAATCCACTGACCACCACTACGTTGCTGGATCCGTGGTTCACCCGGGTTATGATGAAATGCCAAACGGTCTGCAACCCATTCGTCTATTCGGCCCTCTGCGTCGATAATATGTCCATTCTCAGCAGCTCCCCGTATGATCGTTTCAAACGTCGTTCCCGGTTCAATGTCGCTGTCCTTATTCGGGTAAAGTAGTTCCTTGTACCTGGTGTTGCAAAGCACCAAACGGTCTTCAGGATCGAAGAATGCAAAACCTTCAGATGAATTTTCAATGGCATCGACCAGTCTTCGACGTGCCGTTTCAATATCGCGCAAATTGTTTTCTGCAACTTCGATCGCAGTATCACGAAAAACGACCAGGGACTCTGCCATGCGGCCGATCTCGTCACCACTGCCTGGTTTCGGTAAAGGCGCTCTGAGGTTGCCTCCGGCAATCGCGAGCATGCTATCGCTGAGTGCGGTTAGTCTGGCAATCAGGTTACGCCCGACATAGAGCCACACTATGAGGAATGAACTCACGAGACTTAGAGCGGCGATGCCGATTAGAATATTTCGGTTGAGCGTCTTGATCGCTGCAGCTTGGAGGTTCGCTTTCTCAATATCCGAATTCGCGCTATTTACCAGGAAGTCTACTCTGTTGGTCAGAAATTTTGACAGTCGCACGTTGACAGCCAAGAGCTCTTCGGCCTGGATGATGACGGCCAATTCATTCTTTCTGACCCGCGAGAGACTGTTCGGGCCCACTGTCAGGCCCTCAAGTATCGCAACTTGTTTCGCTAAACGCCTTTTCATGCGCTTTGAAACGACTAGAGAGACCTCATACAGTTCCTTGAGAGATTTTTTCAGAGGAAATATCAAGACATCAATACGTTCAGCAGTATCGGCATCTGTGATTTTCAGGAGGTTGTTGTGAATTGAGTCGACCAGAAGCGCAGCCCTTTGTTGTGGAATCAAGCTGATGATCGAATTCACAAGATCCGACTTTTCGTTTGACAATTGGTTTGCTTCGGCTGTTTCCTGACTCCTGTTCCAATCCGCCATCTGGGCTCCGAGTATGCGCTCACCAGGCGACAGCATTCGCTTGGCGATATTATTGGCCCTGGATAGTTCACGAATCCGTTTCTCCTCTATCGCGATACTGGAAAGCCTCTTTTTTACAAGCTCATCAAGGCGCTCGAGATTATCGGTCATGGCGGCGACTAATCTCAGGACTGCAGCCATTGATTCTTTTTCCTCTTTTGTCTCATAGCTTTTGCTATATTGCAGAAGCGGCTCAAGCTGTGCGATTTGCGAAGCGATCTCGTTCGAGACTTCGACCCGTGCGTTATCGGTGTCCACTACCAACAAGGCCGGTGCTGCGCGCACCACGCTTTCCACGCGCCGTGACAGCTCCAGCCAGGACAGCGCTTGGGGCACGCGTTGCGCGGTGATTTTTGTGAGCGCGCCGCCAACCTGCGACAGGGAGTACAAACCAGATGCTGCAGCGATCAGTGAGAACATGGATATCCCCAGAAACGCAAGCAGCAGCCGTCCACGAACACCCATCGATACATATTTGTTTGGCTCACCCACTCGTCATCAATTCCTGTGGACTGCATCTTGTCGAGTTACGACACCTGGATGATACTGGGTTAACACACTCGTCAACCCACTCATTTGACCGGTGAGTAGTCTTCCTTGCCGAAGACATACCAGACGAAGGTGCTCATGCCGGTAACATCGCCCTTCTCATCAAAGCCAATCTTACCTAACACGGTGTCAAAGCTGCCTGTTCTTAAAGCATTGATGACAGCCTTTGGGTTCAAGGAGCCCGCTTGATTAACTGCTTGCGCCCAAGCCTGCACAGCGCCGTAACTATATAAAGTATAACCCTCTGGTTCGTAGGCATCCTCTTCGCGAATGGCAGCAGCGACGTCTGCAGCCTCCGGCTTTATGCGTATATCCGGGCCAAATGTAAATAAGGTGCCTTTGCTTGCTTGACCCGCGATGAACATAAATTCAGCATTCACAAGGGAGTCGCCGGAAAACAAACGAAGATCGGGCAGCTCCTTTATGACCTGGCGTAGAATGATTCCAATATCGCCAGAGTATCCGCCGGCATAAAGTACATCTGTTTTTTTAGTGACGAGTTTGTCTACGATAGGCCTGTAGTCCTTTTGATCTTTTTTATAACTATCGAACATAACCTCGGTGATGCCGCGTTTGTTCAGCTGGCGTTTTGTATACTCTGCCAAGCCCTGGCCATAGGCTTGACCGTCATGAATAATCGCAATCTTGCTGTTGCCGTGATTATCGGCAAGGTAGTCGCCAGCGACCGTGCCTTGCTGGTCATCCCGGCCTATCACCCGAAATACATTGGGACCCCCTTCATCGGTGACCTTGGGATTGGTCGAAGCTGGCGAAATCATTATGATCCCGGCTTCTTCATAGATTTTACTTGCGGCAAGGGAACAGGCGGAACAAAGGTGTCCGACAACGAAATTTACGCCCTCGCTCACCAGTTGCCGTGCCACCGCCTTTGCTTGTCGCTCCTCGCACGCATCGTCCACTGAGATAACAACAATCTCTTTGCCAAGGAGGCCGCCTTTTTCATTCAGATGCTCGAACGCTTTTTGGGCACCGACTTCCTGCTGTTCGCCATTAGCGAGAGAACTGCCGGACAAAGGCCCGGCGATACCAACCCTGATTTCGGCCTGAACCGCCGTAATGCCGCAAACCATCATTATGCATGTGCCTATTAGGATTCCAAGTATTTTGGTTTTCATAACTGCCTCCGTTTTTCTTGCCTTGAATTGTTGAGCGGTGCCGCGTTTCTCGAATATCTTGGTTTAAAACGGTATGCTCACCTAGCCTATAACATCTACAGACAGGATGGCCCTGAGTTTGCGTATGGCTTTTTGTTCGTTGGGCATTTGATCACCTTCCGGTTAGAAGTGTAAAGAAGATGATAGGTCTTGGAAAGGTGCTTCCGGTCGAGAATGAGGCCAGCTCAAGTGTGTCTTTGGGGCTCAGTATCAGATCAGGTGTGATTCAAGTGTGTTATAAAATCAATACATGATTTGCTTAGATGGGTCAAGGGATAAGCTGCTTCAAGGTTGTTGGGGGAAACAAAAAGTGGCAGGAATGCTAAGAAGAATATCGACAGCTTAGGGTTGAGAATATTGATGTTATTAACCTGGCAACTAAATAGCTCAACACGTCATGTCGGATCCCCGATCGAGCCGAGGACAAGCTTGATAAGCCTGCCCCGGCAAGTAGTTAGCCAGGGGCATCCAGTGCCTTACTGGATTCCCGCCTGCGCGGGAATGACAGCTTTAATGAATAAATACCGGTTATCCGCAAAACTCAAGCTGGGTTGTCTTGTCGGTCTGCGGAAATTCGCTTTAAAGATAACCGCAAAAAAAATGGGCACTCCTCAATTACGATAGAATGCCCATTTTAATTACCACCTAAGCTGAACGACTATTGGTTTACAATGTCCTTCATTGTTTTTCCTGGAGCGAACTTTGGAACCATTTTTTCCTCGATTTGAATGGTTTCTCCAGTTTGTGGATTCCTGCCTTCCCTGGCTTTTCTCTTATTAACCCGAAATGTCCCGAATCCGATAAGTCTTACCGACTCATTATTGCCTAAAGCCTCAATAATTTTTGAAAACACGCAATCTACAGCAGCCTGAGCTTCCTTCTTTGATAATATGACATTAGCCACTTCATTGATTAAATCGCCTTTATTCATTTTCACACCTCCCATTTTATCAAAATTTCTACAGTATTACTCAACCACAAAATGGACCCTTCTGTTTTTGGCCCAGGCTCCTTCGTTCGTACCGGTATCTACCTGGCGTTCTTCACCATAACTGATGGTGGAAAGCAGGTTACCGTCAATGCCGAGATCCAAGAGAAAGGCTTTGGCGCTCTCTGCCCGACGATCACCCAGGGCGATATTATAGGCGTTTGTTCCGCGTTCATCACAGTGCCCTTCAATAATCACGGAAGCGTCCGGGTTCATACGAAGCCACTCAGCTTTCCGGGACAGGAGTTCTTTTGCCGCATCCTCGATTGCAGAGCTGTCAAAATCAAAGTAGACATCCTCATTCATGAACATCTGCACAGCTGCTATTTCAGCTCTTTTCTCTTCTTCATCCCTGGCAGCTTGCTCAGCCATTTGGGTCTGCTTGAGATCTTCTTCTGCTTGTATTTCCAACTTTCTGGCAGCCTCATCCTGTGCTGCCAACCCTGTATCCACGTCAGCCGTCTCTTCAACTGCACCCATTGTGCCCTCTTCAGCTGTTGGTTCAGATTTAATGATCTTTTTTGCGCATGAGGTCGTGAAAAGCAGTCCCGGTATAATTACCAACATGCTGATGCATATCCATAGTTTTTTCTTCATGTTTTCCTCCTTTATATATTCGTGATGAATCTTATTTTGCTTCATTCAACTACAATGTGCAGTCACATTTACACCATGACTTCTGATCAATATCGTCTTTGTCGCTATTCCATCCATCAATAGTAACCAGCAGATTGCTCAATCACCTCCTTCCATCCAAATTTCAACCTGAACTTAAATGTATCGAATAGATAAAAGGGGTCTCAAAAACAAAAAACCTCTGGGCACGCATTCCCAAAGGCTGAAACAAATGGTTTCGGCGGCCCGGCTGTCATAGCTTTTAGCTTTAGACCCGTGGCTTTGCGTCCCCGCCTTTCAACGGATTTGCCCTTTCGATCTATATATTGGACGTATTTTAAAAAAATAGGGTACTGATTGTCAATAACATTTCCCAAATATGTCAATTAACCTTAAGCTTTCGTGTCTAAAAATAGCAAAATCTGTATATTATTGGATGTTTATGGATAACTACCTGTCCATCACCAACACCTTCGCACCGCGGATTTTTCGTTCTTTCAGTTCCACCAGGGCCTGGTTGGCCTCTGCAAGAGCGAATTCCTGGACCTCGGGCCTGATGCGGATGTCAGCGGCCAGCGCCAGGAAGGCCTTAACATCCTGCCGCGTCACATTGGCAACACTCTTGATCTCCTTTTCTAGCCACAGGTGGGATGCGTAATCCAGCTCCAGAAGGCACCCTTGATCCGACGTCTCCTTGCGTATGGCAAGGTTCGTCAGATGCAATGACCGGTATCCGATGGCGCCTGCACACAAAAGGGGCGCGGCCTCCATGTCTGAAAATAAATCCGGAATCCTGTAAACAAATCTCTCTGATACAGTCATGTATTCGGCATACCCGCCATGGGCGTCTCTTCCGGTTGCCTGGAAGCCCTCGCACAGATTTTCGTACCCGTCACTGCAAAAGCGGCAGGTACCACAGGCTGAAAAGATCCAGGCGACCCCGACCCTGTCGCCCAATGTATATCGATGTGTGTCCGGTCCCATCCCATGAACCCGTCCCACGACCTGGTGCCCGGGAATCATGGGCAGCGTCGGTGGCGGTGTCCGTCCCTCTATTTCATCGAGTTCGGTGTGGCAGACACCACACGCAGATACTTTCACCAGCAGGTCCTCTCCATGGGGTACGGGAGGTGCCATTTCAACCAATGTCAGGGGTGATGTGTTTTCTTGAAGGCTGCAGATTTTTTCCAGTATCATTGCTTTCATGGGTATCTATTTTACCTCCAAATAATCTGTATATATTTAGATCAGGATTAAGACTTGACCTGACAGCTAGTATTTATGATATTTGTAGCTACAGCCTGGTCCAAAGACTTTGACAAGATGTCTATTTCCACCATTGATGAAAAAGATTCAATTGTTCGTCAGTGATTCGTGAAAAAAGAACTTTTGAAAAAGCCATAACGAAAGCTGAATATTTTCTAACAAGGCGAATGACACCACTTGACAAGCGCATGGGATCATAATAATTTATAAATTATCGAAACATTCAACTACCCCAACCCTATCGTTGCAAAAGCCGGAGGGCTTCAGAGTCAAGGCGCCTGAGGGCCAAGTCAACACAAGAATGAGGGACCATGAAATCACTCGGCATATGTCTTGGTGCATCAACCGTCTCCATGGTCCAGCTGGAACAGAATACCACGGCCGGTATCGACCGGCCCAATATTGTCAATTTCTCACGCCACCCCCATGACGGCAATCCAAAAAAAACACTTATATCGGCGCTGGGCACGCTGGACCTGAGGTCCTTTGGCAGGATTGCCGCTACAGGCAGAAAGTTCCGTAAGTTTATCCACCTTTCATCCATTTCCGAGCCTGAGTCCGTAGAGCACGCCTATGGCTACATCAAGCCACAGGGTATTTCATGCCCTGCGATTGTATCGGCCGGAGGTGAGACTTTTATGGTCTACGTCTTGGACAGTTCAGGCCGAATATCTAATGTACTGACAGGCAACAAATGCGCCTCCGGAACAGGTGAATTTTTTCTGCAGCAAATCAAAAGAATGAATGTCAGCCTGGACGAGGCAGCTCAATGGGCGGTTGAAGCGACCCCCTACCAAGTCTCGGGTCGTTGTTCCGTTTTCTGCAAATCCGATTGCACACATGCCACGAACAAAGGCATACCCAAATCAAAGGTCACAGCCGGTCTCTGTAAAATGATGGCGGGAAAGATTCTGGAGCTTCTTAAAAAAGTTGAAAAACGCAACATCATGATCACCGGGGGCACAGTTAAAAACCATATGATGGTGGCGTACCTTCGGCGGGAAATTCCCGGTCTCATCGTACCTGAAACCGGTCCCTATTTTGAAGCCATGGGAGCTGCCTTGTGGGCACTCGAAAACGAAACGATCCCGATCACGGACGCTAACAGCATCTTTAAGACAGGGATGACTTCATTCCAGTCCCTGCCACCGCTGATTTCGTTCAAAGATCGGATAACGTTTAAATCAATGACCATGGATACGATCACACCGGGTGATACCTGTATCCTCGGACTCGACGTAGGCTCCACAACAACCAAGGCGGTATTGTTAAGAAAATCGGATCAGGCCCTGCTGGCATCTGTATACTTGCGAACGAATGGAGACCCCATAGGGGCCAGTCGTAAATGTTATGCCCGGATTCTGGAACAGGTTCAACAGCGGATGGAACTTTCCGACCTATCGATCATCGGGCTTGGTGTATGCGGTTCAGGTCGACAGATAGCCGGTCTCCATGCGTTAACCGACTGTGTCATCAATGAAATTATCGCTCACGCAACGGCTGCGGTATATTTTGATCCCCAGGTCGATACAATATTTGAAATCGGTGGTCAGGATGCCAAATATACGTATATTACCAATGGCGTCCCCTCTGATTATGCCATGAACGAAGCCTGTTCTGCCGGAACCGGCTCCTTTCTTGAAGAATCCGCCATGGAATCTCTCGGCCTCGATATGGAAGAGATCTCTGCCGTGGCATTAAAAGGTGAAAAGCCTCCGAATTTCAATGATCAATGTGCCGCATTCATATCATCCGACATCAAAAATGCCATTCATGAAGGCATTCGACACGAAGACATCGTGGCCGGACTGGTCTACGCCATCTGTATGAACTATGCCAATCGTGTTAAAGGAAACAGACCCATCGGCAGCAAAATCTTTCTCCAGGGCGGCGTGTGTTACAACAGGGCTGTCCCCATGGCCATGGCGTCAATTACCGGAAAGCCCATTATCGTTCCCCCGGAGCCGGGGCTCATGGGTGCTTTTGGTGTGGCGCTGGTGGTCAAAAAGCGCATCGAAGCCGGTATGACAGCAGAGAAAGCCTTCTCGCTGAAAACCCTGGCCCATCGACGTGTTGCCTATGGGAAACCCTTTTTCTGCAAAGGAGGTAAGGAAAAATGTGATCGGCAATGCCCCATTGAAATAATCGAAATCGAAGGGCAACGTTACCCCTTCGGTGGTGCGTGTAATCGATATGACAATCTTCGGCACAAGATAAAACACCCTGTTGACACGCTTGATCTGGTAAGAACCCGCCAGCAGCTTGTTTTTGAAAAATTTGCTGCCACCGGCCCGCAACATTACGAACAAGCTGAAAAAGGATCCATCGGCATCAACAGGAGTTTCCTGGTCAACACCTATTATCCGTTATACTCAACTTTTTTTTCATTGCTCGGTTACCGGCCGGTTCTGCCGGCGGATATCTCGCATAGCGGGATCGACCAGCGCAATGCGCCGTTCTGTTATCCGGCCGAGCTTTCGCATGGTTTTTTTCACTCCCTGATTACAGCCGACCCACCCCCCGAACAAATTTTTTTACCCCATTTCAAATCCATTCCTGCACAAAATGGCGACCGGTCTTCGCAAGTCTGCCCATTTGTGCAGGGTGAAACGTTTTTTCTGCAAAC
>Ga0164315_10003134_pt1 | contig 12786 bp, 5 predicted proteins | sample GuaBasSedimGuay6_FD_113737 | JGI IMG/M metagenome (GOLD analysis project Ga0164315, IMG submission 113737) | Subseafloor sediment microbial communities from Guaymas Basin, Gulf of California, Mexico - Guay6, Core 4569-2, 0-3 cm | ecosystem: Environmental > Aquatic > Marine > Hydrothermal vents >... | reverse complement strand
GGATTCCTCTTGATCGTCAATATCTCCAGACACAGAACTATAATTTCCTTCATAAACTTCTGTTTCTTCTATTTCCCAATCGGCAACACCGTCAAACTCCCATGGGAATTTTGTAAAATCACCAGTCTCAAAATCCTCATAAAGAGAGCCCACTTGCAGACCTATTGTATCTATTCTTGCATAGTCATTATCTCCACTAATATCTGCATAAAGATTAATAATATGACCAATGGGTGTCAGTTCATCAACCATGATAGTGACAACCATTTCGCCTAAACCATCTGGGTGCAATGTATCGAAGGATGCTGAAGTATTTACAATAAAAGCATAAGGATCTAAAGTTGAAATATTTATATCAACATTCTCTGCTGTTGCACCTCCATTATTCTTAAAAACAATATCAAGATCTGCAACATCACCAGCATCCAGTTTACCATTGTCACCATCATTAATCAGTATTTCATTGTGTATGATAAGTGGTGCAAATGCCGTTAAATTAATTTTACCATCCCATGAGTTATTGGTTGAAGTAATTAGTGTTGTTAGTTTTATTTTGTAATCATCGGGCACGGATGATAACACATCCATGGAATATGCATCAGTAATAAATACACTATCTCCCGCCGGAATATCACCAAAATACTCAGTACTATCTGTAATACTTACAAAAGGGCTTTCAAAGAAGATCTTCATATTTACGCCCTCTGCAGTTTCTTCCATATTGTTTTTTAACATTATGTCAAGGCTTACAGTTTCTCCAAATTCAATGATATTATTATCACCCGAATTTACAGCATAATTAGTAGTGATATCAACCGGAACTATTGGGTGGATATCTGATTCCCAGAGGCCTCTACCATAAGTTGCTGCTCTAATCTTCCCAGCCTCATAATGTATCTCCAGTTCGTTAACAATAACATTTGGAAGTCCTGTCATAAATGGCTCCCATTCATCCAGTGAATTATCTCTATAATAGCACCCAACATCCATTCCAACATAAATGCCATTGTTTTCATCATCGTTAAAGATTACGCAATTAGCAGGGATATTTGGAAGATTTACCGAATAATTTACCCAGGTATTTCCTGCATCATAGGAAATAAAAACTTTATCACCAGTATCAAAACCTGAAAGACTAACAGCCACTGACTCTGGACTTAAAGGATGGACAGCAACATAAGAAATATGTAATCCAGGTAATCCTGATGAAATATTCTCCCATGTATCACCGCCATCTGTAGTTCTGTAGATTGTTGAAGATTTTGTTATGTACAAATAATCAGGGTCGGATTGTGAGATACACATATTATTAATATTGTCTCCTCCCAGACTCGAAATTGTTGTCCAACTGCTCATGCCATTTGTAGTTTTCCTAACATTTGATTGTCCAACATACAAAATTTCAGGATCAACAGGATGCATTACAAATGGCGTTACCCATGCGCCTCCACCAGGCTGACTAATGCTTACTCCCCCAAAGTTTCCTCCATTGTCGGACTTATAAAAACTCCCACCCTGAGATGTACCATAAACTATACTTTCGTCTTGATGGTTAACACAACACTCCATACCATCGGCTCCAAGCCATTCATGCCAGTGATCAGTAGAGTAAACGCTTGTTCCATTATCTTGCGACCCACCAAGTATTTTGTATGGGTTAGTTTTTGATCCACCAATTCTATAAAACTGTCTGATGCAAATGCCTTCGGTAAGGTTTGTCCATGTGTCTCCATTATCAGTTGACTTAGAAATTAAACCATCGCTACCAACATACAAAGTACCTTCATAAAAAACCATCTCATGGATATCACAGTGGGTGTAACCAATGGAATTATTCCAGGTCCAGTCGGTAGTTTTTACCCAACTAACGCCACCATTAAGTGATCTCCAGGTATTAATCTCACCCAGATGAACTTCTTCAGCATTTGTGTGAGACGCAGCAAAGGCCAGATCATACCAACCCTGACTGCCCTGATTGGGCTCCGTTGATCGCATTGTAAACGATTCTCCACTATCTTCTGAACGATAAATACCACTTTGATATGAAAAGAAGTAAACATAATCAGGATTGGCATCAGTTACAGCAATTTGCACTCTGCTACTTGTAGGTACTCCAGTCGTTTCTGTGAAGTTTTCTCCTCCATCAGTTGAGCGAAAGAAACTTTCAGTATTTGCATAAACAATATTCGGATCACCAGGCTTAAACTCAATATCATCAATATTACCATATCTAACTACATACCAATTTACTCCAGCATCAATGGTTTTATACAAACCACTTGTTGTTGCTGCAAACAGAATATTAGGATTATCAGGGTTAATTAATATTTTAGCAATTGTTCTATGCTGAGAGATAGTCCAGTCAAGCCCAGTTACTTCCCATGTAAGGCCACCATCAATGGATTTTAATACACCAATACTGTAATTGTCGGATGCATCTTTGTCACCAGTTCCTATGTAAAGAATATCGGTATCAGTTGGATGTATTGCTATTGCAGAAACACCAAGAACAGGTAAATGATCTGTCAACACTTCCCAGTCAGCACCCTCATTAGTTGTTTTCCATAAACCTCCTGCAGGTGCACCAATATATAAAATGTCGGCATCAAAAGGGTCACGTGCTATCACATTAATACGACCAAGGCCTGGGTTCCAGTGCCCTGTTACATCAGAAGATGTGGCTGGGCCCATTGGCTCCCACTCTACTACTGTTCGGTAATTATCCAATGGATATTCCTTATAAAAAGCCATCATTTCATTCCATACCTGAGGATGATTTAAACGCTTACCAGAAGGAAATACTCTCTGTTCCATAAACCACTCCCAGCGTTTAAATTGCTTCCAGCCTGAACCTTTCCCCTTATCTCTGTCTTTGAAATAAGCATTGAAAGCGCTCTTAACTTCATAGAAATTAACTGTTGGATCCTTCATCATATCTATCCAATATGGATGCTCCGAGTAATTTATATCATCTGATTTTGCATTCTGATTTGTTTGTCCTTCAACAATATTAGCACTAAAAGCTAACATAATTAAAAGGATGACGAAAATTATTCTTTTCATATAACTAGATTTAGAAATTGATAAATTATAAATTTGCTTTGGCAAAGCAAATATAATTAGTTTCAATGGATACTAAAGTATTTGTTATTTATCTTGAAACATAATAATTCATATGATTCTAGAAATCATTAAAAAATGTAAATTTACGCTCAAATGATAACTTAGGTTTACAAAAATAATTAATGCGATGATTGCTAAAACAATACTAATTACAGGTGCTACTGACGGGATTGGCAAACAAACCGCCCTGGAACTGGCACAAATGGGTCATGAGGTAATTGTGCATGGACGTGATAAACTAAGAGGCGAAGAAATAACTGAGAATATCAGGAATATTAGTCTAAATAAAAAAGTCCACTATTTAAACGCAGATTTCACAAACTTTAAACAGATAGCAGATCTGGCTGAAGCAGTAAAAAGCAAATTTAATAAGTTGGATGTACTCTTAAATAATGCAGGAGTTTTTGAAAATGACAGAATCATTGTTGAAAATGGTTTGGAGAGAACATTTATGGTCAATCATATGGCTGTATTTGCACTAACTAATAATCTTTTACCATTGTTAAAAGAATCGAAAGCTTCAAGAATAGTAAATGTAAGTTCGATGGCTCAGGCCGGAACCATGGATTTTGACAACCTAAATGGTGAAAAATATTTCGACAGTTACAATGCCTATGCACTTTCTAAACTTGAAAATGTGCTTTTTACATACAAACTTCACAGAACACTGAAGAATGAAGGACCAAAAGTAAATTGCCTGCACCCAGGAGTAATAAGCACCAAATTACTTCATGCAGGATGGGGAATGGGCGGTGCTAGCCTTGAACATGGAGCGAAAACTTCCGTGTTTCTTGCAGTAAGTGCAGAAGCAGAAAATATAAGTGGGAAATATTTTGTTAATTCTCAGGAAAGAAAATCTTCAGCAATTTCTTATGACCTAAAGATTCAAGACAGGCTTTGGGAAATCAGCGAAGAAATTATGAAGCAAAATGTTTAGAATATTAAATTCAAAAAAAAACACATAATCAATCAAACACATATGAAACCTATTGTCAAATTATTTTCGATATTATTTATTTCCCTTATTCTGAATTCATGCGATCAGAAACCAACTGAAGAAAAAGTAGAATATTCTCCCCCAAATGTAATTTTATTAATTGGTGATGGCATGGGGCTTTCCCAACTATCATCCGCCTTTTACTATGGAGAATCAAAATCAAATTTTGCAAGATTCAAGGAAGTTGGACTCATCAATACCTCTTCTTCTAGCCATAAAGTTACTGACTCCGGGGCTGGAGCAACAGCATTTTCCTGTGGGGTGAAAACATACAATGGAGCGATTGGTGTAAATTCCGATACCATCTCTATTCCAAATATTGTGGAAATATTATCAGAGAAAAAATACAATACTGCTGTAATATCTACCTCAGCAGTAACACATGCTACACCTGCCTGTTTTTATGCTCATGTAAAAAGTCGGAGGATGCAGGAAAATATTGCTGAGCAACTTATCGACTCAGATATTGATTTCTTTGCTGGTGGTGGCACAAAATATTTCAGCAACCGAAATGATGAAAAGGATTTGATAAAGCAACTTAAGGAAAATGGCTTTTATGTAAACATTGACACAGAAACTCAGAGGCTGAATAAGGATAAAAAATATGGCTTTCTTTTGGCAGATGGCGGAATGCCAACAATGCTTGAAAGCCGTGATAATTTTCTTCCTGATTACACAAAACTTGCTTTGAAATATCTTGATCAGGATAAAGAGAGTTTCTTTTTAATGGTTGAAGGGTCACAAATTGACTGGGCCGGACACGACAATGATGCAGATTATCTGATAGCAGAAGTTTTAGATTTTGACAAAACAGTTGGCGTTGCCATGGATTTTGCAGAGAAGAACCAAAACACTTTGGTAATTGTACTGGCAGATCATGAAACCGGAGGCTTTACTTTAGCACCCAATGAAGGTGATTACAATGAAATTAAGTCTGAGTTTGCAACTTCGGGTCACTCAGCAACATTAATACCTGTTTTAGCCTTTGGACCAGGTTCAGAAGATTTCAAAGGAATTTATCAGAACCATGAAATTTTTCAAAAGATACTTGCTGTTGTAGGGAAGTGATAGTTGATTTGTTATCAAGTTGTCAAGTTGTCAGGTTATCATTGTTATACATCCCGCAACTCAGAACCCAAAACTCAATCACACAACTGATCATAGAAGTAAACATGAGTAGCGAACTCCTTGAAGTTAGGTTCATTATTATCAATTATCTTCTGACAATCGCTAAACAATAAAGCAAAGTCTTGCTTTTTGTATTTCTTTTTGGTGATTTTTAATGACTCACCGTTCTTCACAACCAGATAGGCAGTGGCTTCATCACCTGAAACAGCAATTCCTCCAATTGAAGTCTCACCACTTTTTGAATTTGGCAAATCATAAACCTTGAGTTTGCTATCAAAGCCTGGGTTTAATAATTGTAAAAGAAGATATTTGTCTTTCCCAACCTGCTTAACTCTTTGCCAGTAAATAAACTCTCTTTCAATAACTTCCTTAAAATTAGAGTTGGCTAATTTTTCAATATTTGATGTTTGTTCAGCAGTAATTTCAAGTTTCGCCAATCCATCAACCTTAAGTTTAAGTTGTTGCACATCTGCTGCTTTATACTTAGTTTTATTTCCTTCCTCATCCTTTACCGTAAAACTCATCATCCCATTAGTACCAAATGAAGCAGACTTTACCTTTCCTGAAATCACTTTCCCATCGAGTGTGGTCACTTCAGCCGGACCTGAGATAGTGGTAAGTGGGGTTACAAATTGAGCGTTTAAACCGGCAAATGCGAAAATGACTATGGCAAATACCAAACTAATTTTAGATTGTAATTTCATTTTATAAGATGATTAGTTAATGAACTTAAAAAAAAGAAATAAATGTAAACAAAAAGTCGGTTAACTACTCAAAAATAAAGTATCATTCTAGACGATGATCAACAATTCCAAACTGGCACGAGTGTTTAGCGCAACCGTCACTCGTAACATTTTTCTCAATTGGTGTTTGATAATTAAAGTTTTCCCAAAATCATTTTACAAAAAATATCAATTTGTATTGGTTTTCAATATTTAGAATTTCATCAGTATTTAGGTTTAAAAACTCATTCTCTCTGGCACGCTTTGAAAGATTGCCGTTATTTTGCTCTAAGAACCTAAGCATTAACGCTACCATTTTGTCAGGCATCTCAAATTCCTCATCTAAATACTTTTTAAACTCATCATAATTCTGCAAATAATTTACTTCCTCTGGAATAATATTTTGAATAGTATCTTTTACACAATCATATAAAAATTCTGCCTGTTTGGTAGCATCGAAATACCGATAATAGTCGAGGGTGTTGTTTAATACATCTACATTATGGTCTTTAGTCTCTTTCCAATCAATAAAATCCATTAAGGCTTTCGAATACGATTCCAGTACTTTTCTGTAATCGTCAATATGATCTAAAATAGAAGCAGAAACCGGAAAAATAATACCCTGCTGCGCAAATTGCTTTTTTGAGAGCATATGATGAATTAAGTAACGGTGAATACGTCCATTACCATCTTCAAAAGGATGAATGAAAACAAAACCAAATGCAATTAAACTTGCAGACAGAACAGCATCAATTTCATTTTCCAGCAATAACTTATTTGTATTTATCAATCCTTCAATCAAAAGTTCAATATCCTGCCATTTAGCAGAAATATGATCTGGAATAGGTTCGCCGGAAACACGGTCGTGATCTCCTACAAAGCCACCCTTTTTGCGATAACCCATTTCTACAAATCGAGTGTTCTCAATTACAATTTGTTGTAAACGTAATAACTCTTCTTTTGTTAAATCTTTTGTTCCAGCCTGACCAATTACCTGACCCCACCGTGCTGCCCGTTTGCTTTTAGGACTCTCCCCCTCGATGCTAAACGATGCTTTGGAGTCTTTTAACAATAAAAAGGCAGAGGCTCTTTGTAGTATTTCCTTGTGTATGCCCTTAAGGTATCTGGTTTTTTGAGCAGCAAGATTAGATGAAATATATTCCTCCAGCTTTGGTGTTTTGCTTACTAAAGGACAAAAATTAATTGTACCGGGCAAATTGTTTATTATTAAATGCCGGGGCGATTTAAACCCTTCAACTGTGTACTGGAGTTTTGCATCTAATAAGAGTACATAACTTTTTTTTGACAGATTGTTTTTTCCTTTTAATGCTTTGCCACTTATCCATTCAATTAAAAACCAGATTTTACGCGAATATTGCCCTGTAGGCTTAATGTTCACCAACTCAGTTAGAACTTCTGCATTATAATATTTTGATAAAAAACTAAAAAACAAAAGGTTTACACCTTCATACTTTAATGCAAAAACCAAATGATTATACAGTGCTTCAGTTTCTGATAAGTTTTTATTGTCTTCAGGCAAATAACTCTTTGGAAACACCTTCCATTCTTCGGTATGGTATTTTTTGTTTTGATTACAAACCAAAGAAATGATCACCGGCATTGGGACCGGCAACTTTAATGCGTGAATAATGGCAGCATAACCCACAACCATTCCTTGTTCTGGTTTTATCTTAGCATGAAAAACAGGTGCATTATTTGAAAAATAAGTGCTATCAGTCATAATAAATAAATTATGAGCGCAATTTAATTAAAAAATGGATGCGATAAAATAATAATAGGTGCAAAATTATGTAATATATAAAATATGGGTGCATTTTGACTAGTAATATGTATAATAGGGTTACTAAAGGGCATAGGAACCCCTATCCCAAATGGCGCGAGTGTTTAGCGCAGCAGTCACTCGTGAAACTCTTCTCCAAAAAAGGAAGGGTAAATAAAAGACACAAGGCTTATACCTCAACGCTTAATGGAGGGCTCTTGTCTGTCTGGGACAAAAATATGAGTATCACGATATTTTTTGATTTTTGTGTTTGTAATTAATCACTACCTCACCAACAAAACAGTCCCCATTTTAGTTTCGTTTATTGAGAATGTAGTTGCTGTGGAATTGTAAACAACTTTTAAAACATAGGATCCGGCAGGACAGGCTTCTCCTTTGCATTTTCCATCCCAGCCTTTGGAAAGGTCGTTGCTTTCGAATACAAGACCGCCCCAGCGGTTGTAAATTTCCATTCTGAAAGTGTGCAAGTATTTGCCCCAGCCTGTAACTATTTTAAACTCGTCATTCAGTCCGTCGCCATTGGGTGAAAAGGCATTGGAAAAATAAATATTGATGGTTTCGCCACCCGAGGAAAAAGAAACAAAAGAGGAATCGATGCCCACACATCCTTCGTTTGAAGTGAGTTCTGCCCAATACCATCCCTGCTGTTCTGCCCATTCATAACGGTTGGTGGTTCCGGTATTCCACAAGTAACTTAAATACCCTTCGCCAGCATCGAGTTCGATGGCTTCCTGTGTAAAAATTGTATCCCGGGCAGCAAACAAAGGACTTGGTGCAGGAAAAACAATTATGCTTACCGAATCCTTCGAACTGCATTGTGCTATGTCAATTACATTTAACAAATATTTACCCGACTGATTTGGCTCTGCATCCTCAATTTCTAATAACAAGCCCTGATAAGTGCTGCCATCGGGAAAGGTCCAGTTGTAGGTTACAGTGCCGTTGCTGCTCCAAAGCATTGATGAGAGTTTAATGCTGTCGCCCTCGCAGGCTGTGACAGAATCATTAAGGCTGTAATAAACTTTTTTGAATATCTTAACCTGTCCCATGGAATAATCAACAGGAATGCTGAGCCCCGTTGAGTTTGTGAACTCTCCTGCGCCGGGCTGTCCGTCCCAACTTACAGGACTTTGATCATCTTGTGAGAGAGTGGTAAAAACAAGGTCGGTTAGTTTGCTATTGTCCATAAGGCTGAGGGGAGTTTCCCCTTGCCAGTTTAAAACTACCTTTCCTTCACCGGGAAAAAGAGTTGCCTGTAACGAGTCTTTAATATCGGGATGGGCATTTGAATAGCCTTCGCAAATAAGATATTCATTATTGTAGTTTAATGTTGCCATAAACGATGAAACATCGTTGAAACTGCTTACCGTTAATGGAACATAAGCAGAATTGCCCGGACAACTTTCATCGTAGCCTGCAACTGCTTCAAGATGCTCTGTAACTATTTCTGTAAGTTCAATAGTAAAACTTGTGTCGCATTCAAACTTATCTTTTACCATACAGTTGTAAAAGCCTGCTGCAAGGTTTGCAAACTGCCCATCGTTGACCTGAAAATTGCTTCCACCATTATTTGAATATTTTATGGTGTCGCTAAATGCGGAAGTTGCGTTAATGTTTATTGATCCGTTGCTTAACCCAACTGTGGCAGGAATTATTTGCACACTGTTTACAAAGGGATCTTCTGTATTTTGTATCACAATGGGATTGCCAATCCACGAACCGACACATGAACTTGAGTCGCGGACCATTACTGCGTAAGAGTCTGAACTCAGTCCATTGAAGACACCAAGGTTTTGAAAGTAGTTTGTGCCATTGTCGATTGAATATTCAAGCATGTCGCCAAGGCCTGTTGTTGCTGTTATGTGAATACTTCCATTATTGTTGTTACAATTTTCGGTATTGAAATCAACTCCATTTACAAGCACATCTCCGGCATCGACAATCGACCAGGGGCCCAAAACTGTTGTACATCCATTGCTATCTGTTACCTCCAGGCGGTAGTTGCCCACAGGCAGATGGTATAAATCGATATTACTGCCAAGTGGGTCGTTAATGTCGTTAAGCCAAAGCAATGACCAGGGCGCAGAGCCATTTATTGAAAGCCCTCTTATGACGCCCACACTGCCCCCACAGGTAGTTGGGCTGATTATTAAGTTAGTAGTATCGGCAATAGCCTCGGAGTGGTGTGCAATATGGATGGTATCTTTTCCTACACAGCCTTCCGAAGAACTAACACTGACGGAGTAAATACCGGTATCGGATACGGTAATCTGACTAGTTCCAAAGGTACCTGTGCTCCAAGAGTAATTGTGTGGTCCACATTCAGCATCAAGCAAAATATCGGTACCATTACAGATTGTTGTATCGGGACCAAGTATTGGGTCTGGGGCAAAGGATACTTCCACCTCACGGCTGGTTTCTTCAATACGGCCAAAAGGGTAGGCTGGTGAAGGCGGGTATTCTACATGAACCGATACTTCGTAATTGCCGCCATTAGTAAATTTATGGGTAGCATGGGGAATAGTGGATGTGTTGTTTGTACCCGATACAGGATCACCGAAATTCCATTCTATTAAATCGGGTTCAGGGAAAAACCAGGGATCGAAGGTAAATATGTCGCTTTCGCAAACGCCTTCAAAGTCGAAACGGTAGAGGAAATCAGGGACGAAATTTACAAGTGGTCTAACCACACTACCATGGCTTAGGTTGAACACATCAGGTTCATAATTACAGTCTGTGCCAAATTTTTCAGGGTTGTTAATAACTCCGACAAGATTGTTTTCAGTAGTTGAATGCCAGGCATCTTCTGCAAAACAGTATATTTTTCCGTCAGATGCCAGTTGGATATTAAAGCCTTGTCCTTCACCAACTTTTATTGCTGATTGCTCAAAAAGTACTGAATCATCAATATACTGCATGTCAAACTGGTAAATGTGTGCTGTTGAATCTTGGGGTAAATATCCTGCCAGATACATAAATTTTGAACATGGCGAGAATTCACAATTGTTAGTTCTGTATGCAGGGCCACCGAGAATAACATCTATTAATCTAAAATAATATAAATAATCAACAGCCCCTGTTTCATTATTAAATTTGCAGATTTCAACCCCACTATGGACCCAGGTGCCTCCACTGAAACAACTTGCCAAATACTTTTTATCATATGAAACTTTCATGTGACCTCTGGGATTATAGTCATCCTTGTAAGGTGCAGGGTTTAAAACGGGTTCAGTTTCAACGCCATCAGAATTCACAAGGAAAGAAGCATATTTGTTTTCGCGATATTTTCGAGTTATTACCCAGTAATCTTCTTTATTATTTTTATAAACAGCAGTAAGTTGTTCAGCAGCATCCCAACCTGCCAAAAGTGTATCCTTATCTATCACTTTACCTAAGCCATCATTAGCCGACATGTCAACAATGTAGTAAAACATTGGACTATTGTGTTCGTATTGCTTGGATGTAAAAATATAATATAAACTATCTGAACCCGGTTTGGGAATACTTAGTGCTGCTTGAGTTCCTGGTGTGTATGAAGTTCCAGCGTATCCACCCTCCATTCTTACATGGTTTTTGTTCCATACCTGTTTACCATTTGAGTAAAACAACAAATTGCCACTGGTATCGCACAATGCTGATGCATCACTATGGCCAGAATATATTGAACATGATAAATCTTCAACAGGCGCTCCACTATTAAAATCCAAACCTATATTTTCAGCAAAATACCAAAAGTTGGTTCGCTTGTTGGGTTGGGAATAAACAGACAGACTTATTAAAACAAATAACAACAATATTATAAAACCCTTGCCAGGTGTTTCAAAATACCAAAGATTGCTTTTTATTTTCATAGCGGGCATGTATTTTTTTGGCTCTTCAAATATAGGTCTTGTTTCGATATGTTTCACTAACATATTTATTAATAATTTTCAAATTTTACTTCAGTTTCAGTATCTTTCCTGAAGCAACCCAATTACCAGCTTGCAACTTTAAATAATATACCCCACATGGCAAACCCTTAACTCCCCAAGTCACTTGCTGCTTTCCTACAGATTGGTTCTTTTCAATTACTTCAACCCGTTCTCCAAATTGGTTGTAGATTGTGATTTGAACTATTGAAGACTGTTGGAAAAATTTAAATATTTGTCATAATTCAATTCGCATCAGTCATAACATTGGAATTCTGATTAAAATGGGCTCAAGCAATAAAATGTATTTAATATTAAAACAGGGCAGAAAATTATTAAAAATCTCCTGCCCTACTCTATTAATTATCAATCATCTAAGTTTGATGAACTTTGTAGTTTGAGTTTTTGTAGTTGTTCTTAGTACACCCAAATAAATACCGGGTGATAGTGCTGTTCCATCAAAGTTAAGTTGATAATCTCCAGTAGCCTTCATTTCATTTATCAAGGTATTTATTAGTTTCCCCTGATTGTCGATTATTGTAAACAAAACAAAAGAATTATCTGAAATAGAAAATGAAAAATCTATGTTTTCTGAAAACGGATTTGGAAAGGCTTTAAGTTCAATATTCTCAGCAATATTGTTCTCAGGAAAACTCACATGAATACTTTGTGTTTCATCAGCACCAATATCTGGCAAAGTGTTCAGGTATGGTCTTTCCTCTCCATCAATATCTGTTAAGGGAGCAGAGTACAATACTTCACCTATCTTAATAGTCATTACTCCTTTATTTGCGCAGGGACTAAACCACGACAGATGTGCTGATTCGTCAACAATATCAGGCTCCTCATAAATATTACTTCCATCCTCAACATAATGACCGGTACCCCTTACTGCCAGGATATCCATATCATTATGGAAAAGGTATGCATTTGAATTATAATTCAGGTGCATTGGGCTTTCATAATATTGCGATGTATTACCATAGAAAATATTATTGAATGCAAGAAAATAATTACCAGCCCAGTAAACACCAATTCCACCACCATATAAATCAGAACTGTTCTCATAAATTGTATTGTTTGCAAGAATACATTTCAAGCCTATTG
>Ga0164315_10003133_pt1 | contig 12788 bp, 13 predicted proteins | sample GuaBasSedimGuay6_FD_113737 | JGI IMG/M metagenome (GOLD analysis project Ga0164315, IMG submission 113737) | Subseafloor sediment microbial communities from Guaymas Basin, Gulf of California, Mexico - Guay6, Core 4569-2, 0-3 cm | ecosystem: Environmental > Aquatic > Marine > Hydrothermal vents... | reverse complement strand
TTGATCGGAAAGGTTGCTGAGTACCCTTTGCGATAAATCTCTCTTCGTGCATACTTCCGGATAACTACCATAAACTAAATTAAAGGGGAGTTCCTGTTCAATTTCAAAAAGTAAATATGTGGAATAAATTTCCATAAGCGAAAACGGGTAGAGATGGAATAAAAAGAACCTTCCCGTTAGGGGTTCAAAAACATTATCGGAAATGCCCAAGGCAGATGACCCTGTTGCAATAAACTGAACATCTTTAAAGTTATCGATCATTAGTTTAAGTAACAATCCGGCATTTTGAATCCTCTGAATTTCATCAATTACAACTATTTTGTAATTCCCCAGAATAGCATTTAGCGATTGTATGCTTGGGTTTGTTAGCCTTTCTCTTATTTGCCCCTCGTCAGCATTTATCCATAATGTGTTTTTATTATCATTAAACATGCTTTTGAGCATAGTGGTTTTCCCCACTTGCCGTGCTCCAGTTATTATTAAGGCCTTTCCTTTAAACAGAAGTTGCTGTAAAGTGGTCTCAAGTTTTCTTTGAAAAATTTCCATTATCTAAATAATTATTTAACAAAAGTAGTAAATATTCCAGTATAATGGAAAAATATCTAGTAAATATTCCAGTATAGTGGATAAATTACTGTCAAACTATACCCTTGCTATTAGAATAGTATAATTGGAAATGGTAACCAAAAGACCATTTCCCCAAAAATTCTGTAATTGTTATTTTTCGAGAAAGTTTTTGGGTAGAGTAGGATTAACAATAATGAAATATTCATTAAGGCCAGAATAATTATTGCAGCAAACTGTAGTTCAGTAGTAACAAATAAAACTGATATTTTAATAATAATGAATAGTAGTATGTGAAGAATTATAAGAAATCGTCTTGTATTTTGTTTGCCAAAGAGAACAGTAAAACTACTATGCCCTTCTTTAAAGTCGTTTTCGTAATCAAACCACGATGCCATTATTCCTTCGGCCCATGCCAATAGAATAAGTACTATAATAATAATAATTGTAAATGTTTCAGGTTTCTTTTCTGCCCAGATTAATGGTGCCATCCAAATTCCAATAATATAAACAAGAGCAATAATAAGTTCTTTTTGCAGCAGAAATGATCTTTTATGTCCGCTAAGTGTTAGTACTGAAAAATATACTAAAACAATACAAGCCATGGCAATACCAAATATTATTATTTTCTGGTCGAGGAGTATTAAACTTAAGGTTAACGCCGCAATTCCAGAAAAAACTGAGAGTATTGATAGTGTCAATTTATAATTAAAGTGAAATAAATGTCTGTATATTGTTGATTTGCCCTGCGATTTAATTCCATCTATAAGGTGATCGATAGTATAGAACGACCAGGTTGCCAGTACTAGAATAAGAAGCCAGATGGCTTGCAAATCAATATTGAGTAATTGTATAGAAAATAATGCTATGGCCAGAACCCCAATTATCACATCCAGGCTAAGAGTTTGAAATACTTTATAACTTATTGAAGGTCTCTTTTGTGAGATTGGCATTTTAATTTTATTGACATTTTGTACCAACTAATATTACTTTAATTTTCACATCGTTAGGTACTATAAAACTCTTATCACTTTTAGCATCGTTTATTGACATAGAAGTACAATCCCAGTCAGTTCTGTCGATGATGAATTCTTCGGTTTCAATAAATAGTGAGTCGGATTTAATTCTTAGATCGTAATGAAAACTAACACATTTTGTTACACCCAGAAATGTTAAGTCTCCATAAATTAAATTCTCGTTTTTATTGTTTTGAACATCATCAATAATAAAACTTGAGTAGTGATACACTTCGGTATTGAAAAACTCAATTGACTTAAGAGTATTTTCCAGTGTTATCCTCATGAGTTCATAGTCGATGTCAAGATTAATAACACTTTCCATACAAATTCTAAAATCTCCATCAACTATTTCCCCATCAACAATTAATAGTTCTCCACCTTCAAGAAGGAAATATCCATTGTGTAAGTCGCAAGCCCATTGTACTTTACTACTATCGGTATCAATAATGTATGTTGCAGTATCAGCAGTAAATTCACTGGCTTTAGATTGTTGTGAGCCAAATTGTAATATTGAAAATACAATTATGTAGAACAGTAATCTCATTTATTTAGTCATCGTTAGCCCCGACGCTGCATACGCCGGTAATCTTATCATCAACAATAAGTTCCTTAATTTCAGGAGGAATATTAATAGCATCTGTAAAAATAGTGTTTACAAACTCAACGGCAAAGAAATTACAATTTTTAATGTCTGCTCCTGTAAAATCTGCCTCTTGCAAATGGGCACCTCTAAAGTCGACATTCCATAATCGCGAATTAACAAAACTTGCTTCTTCAAGTCCGGCACCGGTAAAATCAGAATAACTAAGGTCACTATAATCAAGTTTGGCACCGCCAAAAACGGTAATGATAAACTTAACGTTCACCATTTTACTGTGGCTAAAATCGGCATCGGTAAATTCCGATTCTTTCATCAGCGCATTGGTAAAGTCGCTGTTGCGGAAACTAGCACGATGACCCCTGACACCAAACATATTAGCGCCTCTAAAGTCACAGTCATTAAGACTTGCGTCGTTTACGGAAATTCGAAAAAGAGTAGCACGGCCAAATAAACCTCTTGATAAATCAGAATTATCAAATGTCGACCATCGCATATCGGCAAACCTGAAATCACCATTTGAAAGATCAGCATTTTGTGCTCTGGCTGAACGAAAACTTGTCCCTCTGAAATCAGAGTTATTTGATTTAACACCATTCCAATAAACTTCGTCTAAATCATTAAACCTAAAATCATCATTGTTTTGAGGAAAAGAAGAGATGCCTTTTGAACGTTTATTGCCGTTCTCGAGAAAAGTTTCTTCGTTAATAACCTCTTTCCGAATCGACTTGCTGGTGAAGTTTGCCAACTTGTACATATTCGTTGTGTCAGGCACAACTTCATACATACCAGATTGGTGATTCTGATTTGAAATATTAGAACAAGACTCAAACTGAATTAAGCCTGCTAAAGAAAATATTAAAAGTAAAAATGTGGATAATCGCCTAATCATATGTTAAATTATATCACTTTTATTAAAATGGCGGTTTCCAATAATTCCGAAAACAAAACCTAAAACTATTGGGTATGAAACTGCGAAAATAATAAAAGTCCACCTGCTTACTGTGTCAAGAATATAGTAAGATGCTGCCCCCATTACTGTTAGTTTGGGGTCGAACAGTACTAAAACTGCCGTACGAAATACCTGTAAGGGATTTAGCATACCAAGTCCGATAACGGCTTCGGGGTTCACCCGGAACTTTAACATTACACCCATTAAAATTAAATCAAGAAATGCAACTAACAGTAACCACAAAATAAATGCTGAACTTACAGCAAGATCCTGAGAATGAGCATATGACGAAATAAACATACTTATTCCAAGGAAGCAAAAAATCATTGAAGCCAATAATGCACTGTAAAGGGCAAATAAGTCCCAGGGAACATCAATATTTGTAAATGAGCCCCATATGGCTGCACCCAAAAGTGCAATAAAAACGGGTACGAAAACAGCAATAAATTTGCTGATAAATTTACCCCAAAAGTACGCACTGAATGATACAGGCAGTGAAAGTATGTATTCCATCACGTTGGATTCTCGGTCGCCAACAACTGAGCGAACCGTTGAAATTAAAACGTAAATGGGTAGTATTACCATGCTTACCTGCATAAAAGTTACCATGAGCCGGCTTAATCCAACAAAGCCAATAATCTGTGATTCGGTGATCCCCATAGCAAACATCACTGCTACAAATCCACCAAACATAAGACTGTAGACCCAAAACCATTTCGAACGTAGGTTCTGTCTTATGTCGAGAATCATTATTTGTTTAAATCCACTGTTCATATTAATTGTTAATGGTTATTAGTTATTTGTTATATCTTTCTTCAGACTTCTTACTATTTCTTATGCATATGCATATCCATATTTTTGCTCTTGATAAAAGCCTCACGCATTGTAAGTCCATCGTGAATTCTTTTGACAGTTGTTTCAAAACTGTAGGTTGAATCACCTTTATTTTTCAGAGCGCCGTAACCATAGCCCATAGGTGTTCGGTCACCATAACGATACCAGGCTTTTTCTACGTCAATCCATTCTCCGGTTTCACAATCGCCTATCCATGAAATGGCATTTTCGCCTTCATACTTAGCCCAGTCATCACTTCCCATGTATTCGATCAGGCAGCCAAGATCGTCATACCATAAAACTTCGCCATACATATTTATGGATTGTACGGAATATTTTTGATCTGCCATACCCATAAGGCAGTTAACGCAAATGTCGCGATCCCAATTAATTTCACGAGGACTCTGATCGACAGTGTGGCTACATGCGAATGCCACAAATAGTATTGAAATTGCAATTATCTTTTTCATATTTTTCATTTTTAGTCTCCAGTATGAAGGTGGAGATAAATACTAGTTTAAAATTTCTTTTTCAGGAATCACGGTTTTATCTACAACAATATTTCCCAGATCCATTTCTACAACTCTGTTTACAAGCGATTTAATTTCATTCATTCTATGGCTGCTTAAAATCATCAGACTATCTTTCCTGAAATTTTTAAGATGGTTGAACAGTATTTCTCTTGCCTGAGGGTCGAGGTTTGCTGAGGGTTCATCCAGAAGAAGTATTTTTGGTTTTCTTCCAAGGGCAAATGCAATCAGTAGTTTTTGTTTCATACCTCCGGAAAGTTTAAAAAATGGCTTTTTGAGATTCTCTTCAATCGCCAGTCCCATTGAATGTGAAAGATTGATAAATTCTTCCTTTGGAGTATTGGTTAGTTTTGTAAAGAAATTAAGTAATTCCTCAACAGTCATTTTCAGTGGGGGAGGAGTTTGAGGCACAAAACCCACTTCCTGAAGAATAGTTCTTCTGTCTTTTCTTGGGTTAAGATCCAAAACTTCTAAATTACCTTCAAAATTATACTGACCTAAAATACATCTTATCAATGTAGTCTTTCCAGCGCCATTCTGACCAATTAATGCAATTTTCTCACCTTCTTTAAAATCGATGGTGAGATTTTTAATAACTTCCTGTTTTTTGAAAGTCTTCGATAGATTATTTATTTTTATCATCCCTGTAACAATGCTAAAATGAATGATTGAATAATTATTTTCATAATTGAATTTTGTTATTTGTTGTTACTACTTGCTGAACTTCTGGCTTTTGACATTATTTTAGTTATTTCATTTGCTTCTTTTGTTATTGTTAGTCCTGCTCTTTAAATTATTAATAAATTCTTCTTTCTCCGTTATCGTGTCTATTATTAGAGATTAATAAGTTAATTATCCATTTTCTTTAATCCTTCAACCCTTCACTCATTCTCTCCTTATTACAATACAGCGCCCCACCCTTTAATAGTGTAAGTAAGGGCATTCCCTGCGCAAGTATCAATACACAATCCGCAATTAGTACATTCAGAACCTGTGTAATGAGTCTCTTGAGTGGCTTTCCCCCTCTGTACAAACCAAAGTTCGTGTGGTACTAAACAAACTGTTTGACAGTCGCGGCAATATCCGCATTTATCCAATTCAAATTTAATTGTTAACGGTGATAACTTTCCTACAAAACTCCATGTTGTTCCAATTGGACAAACATAGCGACACCAGAACCTTTTACTGTAAACAATTTCAAATAATAGAATTCCAAAAACCCACAATAGAAGAAGTCCGGGTCCGTAAATCATAGCACGCGAAACGATACCAACAACATTAAGGTTTTCAAATACAAGTTGTTGCGTTGCTAATGAAAGAATTAAAAAGCCTATCCAGAAAACAAATCTCAATCCGGTATGGAAAGCATGCTCTTTAATTTTTTTTGTTTTGACAAGATAGTTGTGAAGTTTTTCTCCTAACTCGGCCAAGAAGTGGTAAGGACACATCCAGGAACAATATGACCTTCCTCCCAGTAAGAACCAAAATATCAGGATGGTAAAGAGTCCAATCCAAAAGTTCATTGTCAGATGAACGATGTATCCTGTTGTAGAGGTAATTGCCAGAGTTTGAAGTGCATTAAAGGGATCCATTAAGTAAAATCCGATAAGCCTTGAGCCACTTAAAGAACCTTCCAGGATTGCAAGGTCGAACACAAATGAAATCACAAAAAGGAGATTCATAAATATTAATACCGACCAGCGTATATTTCTCCATTTGTGAGTGGCTTTATGCGAGTCGCACCAAACTTTGTAATCAATTCCCAGTTGGGTGTGTGGCATTTCCTCCATTGGTTTAGGCTTCAATGCAGACTTATGTTTTCCACTTCTAATTATATCAAATGCCATAACTTATGATTTAATGGGTTCAACAATAATACTTGGCTTTTGTGTAGGGCAAACCATTACACAAACACCACAACCGGTACAACCATCCAGAACCAGAGGTTTAATGGAAGAGTTATTTTCATGAAGAACAATGGCTGTTTCACCAATTGGACATTCCGTAACACATAAGTCGCAAATATCTCGATCGAAAGATTTATCACTAAAGTTAATTACGCCTGAGGCTTCATCGTATGGTGCTCTGTAGATTCCCTCGAAATTTTCACCTCTTGGCTTTCCTTTGAAGCCCTTTCCCAGAGCAGCGAGACAAGTTAGGTCATTTACCCTTGCCATTCCCATTTTTACGGCTTCCTTCATTGCTACTTTCTGTACCTCAAATGGGTTAACTGTTGTAGTGCGAAGGTCTTGTCCCTCAGTTGCTTTCTCAACTGCTTTTGCTCCTGCATCTTTAAACTGCTCGAAGTTTAAAACTGCTGTCGGACATGTTTCTACACATTGCAATGCGTCACAGGAAAAATCGCAGGGCTGTTCACGTACATCAATGTATGGAGTTCCATAAGATAATCCTTCTTTTACATCTGCTAATTTAATAGCCTGAACAGGACATATCTGAACACATAATCCACATTTAATGCATCCATACATAAACTCTACTTCATCGATGGCGCCGGGCGGTCTTAAAAAATCCTGTCGTAATTGTGCACCACTGCTAGAGATATCGAGATATTTTACGCCAACGCCTGCCACAGCAAGCACTCCGGCCGCAATACTACCCGATATTATGAACTCCCTTCTTCCAATTTGTTTCTTTGCCATGGGGAAATATTTTAAGTATTTAACATCTTAAATTTCGAAGTGAAGATATATATAATTTGTGTGCATATGATAATTATCACTAATTTCAATTAATTAAAAATTAAATCTAACACCAATATTAAAACTTCTGCCTGGTTCATAGTAAAGAGAACTAGTATTTGCCCCCTGGTTTTTATATGCCCTGCTTAGATGCTCAACATAATTAACATTGAATATGTTAGTTATGGCAAAATTTACATCCAGTAATTTCCAAGGACTGTAAACAATATGGAAGTCCATAACAGTAAATCCCGGAGTAGTGGTTTCGTTAAAACTTGGGGCAACTCTGTTTTGAGCAGAAGCAATCCTTGCGTGTAAGCGAGTATCAATTTTATTCGTTTTGTAAGTAAGATAAGTGTTGATAGTAAATGGTGGTATTTCTGACAAAGGCTCATCCCATGTAGTATTTTGAGCATAAGTGTAAGCTGCTCCAAATGAATAAGTAAAGTTCTTAAGGAAATTAACATCAACTCCTGCTTCAAAACCTGTCATAAATGCTTTATCTACATTTGTAAATACTTTGGTGCCTTTTGGTGGCATACAAGCCATAAACTTTTTAGCAATTGTGGTATCAAGTTTTGCAGTAATGTAGTTATTCAGGTATGAGTAAAATACATCACCAAAAACGGTAATATTTTTCCAGTTTTTCTCAATCCTGATATCCATTTGGTAGTTAGTCTCTGATTTTAGGTTAGGGTTTCCCAAATATTCATAAGCATCCATTCCTATACCAAAGTGGTTAACAAATAATTCAGAAATATCGGGAGTACGTGTTGCCATGGCGGCAGCCCACTGAATATTCAGGTCGTTATCGAAATACCATGTAAGGTTTGTTGTTATTGAAGGTGCGATTCTAGAGTCGGGAATTATTTCGCCCCTATAATGCTCCTTAAAATCTTCAGCTGGATCATTAATAGCGTAAGAAACATAATCTGCTCTTATTGCTGCCATCCAAATCAAAGAACCATTTATTTGATATTTGTTTTCAATGAAAAAACCTAAGTCATTCTTTTTTGTGTCTTGCCATATTTTATCTACAAATTCTTTTGGTTGAGGAAGTGTATCTCCTGTGCATCCATTAATTTTAACCAGACGGTTTCTCTGTCCCTGTTTGGCAATTTGTTTGTAGTCGACACCAGTATAAATAATATTTTTACTACCAGTATTTAGTCCAAATTCTGTCCTGCCACCATAAACTTGTGTTTCTACAGGTGAGACAGCTTCTGTGAGTTTCCAGGAAGGACGTCTGCTAGTTGACATCTCATGTGTTACATAGGAACCATAAGCCTTAACTTTTATGTGGGCAATTGTTTTAGAAATGTTGGTTACACCATAATCTAAGGAGGCGATTGAACTTTTATCAAAATCTCCATCCATTGGTAAACCGGCATAGAGAATATCGTTAGCCTGGCTTTGACGGAAGGTGATTTGCAGCCTCTGATTATCTTTAATATTTGCTCCGGCTTTTAATGTGTAACCCCATCTTGTAAAGGAAGAAGGGATTTCTTCGCCATCACCACTTTTATAGTTGCCAAAGTCTTTGTAGCCTGCATTTAATGAGAAGTCAAACTTACTCCCAACAACTTGTGTAAATAAATTGCCATAATAGTTGCCTCCATTCGATTGGTAACCAGCATCAATACTGCCTGAGACTAATTTGTCATTTTTTCGACTCGGTCTTTTACTAACAACATTTACTACTCCACCAAATGCAGGTCCAAAACGAACAGAGTATGGTCCTTTTATAACCTCGATTTTTTCAACTTCTTCGGGTGATATTTGTGAAATGGCAGGATCCATTCTGTTTGGACATGCGTTAGCACTGTGAACACCACCATCTAACTGAACATTTAACTGGCTGTATTTAAAACCACGAAGCACAGGTTCCATACCATAATTACCTCGTTTTTCAATACTAAACCCTACCTGATTTTTGAACATTGCACCACCATCATGTGGATTTTCAATTTGTAGTACCTGTCCATTTATATTTGATTTGCTAATATGTTTAGTTGATTTTGCCGTGACTAAAATCTCTTCCATTGTAATCGTGTCAATTGTTTGAGCTTGTGCAGTGCCAATAAACAGAATGGAGAGAAACATTATCCAATATTTGGTATTAGTAAATGTTTTCATTTTCAATTTTTCCTTAATAATATTTAAAATGCTTAATAATGTTTATTCAAGCATCCAATATGAAAGCATTGATTAATTATCAGTTTTTCCAAAATTTGAAAAAACTATCTGCTTCTTCTTTTAAATCAATAAAAAGGAAATAGCAGAAATAATTTCAGCATCAATACTTACATATCAGATGTTGATTTCTAAACCTAAGTTTTAGCAATTCTGTTTAAAATATTTACGATAAATTCTAAATCCATAATCATTAAACCAATAATGATATCGTAATAATTTTATAATGAAATGCTGCATGCTTCCAGTGTAAAACACTGTAAACAATTATGAAAGGAAATTGGGTGGTGGCGTAAGAACTGTTAAATATATTTTGGGTGATTCAGGGCTGTTAAAAATTGAAAACCTGCAATTTGTATTATGAGGTTTATTAATTTCTATACTATTAGAATTAATAAACACCAGATGACTTAAATTGTTATTTGTTTCAGGCAGTGGTGCTTTCTTATCGTTTTCCTTATCACTTGTATCTGAGCGATGAAGTATTGCGTTAAGGTAAGCAATATCACCAATTAGGGTTTTATTATTTTCAATACTAATATTCGCATTGCTAATTGTAGTTTTTGATTTTACTAAATAATAGTGCAAGTATGGATAGTTAGGGACTAAAAGTAAGCCCATAAATATCATAAGTAATACACTATTTATTAAAATCTTTTTCATTAATTGCAAATATACAACTTATTGTATGTGTATCAAAACAATGGTTTATCAGAATGTTGATCTTCCCAAATATACATTGGTGTTTTATCTCTCAGAACTAATTTAGGTTCTGAAAACGGAGCCAGCCTTTCAAGAAAATCTAAAATTAATAGTAAAGGAGAACCGTAAAAGAATTTTATATTTCTATTAAAAGTCCAAAGGTGTTCAACGTAGGAATACAGAGTGTATGGAGTGTCTCCAATATTATCTCCATCCTTGTCAAAGCCTTGATAATCATCAAAATAATTATTATCCCATTTGTTTAGGTTAGCAGTTTTTCCTTCAGGGAAGACTTGCGTTAGGTTGTTGTGAAAATAATTTTCTTTAAACAAATTTCCTTGCTGATTAGTGTGAAAGAAAATTCCGTAACCGCAAAATGCAATTTCATTATGGGCAATTGTATTTTGTTTCTCTGGAACGAAAGGCGAAACGTCGATATGAATTCCCTCGGAGGAATATATAAATCGATTATGAAGTATTTGGTTTGAAGAAGTTTCTTTCATTCCTAAACACATTCCACTTTCACCGTTTGATCTCATAATCAAATTATGTGTCATTAAAGTTTCTTCACTGTACATCAGGAAAACACCTACTGAATTATCGTAAAACTCGTTAAATTGTATACGATTATTATGCGAATACATAAAGTGGATACTGTATCTGTTTCCAATGCCCATGTTTCCAATAAAACTATTCTCAGAAGAATACCAAACAACCATATCCCGAACATGATGCCAATAATTATGTTTAACAAGATTATTAGTTGAATACCAAAGTCTGATGGCATCACCCTTAAGTGCTTTCGATCTGCGCGTTAATGAGGAAATCTCACAATGAAGTATTTTGTTGTGGTTAGACTGAAAAATATCGATTCCAAAGAGACATTCCTCAATTCTACAGTTTTCAATAATGTTGTAGTTACCTAAGATCTTAACTCCACAATCAATTTTGTCATGTGATCCACCAGAGTTTGTAATCTTAAGGTTTTTTATTATAACACTATCAGTTTCAATATGAAATATAGATTCAATACCAAGACCTGATACAGTTGACAGCGATTGGCCATCGATAACTAATCCACGTGTTCTAATGTAAACAGGTCCGGTATAAAACCCTGGTTTAAGGAGTATTGTATCTCCCTCCTGGGCCATATTAACTAAAGTTTGCAAATTAATTGGTTTGCTATCATCATCACAGCCTTCAATGGGCTCTAATGTTCCATACGACCTTTCCTGACTTATAAGTCCATTGCTAAAAAACACAACAAGAATCAGCAAAACAAAACCAATTTTTAATTTCATATTGGTAAGATCAAATAATGAATACTTAAAAAAACCTAGCGTTTATGCCTTTGACTTTTTAATGTCTACACGCTTAAGAAGCCAAGCAAATATTAATGAGGCAAATGCACCCATCGAAAGAAAGAATCCATAGTAAGGATACGATTCGGTAGTAAACTGTGCTACTTTACCTTCGCCAAAAACAGTTGGCATAAATGGTTTAATACCTGCAAAAGCACCACCTCCGTGCATTGATAAATTATGTCCGTACCAATATAAATACCCTATGTAAAACAAAAGGAAATAAAAGGGAACTAATGCTGGGATAAAGGCGAAAACAGAATTCAGTTTTTTAGGTGTTAGCATAAAGTAAAATGCAAGTAAGGCAAATATCACAAAAAAATAAGGTGAATTTGTCATTACAAAGTCCAGAAATTTTAATGCTTTTGGCGTAACATCAACTTTTATTTCATTGCCTTCAGCATCTTGCTTAGTATCGAACACATAATAAATTGGCACGTCACTTGTGTTGTCCATATTAAGTCCTTGCACAATATGGTACATGCCAATAAAATGATTAATGGCATTCATTTCCATCAGACAGTCAGCACCTGCGTTTGTGGCAAGTTCTTCACGTTCTTTTATGCCCTCACAACCATTGTAAACACCATTATATTTGAAGTCAACCCTGATTCCTTCAGGATACATCGACTTTGGGTATTGAATACTTTGTAATGCAACACCCCAAATAGGGGTAAAATATGTTGCGCCAATTAGAATTATACCAAGTATTGAGAAAATGTAATAAGATTTAAATTTCATGATTTTTCGATTTTAATCAATTAATTCTAAACTCAAAATTAAACATCAAATATTGGTGTTTAACAATAATTAATTTGGTTTTAAAAAATTATTTAGCAGTTACCCCTGCTTCTTTAAGCATATACCCAATGGCATCATACATATCCTGATCAGTACAAGTAGTACAAGTACCCCTCTCTGGCATTACACCAAACTCACCTTGGAATCCGGATATTGAATGCATGTGCAGGGTGTCCATACCTTTAGCGGCATTTGCTTCCCAGCGAGGTTTGTCTGTTAAGGCAGCAGCTCCGGCAACACCTTTCCAGTGACATGCAATACAAGCTTTGTCGTAAACAACTTTTCCATTTTCAATATTTGCAGTCATTTTTTTTGGGCCAGAATTGCCACAACTGGCAAGGAAAAGCCCAAAGAATCCCAATGCTAATACAATTGTAATAAGTTTTTTCATTTGTTTATTTATTTAATTATTAATTTATGTTTACAAAAGTACAAAACAAAAGAGATGGAAAACTTGTTTCCATCCCTTTTGTAAATATTATTAAAAATATTTTATCATCTAATTTTCACTCATGTATTGTTGAGTTCTAAGTTT
>Ga0164315_10003132_pt1 | contig 12790 bp, 11 predicted proteins | sample GuaBasSedimGuay6_FD_113737 | JGI IMG/M metagenome (GOLD analysis project Ga0164315, IMG submission 113737) | Subseafloor sediment microbial communities from Guaymas Basin, Gulf of California, Mexico - Guay6, Core 4569-2, 0-3 cm | ecosystem: Environmental > Aquatic > Marine > Hydrothermal vents... | reverse complement strand
CTGATCCTGAATTATCAGGTGGTTAGCGCGCTTGCGGTAGTGGTTTCAGCGCCTGCTTGATAACTTTGCCCAGGTTAACGCCATTCCCGGAACCGACATTGTTCACATCCTCAACAATCTTGGTCATGATGACCTGCCATACCTCCTCGTTGTTTGCCATGTTATTGAATTGCAGGGCTATATTACGGGTTTCTTTTACTCCGCCCAGGGCGATGGCGTTGTCCACGCTAGCCCCGTCAACCTGCCTGTTGGGCATTACACTGGGGTAGAGGGTGATGTTGCTTGCCTGCGCACTCTTCTCTCCCTGGAGCATGCCGGCGGCGAAGGTATAGTCCACACTGAATTGGGCTCGCTTCTCATCGAGGATGTAACCCTTACTCTGCAAATTGGCGTTGACCTGTTGCCGTAGGATGGGGTCCAGGGTGTAGATTGGATCGGAGGAGTTGGTGATATTGCGCATGGGCTCACTGCGCCACTTGTAATACTGGTAGTTACCCGCCGCGAACTTGTCTGTTTCCGCCGGTTCAATTTCGATGCCGCTGCAGGCCGCCAACAACAGGGCCAGCAAGGCGCTTGCCAGAATATTTATGATGCGCATGATATTCCTCTTAACAGATCAGGTGGCGTTTTCGGCACGGCCAGACGCGGGGTGCGTTGGTGGTGACAATGGTAGCAGTCTCCGCCGGGGTCGGCCACAAGCCAGCTTTGTCCACATAGGCCCGGTCAGGGTGGATTGGGGGTGCTGCCCGGCAACTGGCCGACAGCCCATTTATAGCCCTTTTTTTTTGCGTGGATGTTGGGATGGTTATGGACCATGAAGGCTGCTCGGGGCTGCAGTTTGGCGTAAAATTATCGCGTGATTTACCAGCTGCATTTTGCTACCATTGCGCCATAACTAAAAGTTATTTCTAGGGGTAATGATGATTTCCCGTAAATTGATCCGCACTGACCTGAACTTGCTGGTCGCTCTGCAGGTTCTGTTGGAGGAGCGCAATGTAACACGGGCGGCGGAACGCCTGTCGGTATCACAGCCCGCGCTCAGCAAGACCCTGCAAAAATTGCGCGACTCCTTTGAGGACGAACTTTTTACCCGCACCGCCCACGGTCTGGTGCCCACGCCGCGGGCAGAAGAACTGGGCGGGGAACTGCCGGCTTTACTGGATACGGTAGACCGCGTGCTGGGTAACGCTGATTTCAGCCCCGAAACATTTGCCGGCAGTTTCAAACTGTTGTTGCCGCCGATACTTTGTGAGTCCCTGCTACCTGGCCTGATGGCCGATTTGCACAAAAATGCCCCCAATGTCCAGATTATTACGGCAGAGGTTGTGCCCCATTACCAGGACCAGCTGAAAAAGGGAGAGGCGGACTTTGCCGCCTTTGTGGCGCTGGAAACTGAGCGAGACATTCTCGCCGAGCCCATTGCGGCGATTGCGCCGCGCTGCTACATGCGCACCAGCCATCCCCTGGTGAAGAAGGAAATGAGCCTGAAGGATTTTCTGGCCTACCCCCACCTGCGCCTGTATCTCCCGGGGTTGACCCGCGAAAATACCAGCATGGTAGACGATGTGCTCGGGCAGTACGGGGTGCACCGCAGCATTGTCCTGGAAACCACGCAGTTCTCCGCAGCGGTAGGCGTGCTGACCCGCACCGACTCGCTGTTGGTGGCCAACGCCGGTTTTCAGGAGGGGGGGCTGTACCGAGAGCGTATCAGCGGGCAGGAGTTACCGGCGGAACTGCAACGCATGATTCACAATACGCACAGCGGTAACCGAGGCAAGATGTCGCTGATGCGCCACACCCGCACGTCCCGCAGCGCCGCTCACCAATGGATGCGGGCTCTGTTGATGAAACACCTCACTAATTCTTCGGAAATCATACGGCCCCCGCCCGGGCCGGCGCCGCTATTTCCGGACGGAGCTGCGGTAGGCCCGGGGTGACATGCCAATGGTCTTCTTGAACAGCCTGGAGAAGTAAAGCGGGTCGTCGTAGCCCAGTGCCGCCGCAACGCCTTGCACGCTGAGGTTGCCGGTGTCCAGCAAGTAGCAGGCATGTTCCATCTTCATATTAAGAAAATGCCGGATGGGTGAATAGCCGGTCAAAGCCTTGTACTTGTTGGCAAAGTGGTATTTGGATAGTCTGGCTGCCGTGGCCAGCGTATCCAGGTCCAAAGGCTGTCCTATATGTTCCAGCATGAAGCTCTGTAATGCCTCCAGATTGAAGCTGTGCTGGCTGTTGGCCTGCGCCCCGCGCATCTCTAATGCCATCTGGGTCAGCAGATGGCGCAATTGATTGGCGGCGTTGATAAAAGACCGGGTGCTGTAGCCGGTGCGGCGCACCTCCAGCAGGCCCCGGAAGTGGGCGATTAGCTGTGGTGAAACACCGACCAGTGCGACCGGGTGGCGATCTTCGCGATAGCCCAGGTACTGATTGAATATCGCCGTGCTGCTGCCCTGGAAGTGCACCCAATAGATCGTCCAGGGCTCATCGGGGTCTGCTTCGTAGTGATGCGCCACACTCTGTGGCAGTAGCAGCGCCTCACCCGGGGCAATCACGCCACGCCAGTTGTGAGTGCTGGCGTGGCCCTTGCCCTGGACGCAATAAATCAACAGGTTGTCATCGTGGCGGCTGCGTTGCATACGGTGGGCGCTGGCTGCGGGATAGAAACCCATGGCCGTGGGATAGCACTCCCTGGTAAGGGGATGTCGCGCCAGTTTGTTCAGCATGAAGGCCGGTGTGAGGAAGCGCGTACCATGTTCCGGCAGTGGCCACTTGGAGGGTGCGCTCATGCTTTGCCCTGATTTGAGTCGACTGGTAAATACTTACAATACAGCAAGATAGTCCATAACATACACAATTTCTTCTCTTTGCGTACAGTCACCGACCCTGTAAGCTGGCGTTCAGTTTTTGATCAGCTACGCTATATTGGTGCTGCCGCTCGTTGGTCTGCGCCAGGAAATGACACAGGAGCATTGGATGATGGAAGAGAACCAGGTATTGATTGCAGCCCGGGAAGAAGTAGCAGCCATGATGGAGCGCGCCCGCGCGGCTCAACAGCAGATTGCCCATTACACCCAGGAACAGGTGGATGAACTGATCACCGCCATGGTGTGGGCGGTGGCGCGGGAAGACCGCTCGGAAAAAATAGCCCGTTTCACCGTCGATGAAACCCAGTTGGGCAACTACGAGGGCAAGTACCTCAAGATTCACCGCAAGACCCGGGCCACCCTGATGGACATCATCGATGATAAATCCGTCGGTGTTATCGAGGAAGACCCCGAGCGCAATCTCATCAAGATCGCCAAACCGGTTGGCGTTATCGGCGCCCTGTCGCCTTCCACCAACCCGGAGGCGACGCCGGTGATCAAGGGTATTTCGGCGGTAAAGGGCCGCAATGCCATCATTGTCGCGCCACATCCACGGGCCAAGCTGACCAACAAGATGATCTGCGATTATATGCGCGAGGCTATAGAGGCGGTGGGCGGCCCGGCGGACCTGGTGCAGAGCATCGATGTGCCCACGATGGAAAAGACTAACGAACTGATGCGCCAGTGCGACCGTATCCTGGCTACCGGCGGCGAAGCCATGGTGAGCGCCGCTTACTCATCCGGTACCCCGGCTCTTGGCGTGGGTGTGGGCAATGCGGTGATCACTGTAGATGACAGCGCTGACCTGGAAGAGGCCGCTGACAAGATCCGGATTTCCAAGACGCTGGACCTGGCCGCATCCTGTTCCTCGGATAATTCTGTGCTGGTATTCGAATCTGTTTACGATGAATTTCTGGGGAAACTCAAGCACGAGGGTGGTTTTGTCATCGAGGGTGAGGACAAGCAGAAGCTGCAGAATGTTTTGTGGCAAGACGGCGTTCTTAATGCCAAGATCGTGGCTCAACATGCACTCAACATCACCGGCCAGGCGGGTATCGACCTGCCCGAGGGTAAGCAGTTCCTGATCGTGCCAGAGACCGGCACTGGCCCTGACTACCCCTTCTCGGGAGAGAAACTGACGGTCACTATGGCTCTGTACAAGATCAAAGACATCGATGAGGCCATTGTGCTGACCAACAAAATCCAGGCCTACCAGGGGCAGGGGCACAGCTGCGGCATATACTCCTACAACGATGACAACATCATGAAACTGGCGGAGGCTACGCGCACCTCCCGGGTCATGGTGAACCAGCCGCAGGCCGCTTCCAACAGTGGCAATTTGTGGAATGGGATGCGCCAGACCTTCTCCCTGGGCTGCGGCTCCTGGGGCGGTAATAGCATCAACCACAACATCACCTGGCGCGATCTGATCAACGAGACCTGGGTTTCCAAGCCTCTGTCCAAAACCAAGGTGGTTCCCTCTGATGAAGAACTGTTCGGCTCGGTAATGGGCAAATTTTAGTGTGCCTCGTTGCTCATATTGTAACTTTCAGCGAGTCGCCAAAGGGCCATCAGCCGCGTTGCGCTTTCCTGACGTAGGCCCACGGAGCGAAGGAGTAAGCAGTGGATTTTTCCCTGAATGAAGACCAGAAGGCTTTTGTAGAGAGCGCGCGCGCCTTCGCCGAGGGTGTATTGGCACCCAACGCGGCACAATGGGATGAGCAATCGATCTTCCCCAAAGATGCGCTGCAGCAGGCCGGTGAGCTGGGTTTTATGGGCATGTACACGCCAGAGGATGCGGGCGGACTGGGGCTTGGCAGGTTGGACGCCAGCTTGATTGTCGAGGAGTTGTCCAGGGGCTGCACGGCGACGGCGGCTTTTCTCACTATTCACAATATGGCCACCAGCATGGTTGGCAAGTACTGCAATGAGGCAGTCATCGAGCAGTGGTGCCCGGATCTGGTTATGGGGTCTAAATTGGCCTCCTACTGCCTGACCGAACCCGGTGCCGGTTCCGACGCTGCCTCCCTGCGCACTACAGCTACGCGCGATGGGGACGACTATATAGTCAACGGCAGCAAGGCCTTTATCTCCGGCGCGGGAGAGACAGATGTGCTGGTGGTGATGCTGCGCAGCGGTGGCGCCGGACCGAAAGGCATATCCGCTTTACTGATCCGGGCCGATGCCGAGGGCGTGTCTTACGGCAAGAAAGAAGACAAAATGGGTTGGAACGCCCAACCTACCCGCATGATCACCTTCGACAACGTGCGGGTGCCCGTGGCCAATCGACTGGGCGAGGAGGGGCAGGGTTTTGCCATTGCCATGGAAGGACTGGACGGTGGTCGTATCAATATCGCGACCTGCAGTATCGGCACCGCCCAGCAGGCGCTGGAAGAGGCCACCGCCTACGTGCAGGAGCGCAGGCAGTTCGATACGGCTATTGCCGATTTCCAGGCTACCCAGTTCAAGTTGGCGGATATGCTGACGGAGTTGGTGGCGGCGCGGCAGATGGTGCGACTGGCGGCCAGCAAGCTGGATCACCAGGACGCCCAGGCGGTGACCTACTGTGCCATGGCCAAACGCTTTGCCACCGATGTGGGTTTTAATGTCTGCAACGACGCCCTGCAGTTATTCGGTGGCTACGGTTACATCAAGGAATACCCGATGGAGCGGCACGTACGCGATACCCGCGTGCACCAGATCCTGGAAGGTACTAACGAAATCATGCGGGTGATTGTGTCCCGCAAAATGTTAATGGACGGCGCATTGGAGGTAATAAAATGAGTTTGAGTACATCGGAAAAACTGAAAGTAGAAGTGCGGGGCCACACCGCCCTGGTGACTATAGACAACCCCGGCGCCAATACCTGGGACACGGAGAGTCTGCCGGCGCTCAAAGACCTGGTGGAGAAACTGAATGAGGACAAGAATATCTACGCTCTGGTACTTACCGGAGCCGGTGAAAAATTCTTTTCCGCCGGTGCAGACCTGAAACTGTTTGCCGGTGGTGATCCGGACAACGCCCGCGCCATGGCGGTCTATTTTGGCGAGGCTTTTGAAGCCCTGGCGGACTTTCGTGGGGTATCTATCGCCGCAGTCAATGGCTTTGCCATGGGCGGTGGGCTGGAAGCGGCTATGGCCTGTGATATCCGTATCGCCGAGGAACAGGCGCAGATGGCGTTGCCGGAAGCCAAGGTCGGCCTGTTGCCCTGTGGTGGGGGCACCCAGCGCCTGTCCCGGCTGGTGGGTGAGGGTTGGGCCAAACGCATGATTCTCTGCGGTGAGCGCATCGATGCCACTACCGCCGAGCGAATCGGCCTGGTGGAAGAAGTGGTCGGTAGAGGCGAGGCCCTGGACAAGGCCCTGGCCCTGGCTGAGCAGGTGGGCCAGCAGAGCCCGATATCCGTCGCGTTCTGCAAGCGTTTGCTGCATACCGGGCGCAACACGGTCATAGCCGCTGGCCTGGAAGGGGAGCGCGACCTGTTTGTTGACCTGTTCTCGACCGAAGATCAGCGCGAAGGGGTGAATGCGTTTCTGGAAAAGCGTAAACCCGAGTGGAAGAATAGCTGAGGAGCCCCCAATGTCGGAAGCACCCATTTTATTTGAAGAGTTGCCGGCGGGAGCCCGTAAGTTGGGCCGGGTGACGCTGAATGTCCCCGCGACACTGAACTCCCTTACCCTGGAGATGGTCGATCTGCTGCAGCAACAGTTGGATGCCTGGCGAGGCGATGACGATATCGCGGCAATATTTATAGAGGGTGCAGGAGAGAAGGCATTCTGCGCCGGCGGCGACGTGCAGGCGCTGTATCAATCCGCGGTTGCCACACCCGGTGGCCCCTGTGATTACGCAGAGCGCTTCTTCGAGCGGGAATACCGCATGAACTATGCCTTGCACACTTACCATAAGCCGATTATCTGCTGGGGTCATGGCATTGTGATGGGCGGTGGTCTGGGTGTGATGGTCGGCTGTTCCCATCGGGTGGTGACCCAGAAGACCCGTATCGCCATGCCCGAAGTGACGATCGCCCTGTTTCCGGATGTCGGCGGCACCTGGTTTCTCAATCACACGCCGGGTAAGTCCGGGCTGTTCCTGGCACTTACCGGCGCTTCCATAAATGCTGCGGATGCCATCTATACGGGTATTGCCGATCGCTTTATTGCCAGCGAGCGCAAGCCGGAAGTGTTGGAGCAGTTGCTGCGGCAGCATTGGTCCACTGATGCTGCGGCCAATCACGCACTGGTCCGGCATGCGCTGCGCCCTTTTGCCGAACAGAGCATGGGACAATGCCCGGGTGGCCAGGTGGAACCGCACCTGGGTTCTATCAATACCTTGTGCGATGGCGATGACATCCACGAGATTATCGACAATATTGTGTCCCAGCAGACCCAGGATCCCTGGTTGTCCAAAGCAAGGGACAGCCTCTCACACGGCTCGCCGCTGGCGGCACTGTGGATTTTCCGGCAGCTCCTTGAAACACGCCACGCGTCCCTGCGGGAAGTATTCCAGGCGGAAATCCAGCTGGTGACTAACATTGTGCGCCATCCGGAATTCGCTGAAGGTGTACGAGCCCTGTTGATTGACAAGGATCGCAGTCCTGCATGGCAATACAAGACGTCCCGGGATATACCTGCGGAGGTTATGGACGCATTTTTTAACGCGCCCTGGGATGAAAATCCTCTGGCTGATTTGTAAGCAACTATTTACTGGGGAATACGATAATGGCTAATGTGGCATTTATAGGCCTTGGCAATATGGGCGGACCCATGGCCACCAATCTGATTGACGCCGGGCACAGCGTGACCGTGTTCGACCTGTCTCAGGCTGCCCTGGATCAACTACAGGAGGCGGGTGCATCGGTAGCCGCCACGGCGGCGGAAGCTGCCCGGGAAGTTGACTACGTCATTTCTATGTTGCCGGCGGGCAAGCACGTGGCCGGTGTCTATATGGGCGCAGAGGGTTTGCTGGCGCAATTGGACAGTTCCACCACGATCCTCGACTGTAGCACCATCGATGCCGCCACCGCACGACAGGTAGGCGAAGCCGCAGCAGAACTGGGCCTTGGTTTTATGGACTCACCCGTAAGTGGAGGCGTCGCCGCCGCTGCTGGCGGTACGCTGGCATTCATGTGCGGTGGCGCTGCGGCAACCTTTGAAAAAGCCAAACTAATCCTTGTGGATATGGGTGTGAACATCTTCCACGCCGGCCCGGCTGGTGCCGGCCAGGTGGCCAAGGGTTGCAACAACATGCTGCTGGCCGTCCATATGATAGGTACCTGCGAGGCCCTGGAAATGGGCGCTCGCAACGGGCTGGACCCCAAGGTGTTGTCAGAAATTATGCTGGCCAGTTCGGGCCGCAACTGGTCACTGGAAGTGTATAACCCCTACCCGGGGGTGATGGAATCCGCACCTGCCAGTAATGACTACAAGCCGGGCTTTATGGTTGACCTGATGCTTAAGGATCTGGGGCTGGCAATGGAAATCGCCGAGCAAAGTGATGTTGACAATCCCATGGGCCGGCTGGCCAGGGAGTTGTACAGCCAACACCAGGAGGCCGGCAACGGCCGGATGGATTTTTCCAGTATTTTGCAGAAGTTGCAGGGCTGATAAATAAAATGGGACAGCCTACTGGCTGAGCTCATCTATTTGCTTCATCTGCAACTGGGCGGCGTCCTGCAGGGACTGTTCGACGTTTTCCGCCTTTTCCATTGATTTTATATGTTCTTGGGGGACGATAGTCTCAGCATCGCCACCCCCTGCCGATTGGTACAATACCCACATTATTGCGCCCAACGAAAGAACCAAGCCGATTAATCTCATAGGAACCCCCCTTTTGAGTAACTGTAGCACGAGTCTGCGTTTTCACTAATCATTGCGTTGTTGCTTCCCCGGAGACCAGGCGCAGGTCTATACCGGTCAGGCGATCAAAATCGTAAGCGCTGAGTTTAAAAAAAAGTGTGTACTGGCTGCTGCTTACAAAATGTTTCTCCTGCACAGTGAAAAATTCCAGTGTTGTTGTTCCCGCCAGGCTGCGCACCTGTAATACCAGGAGCGCCTCGGCTTCTGACAGCTCACGCTGTACATCCTCCGGCGCCACGCCGTCTACCTGCAGGGAACGCAGTGCGGCAAGCAGTGCCTCCAATTCTCGTGGATCCGGTGCCAGCCCGACGCCTGATAACCATTCCCCACTATCGCGGTTCAGGCTGTAACTGTCTGCGGTAATGCTCAGGGGCGTGCGTATTTGTAGCAACCTGGGTTCTAGCCAGGCACCGCTGATCCCGGGTGCATCGAAGGTATTGAAGACGATACTGTAAATGGCATCCTGCCCTTTTCTGCGGGCATGCACCTTGCGAAAACCAGGCGATGTTCCCAGGTAGACCGTAGCCAACAGTTTTCCCTCCGCCAGAAAACTCAGGCTGCGTTGGTAACGATAGTTGGCTACCTGGAAGCGCTGGCGGGCGACAATAGATTGGGCAATGGGCCAGTCACTGTCCTGCCCGGTGATGCTGTCCAGCAATTTATCGATCCTGTCCGAATCTGCCGGCAGATTCTCCAGATCGGGAAGAAACCAGCGCTCCCCCACTTTTTGCAGCGTGGTTTTGTTGTCGTATTCGTCGCCGATACGTATTTCATCGATGATATCCGGGCCTGACGGTAGCAGAGGCTGGTGCAGCGGACGCTGCGCCAGATCTTGCTGTGGCCAGTACACAGCGGCGACGATGCCGCACTGGATCAGGAAAGTCAGCAGCAGTGTGATGACCGGGCGACTCACAGTGCCAGGCCTTTGGCATAGCGTCGCCGCCGCAGTATTTTTCGCAGCCAGTGAGCAATAGCCAGCAACACTAACCACAGCACCGCCAGACCATAGTTGAAGTATTCGATAAGTGCCTGGACGCGGCGCTCCATTGGGGGGAGCGTGCGGTTGAAGTGGGCGCGTGAGCGAATTTGTAACAGCTGGTCGTCCTGTAGCGCCCAGTCCAGGGTGTTCATAAATAGTTCCAGTGGTCCCAGGTATTGGGTGCCGGAGGCAGTGACCACGGCATTCAAAATCTGGTCATCCATAAAGTCGTTGGAAGCGTACAACACGATACGGGCGGCTTCCGGAGAGTGCTGAATCAGGCTGGTGACGCCGGAACCATCGTACATCTGCGGGTCTTGCTCAGTACTATTGAGTGGGTGGGTTTTGTCTGCGAAAAAAGAGTCGAAGCGCCCTTGCACAATAAGGCCCAGATATTCGTCCGCCTGTGCGATGGCGTTCCCGTTTACACCGGGTTTTCCCGGGCGAAAACTGCTGAGACCATCAGGGCCGAGGCTGGGCATGATTTCCATACTGTCGCTCAGCCAGGAATTAGCCGAGCTTTCCAGCAATTCGGTGACCCGCCTGCCACTGTCCTTGCCAACAGTAATGGGAGACGCCCATGCCATCGTCAATTGCGGCAGGTTGCCGGTAACCGGGTGTTGCGGTGCCAGTCCGGGTGGGCGCAGGTCGATGAAATACGGGTAATCGATCATTTGCACGTCGCGAAATTCATAATCGCCTTCCCGCCTGGTAACAGGAGAGGGAAACGCAGCACTCTGCTGGTCCAGTACCAGGGTGTTACCAATCTCTATGTCGTGGTGGGCCAGCCATTCCTGCAACCCGCTATTGTAGTCGTGCATACGCAACTGACCGCCACTGATTTCAGCGGTAAAAGGTGATGTTGCCAGAATTACGGTGCCACCGCGCATCAGGAACTGATCGATGGCGAAGATGGATTTTTCGTCCAGCTGGTGCGGGGCTACTACCGCCAGAATGTCAGCCTCAGGCGTAACGCTGCCGTCCGACAGGTCCTCCAGGCGGATGCTGTAGTCTCGCGCGACGACCCGTTCCAGATTAGTGAATGTCGGTCCGCCCATATTGTATCGCGCCATTTGCTGGTTTACCGGCGGCAGCGCCAGTGCCACGGTACTGGTAAAACCGCTGGCAAAGCGCTTGAGGCCTGTATCCAGCGTTAGCCGAAACGCCGTTGGGTCAAAGTTGTCGGTGGGTAACTGCACGACTTGTCGGATATCGGCCAGAGTCAGGTAGAAAAAGAACTCCCGGTCATCGCCCTGGGAGATCACCATGGGCTTGAAACCCCATTCATCCACAATCTGGCGGGCCACATCTCCCCCGCGAGACTCCGGTTCTATGAAGCGGACACTGAACTTGCCTCCGGAGTGACGCACCGCGGTCTGCAGCTGGGCTTCAATCGATTTTTTGTAAGCCAGCAAGGGCTCTGGCAGCAGGGCATCGCTGGAGACATAGGCGATAAATTCCACCGGCTCCTCGATACCGTCGAACAGGTTGCCACCCATCCGGTAGCGGTACAGGGTGTCCTTGATGGCGCGTGTGATGTCGTATTCCGGATTACGCAACAAGACTTCCGCTTCGCTGTTGGCGGCGGTGCGCACTTCAATCAGGTCGGAAAACCCCAGAGTTTCATGCTCACTGCCGTAGCGCACCAGGATGTTGAAATAGGAATTAACCAGGGCGGATTGGTAGCGGTCGGCGACCTGGAAGGGGTTGGCGGTAATGCCGTAGCGCTCGTTTGCCTCCTGCTCCAGCTCAGGGTTTTGCATCGGGTCAACAAATTCAATATGTACCTTGCCCTTGCCTGCTACTTCATATTCCTTGATCAGGTCGCGCAGTTGTGGCACCAGCGGCGCCAGCAGCGGGTGGGTCTTGGCGCTGAAATAGCCACGAATCAGCAAGGGTTCCTGCAACTGCCCGAGAAACTCGTGGGTGGGTTCGGAAATCGAGTACAGCTTGCCCTGGGTCATATCCAGCCGCAGCCAGTCAATACGATCCAGCCACACGTTGGCCAGTAGCAGGTTGCCAAGCAGCAGGATAGTGGCACTGCGCCAGTGGCGGTGCCGTGCGGTCGCGACAGCCCTGTCCCAGCGCTCCTTTTCCAGCATGTAAACATTGAGAGCAAGGAAGGCCAGGGTCAGGCTTATGTAATAGAACAGGTCGCGGACATCCACGACCCCACGGGCAATACTGTCAAAACGGGCGCCTGTGCCCAGCAGGCGCAAGGCCTCTCCCACCTGGTTATCAAAAAAATCTGTGAGGGTGACGCTGCCCAGCAGGTAGAGAATGCCGCACAGCGCCACCGTACCGATCAGGCTGACGATGGGATTGTCGGTGCGCGCCGAGATAAACAAGCCGGCACTGAGATAGGTCGCACCCAGCAGTGCGGTAGCGACGTATCCCGTCGCTACCGGCCCCCAGTCCAGATCGGCTATCAATCCGACGGTGATGGGCAGTGGTAGTGTGCAGGCCAGGGCCAGTAAGAGCAGGGTGAAGCAGGCGTGAAATTTACCGAGTACGAAGCGCCACAGGCCGACCGGTTGGGTCATGACATGTTCCAGGGTGCCGGTGCGACGTTCTTCGCTCCACATGCGCATGGTCAGTGCGGCGCAGAGGAAAATCAACAGGATGGGCATCCATTCGAACAGGGGCCGAATATCGGCTATGTTGCGGGCGAAAAATGACTCCACCCAGAAAAATATAAACAGGGTGGCAGTGGCAAAGGAGGCCAGGAACAACCAGGCGACCGGGGACGAAAAAAACAGCCGGACTTCTTTTTGTGCCACCCGACGGGCGATGGAATCAGTCGCCACCGGCGTTAACCTCCCGAAACACATTGCTCAGGTCTCGCGCTACTGGCTGCAGCTGATACAATCTGGCGCCGGCCTCTATGACGCATTTGGCGATATTGTTGGCGGCGGTATCCATGTCCGCATTCTGGTGCAACTGCAGGGAGAACTGCATCAGTCCGTCCTCCGGGCTGAACTGTTTGAGAGAAGCTACCTGTGGCATGCGGCGCAGATATGAGGCCAGGGATTCCACGGCGGCATTGGTGCGCAGCTGTAACGTTCTGCTGTAATGCAGGTCGCGCATGCGCT
>Ga0164315_10003131_pt1 | contig 12791 bp, 10 predicted proteins | sample GuaBasSedimGuay6_FD_113737 | JGI IMG/M metagenome (GOLD analysis project Ga0164315, IMG submission 113737) | Subseafloor sediment microbial communities from Guaymas Basin, Gulf of California, Mexico - Guay6, Core 4569-2, 0-3 cm | ecosystem: Environmental > Aquatic > Marine > Hydrothermal vents... | reverse complement strand
GAATGCTAACCGTAAAAAGGTTTTTGAGTTTTTAAGTGATTTTAATAACTATGAGAAACTAATGCCGGAGCAAATTGTTAACTGGAAATCCACAGAGGATGATTGCTCATTTACAGTTAGCGGTATGGCCGATTTAAGTTTGAAATTTGAAGAAAAGAACCCACCTGATAATATCAAGATATCTCCCAACGGAAAAACACCAATTAATTTCTCTCTTCTATTGAAACTTGATGAAGATAGTATGAACGAGCAAAAGACTACTGCCGGAGTAGATGTTGATGCCAATGTAAACCCCATGCTCGCAATGATGGTTAAAAGACCGCTTGAAAATCTTGTTAATGTAATGGCAGAAAATTTGAATACTATTTTTAACTGAGAAGTCTTATCACTAACACATTACAAATAATTATAGAATTGTAGTTGTTTCGTTGCAAAAGGCATAGTAATACTTAAAGATTAAACTCAACCTCTTTATAAGCGTAAAGAGAAATCTGGCCATCCTCTTTTTTGATTTTTAATTGACCGTAATCATCTATACCTATAATTTCACCCTTAAATTTTCCGTTTTTATCGGTATAATAATGCTCCTGATTAATTCTGTATAAATTTTCAAGGTAGTTGGAATTTAACCATGATGAAACTGGATAAACTCTTAAGCGAGAATAATTTTGTTTTATTTCAAATAATATCTCGTTAAGCAATTTCTTTTTGGAGAATTGAATTCCCGACAACTGAACCATTGATACTGGGTTAGGGGCATCTGAAATAAATTTTTCCTGATTAACATTTAGGCCAATTCCAATTACCGAATGAGATATAATATTTGCTTTAATAATATTTTGAACTAATATCCCGGCCAGTTTTTTATCTCCGGCATATATATCGTTTGGCCATTTTATGTTAATGTTTTCATTGCTTAAATTTTTTCGACAAACTTTGATAATAGCCAGTGAGACAATTTGGGTTATGATAAACTGGTTATTTGGTTTTAGAAATTCTGGCTTCAATAATAAACTGAACGACAGATTCATATTAGGACTACTTTCCCATATATTGATACCCAACCCCTTTCCTGCTGTCTGATTATCAGTATTAATAACCAGACCTTCTGTAACATCTTCATGCGAAATCAAATCAAATAAATATTGATTTGTGGAAGGCATAGTTTCGATATTTATGATTTCAATCTTCATTATTCAAAAATAAAGCAATTTTATGCTTTTTTAGGAAAAAAGCTAATTACTATTTGTGTTTTTTTAAAGGGCATCACACAAATTATTTATTTTTGTATGTTGATAAAGAAAAATATGGCAAAAAAAATAGTCAAAGATGATACTGAAATACTATTGACGGAGATAATTACGTCAATGCAAGACAAGAAAGCCAAAGACATAGTAAGTATCAATCTTTCAAAAATCGAAAATTCCATAACAAAGTATTTTGTTATTTGTAATGGTAATTCGACCACTCAGGTTGATAGTATATTTAATAATGTTATGGAAAAGGTTAATGAAAATATTAATATGAAGCCTTTTCATAAGGAGGGTTACGAAAATTCGGAATGGATTTTGATAGACTACTTTGACATCGTGGTTCACATTTTTATCAAGGATGTAAGAAACTTCTATAAGTTAGAAGAACTGTGGGCTGACGGTGTTTTCAAGAAGTATGAAAATATTGATTAGTCAATATATTTTTAATGTTAAGACATAATGGCAGAAGAAAAAGATAAAAAACAAGATAAGTCTCCAAAAGATAAAGAAAACAAAGGCTTTTTTAGTAATCTAACGGGTGGTGATGGAAAAAAACCAAAATTCAGTTTTTATTGGATTTATGGAATATTAGCAGTGGTTTTTATAGGGCTGCAGTTTGTTAATATGGATGGTGGTGCTCAGAAAACCGGTTGGGGTGAGTTAAAGCAAATGCTTAATGAAGGAGACGTAGATAAAATTATTCTGGTTAATAAAGAAACTGCTGAGATATTTATTCGTCCTGAAGTGCTGGATAATGAAAAGTATAAGGATGTAAAAAAGGGAAATAGTTTTGGACAAGCAACACCACAGTATTATTATAATGTGGCTTCGCCTGATAAGTTTGTTGAAAGAATTGAAGAAAATCAAAAAAACTCTTCAGATCCTATATATGTTGAAAATGAGGTTCGGCATAATTGGGGAGGAGAGATAATTGGTTGGATATTTCCACTATTATTAATTGTTGGTGTTTGGTTCTTTTTCATGAGGATGATGGGGCGCGGTGGCGGTGGAGCCGGAGGACAGATATTTAATATTGGAAAGTCTAAGGCACAAGTTTATGATAAAAAAACCAGTGTGAACATTTCATTTGAAGATGTTGCTGGGCTAGAGGAGGCTAAAGTTGAAATTACTGAGATTGTTGATTTTCTAAAGACTCCTGATAAATATACCCGACTGGGAGGTAAAATTCCAAAAGGAGTGTTGCTGGTAGGACCTCCGGGAACGGGAAAGACTCTTCTTGCAAAATCAGTTGCAGGAGAAGCCCATGTTCCATTTTATTCTATCTCGGGCTCTGACTTTGTGGAGATGTTTGTTGGAGTTGGTGCATCCAGAGTACGTGATTTATTTAAACAGGCAAAGGAAAAATCACCAAGTATAATTTTTATTGATGAAATAGATGCCATTGGCCGTGCACGTGGAAAAAACCCCATGACAGGCGCCAATGATGAAAGAGAAAATACACTGAACCAGTTGCTTACAGAAATGGATGGCTTTACACCAAATTCTGGAGTAATTATTCTGGCAGCAACAAACCGGGCAGACATACTTGATAAAGCACTATTGCGTGCTGGTCGTTTTGATCGTCAAATTATAGTTGAACTACCTGATCTTAAAGAAAGAGAAGCGATTTTTAAGGTTCATATGAAGCCACTTAAACTTGACGATAGTATAAATAATGATTTCCTTGCCAGGCAAACTCCGGGTTTTTCAGGTGCGGATATTGCTAATGTGTGTAATGAATCAGCATTAATAGCAGCAAGGCAGGATAATGAAAGAATTATGCCTGAGGATTTCATGAATGCCATTGACAGGATCATAGGTGGACTTGAAAAGAAAAATAAGATTATATCACCCAACGAGAAAAAAATTGTAGCATTTCATGAAGCAGGTCATGCTTCGATTAGTTGGCTTCTGGAACATGCACATCCACTGGTAAAGGTTACAATAGTTCCTAGGGGTAAATCCCTGGGTGCGGCATGGTATCTTCCTGAGGAAAGGCAAATTACAACTTATGAGCAATTATTAGATGAAATGACAGCCACCCTAGGAGGAAGAGCTGCTGAACAGGTTATTTTTGGAAAGATATCTACTGGTGCTCTGAATGATCTTGAGAAGGTTACGAAGCAGGCTTATGCGATGGTGGCATATTATGGCTTAAGTAAAGAAATTGGTAACCTTAGTTTTTATGATTCATCTGGTCAGCAGGAATACTCTTTTAATAAACCATTTAGTGAAAAAACCAATGAAAAAATTGATTTGGAAATAAGTAGAATGGTTGAAGAATCTTATCAAAGGGCTCTAAAAATACTTACTGACAACAAAGAAGGACTGGAAAAACTTGCCGGTAAATTATTGGAGAAAGAGGTGATTTTCAGCGAAGATCTGGAACAAGTATTTGGAAAACGTAAATGGGGTGAAAATGTAACCATAAGTAACAAAAGAGCAGATATTCATAACCTTAAAATTCTTACAGAAAAAAATATAGAGAAGAGTAAAAAGAAGAAAACCAAAACTAAGGATAAAAAAGAGAAAAAGGAAGATAGCAAAACCAAACTTGATACAAAAGATAAGGTAAACGAGCAAGATAGTATCACAAAAGACGATCAGGATAATTCTGAAGAGAAAAAATAACATATGGAAGATAGTACAACAAAAGAAAAAATTCTTAAAAAGGTTAGAAATGCTTTAATATCAAAGCGTGAGAATCCTTTTCAGGATATTAATTTTAAATCTTCCGTTTTTAAGGAACTTGAGGATGTTCCTGAAGTTGTATTTGCTTCAGAATTGAATGAAAACGGTGGTACTTTTGTGTATTGTGAAAATGAAAAAGATTTTGTTGAAAATATAAAATTCCTTGCTTCCCAACGCAAATGGCAAAGTTACTTTTCCGTTGATGAAAAGATAATAGGTTTGTTACAATCGGAAGGAGTAAATGTAGAGCACACTGAGGAAAAGTTCAATGATCAAATTGCAGGAATTACAAGATGTGATTTTCTTATTGGCAGATTTGGTAGTATTATGGTTTCCTCTGCATTATCTTCAGGCAGGAGGATGTTTGTTTTTCCGGAAGTACATATCGTATTTGCTTATACTTCACAGGTAGTTGCCGAACTTAAGGATGCCTTAAAAGGAATGAAGAAAAAGTACCCTGACAGATTACCTTCGCAAATTACAGTTATTTCAGGTCCAAGTCGTACTGCTGACATAGAAAAAACACTAGTAATGGGAGCCCACGGGCCAAAAGAATTAATAGTGTTTGTTATCGATGATTATTAAGTTTTATCACACAATTTATAATTAACTGGAAGTAAGCAACTGTTCTTTCAGAGGTAGCAAAGATGTTTATTAAACATAGTACTTTGCTTTAAAATTGCTCTCATACTATAAAGACTTCCCGTATTTTTACCGATTGAAATAAAATGTTCTATACTTCAGTATTAGTTTTTATTTATGGAGGTAAATATTTTGCACAATAGAAACCAATTATAGTTTCTTATATTTTTATATCTTCGCTGCCTATAAATTAGACTTCAATTCTTTGAAAGAAATTCAAATAAGAACCATAACAGGAGTTATTTTTCTGCTTGCAGTAATTGGATCAATATTATTGCATCCCCTTGTTTTTTTTATATTATTTGCTTTTTTCAACTTGGTTGGATTAATTGAATTTTATAAATTACAGGAAAAAGAGTTTGACGCTAAACCGGGAATCTTATTTCTATTATCAGGCTTTCTTTTTTATTCATTAATTGCTCTTGTTGGTCTTGGGTATATAGAGATAAAGTTTTTATTCCTGGGTTTACCAATTTTATTTCTTCAAATAATTTTTGAGCTCTACAGAAAAAAAGAGCCAAACTGGAGAAGACTTGGTACTGTTTTTTCAGCAATTCTATTTGTCAGTGTTCCCTTTGGCTTGATGAATTCATTATTTTTCAGTCCTCAGTCGTTTTCATTTCAAAGTGGGACTCTTATAGGTCTCTTTGTAATTATTTGGACAAATGATGTATTTGCATATTTAACAGGATCTAAGTTTGGAAAACACAAACTTTTTGAAAGGCACTCACCGAAAAAGTCTTGGGAAGGAAGCATTGGAGGCTTTGTCTTTGCAATGGTTGCTGCCTATGTTTTATCTCTTTTCTATACACACCTAAATGTGATGGAATGGATTACAATGGGAGTTATTATAGCCATAACAGGTACTTTTGGCGATCTGGCTGAGTCTTTGCTAAAAAGAAATGCCGGAGTAAAAGATTCGGGTACTATTTTTCCTGGTCACGGTGGTGTTCTCGACAGATTTGATGCTGTTCTCTTTGCCAGTCCTTTTGTTTTTGTTTATTTAAATCTTATTTGATAATGACATTTCACAAAGAAGGCAGAAAAGTTATTGTAGTGACATTTATGGCGTTGATAGTCATAGCTTTCTTAGTTTCACAATTTTTTACGATTCCATCACTAAGATATTTTTTCTATATATGTTTCTTCCTTGAATTTTTATGGACAGTTAGTTTTTTCCGTGTTCCAACTAGAGTGATTAACAAAGGAGATGTGAATATCCTCTCTTCAGCCGACGGTGAAATTGTAGTAATAGAGGAGACTTCAGAAGAGGAATTCTATGGTGGTGAAAAACGTATACAGGTATCGGTTTTTATGTCGCCTTTTAATGTGCACGTTAATTGGTTTCCATTTGATGGAGAAATAATTTATACCAAATACCATCCCGGGAAGTTTCTTTTTGCAAAAAACCCAAAATCATCAGAATTAAATGAACGCAACTCAATTGTTATTGAAAATAGAAATGGCAGAAGTGTTCTGGTGCGGCAGATTGCCGGGATAATGGCAAAAAGGATTATAAGTTACCCCAAAGTTGGTGATATGTCTGAGCAAGGTAAAGAGTTTGGAATTATCCGCTTTGGATCAAGAGTAGACTTTTTTCTGCCTCTTGATGTTAAATTGAATGTAAAAATTGGCGAGAAGGTAAAAGCACAACAGACAGTTATTGCTACTTTTTGATATTCGGGCTATCTTGAAATATTACCCAAAACTTGAGAATAGTTGTTTTTTTAAACCTTAGTAGGCTTATTATTGAACTTCTAAAAGGATTTGCTTTCAACAAATGAAATACTGATTCCTTCACCAATTTCCTTTGTCTTTTGTTTAAATTCTGTTAGTGATGCTGTACTGGGACTATCGATAAGGAAAGACGCTTCTATGGAAGCATCATTTTCATCGTATCGTTTTAAATAAAACTTTCCAAAAGTAGACTTAATAATGTCAGTTATTTGGTCAAGGTTTACATCACCAGCAGAGGCATTTATATTAAGGTAAAGATTTTGAGCTTTGATTCTCCCTTTAATAAAAAACCTGCCCCAAAGAATTAGCATTCCTACTATAAAGGCAATAGTTACAATCAATGTCTGATTTGCACCAAGGCCTAGTCCCAGAGCAATGGCAAAGAATAAATATGTGAGTTCTTCAGGCTCTTTAATAGCTGCTCTAAACCTGACAATGGATAATGCACCAACCAAACCAAGTGATAATGCCAGTGAGGTTTTTACAATAGTAATGATCAACATGGTGGTGAAGGCAAGTAATAGGAAAGTGCCTGCAAACTGCCTTCTGTTAGAAATTGTACGTGCACATTTTATATAGGTAAATTCAAGAATTATTGAAAGAACAACTATTACACCAGCATTGATTAAAAAATCTGTAATTGAAATCTGCTGTTCTTGTGTAATCAAAAACTTTTGAAATAAATTCCATTTATCGTTCATACTAGTCTTTTGGTGCTAAATTTTATAAAAATGCAAAATTACAAAAATATGGGGTTTCATTTATGTGATAAATTAATATCTAATCATTCAATTTTAGGACAACCAAAAATGCTGATTGTGGTACTTCTACATTACCTACCTGACGCATTCGTTTTTTCCCTTTCTTCTGTTTTTCAAGTAATTTTCGCTTACGAGTAATATCTCCGCCATAACATTTTGCAGTAACATCTTTTCTTAAAGCTTTAACAGTTTCCCGAGCAATAATCTTTGTACCAATCCCTGCCTGTATTGCAATGTCAAATTGCTGTCGTGGAATCAGGTCTTTAAGTTTTACACATATTTTGCGCCCAAGACTATAAGCATTATCCTGATGGATAAGTGTTGATAAAGCATCCACCGATTCTCCATTTAACAGAATATCTAATTTAACAAGTTTTGCCGGCAGATAACCTGAAACATGATAATCAAATGATGCATAGCCTTTTGAAATGCTTTTAAGTTTATCGTAAAAGTCGAAAACAATTTCGCCCAGAGGCATATCCATAGAAATCTCTACCCTGGTTGTTGTTAAATAAATCTGGTTGGTTAGAGTCCCTCGCTTATCTAAGCAAAGTTTCATAATTGGGCCAATATAGTTCGCATCGGTAATTATTTGTGCTTTTATATATGGTTCTTCAATATGATCAATATAAGTTTGCTCTGGTAATCCCGATGGGTTATGAACCTCTAAGCGCTCTCCCTTATTGGTAACAACCTGATATGAAACATTGGGCATAGTGGTAATTACGCTCATATCAAATTCCCTGTCGAGACGCTCCTGAATAATATCCATATGTAGCAACCCAAGAAAACCACATCTAAAGCCAAAACCTAGTGCTGCTGACGATTCCGGTTCATATGTAAGTGAAGCATCATTAAGTTGAAGTTTTTCCATTGAGGCCCTAAGTTCCTCATAATCATCAGCATCAATGGGGTATATGCCTGCAAAAACCATAGGTTTTACATCTTCAAATCCTTCAATTGCAATATCGCAAGCTTCTTTAACATGCGTAATTGTATCACCAACTTTTACTTCCTTTGCTGTTTTTATTCCTGAAATAATATATCCTACATCTCCGGTTTTTAAAATTTCACGGGGCTCAGGTGTCAACCTTAGAACCCCTATTTCATTTGCTTCATACTCTTTTCCAGTATTTACAAACTTAACCAAATCACCCTTTCTTATTTCACCACTTATTACTTTAAAATATGCAATAATTCCCCTAAAAGAATTAAAAACTGAATCAAAAATTAACGCTTGCAATGGAGCATTTGTGTCACCCTTAGGAGAAGGTACTTTATGAATAATTGCTTCTAATACCTTATCAACGCCATAACCTGTTTTACCACTGGCTTCAATAATATCTTCATAATCACAACCAATAAGATCGACAATCTGATCTTTTACGTCATCAGGCATAGCATTGTCAAGATCCATTTTATTAAGTACTGGAATTATTTCAAGATCATTCTCTATGGCAAGATAAAGATTAGAGATAGTTTGAGCTTGAATACCTTGTGTTGCATCAACTATAAGTAAAGCACCTTCGCAGGCTGCGATAGAGCGAGAAACTTCATAGGAAAAATCAACATGGCCAGGAGTATCAATGAGGTTTAGAACATATTTTTCATTATTATATTCATAGTCCATTTGTATTGCATGACTCTTTATTGTAATCCCTCTCTCACGTTCCAGATCCATATCGTCAAGAACCTGTTCTTGAAGGTCGCGGTCGGTTACCGTACCAGTAAACTCCAAAAGTCTGTCGGCGAGAGTACTTTTGCCATGATCAATATGGGCAATTATGCAGAAATTTCGTATTTGTTTCATTATCGCAAAAATAACATATATATGTAATAAACCTGATGAAATAATATACCCTTAATCAAAATCATTTTTGATTTCTTTTGCAATCATTATTTTCAATCAAAACTGATAATTAGTTTAGGTTAAATGCCAGGCATTAACGCATCAGGGAGGTCATAGTCAACCTGGTTAAGAAAATCAATTGACTTCTCAATTTCATCATACATCACTTTGTCATTTTCAATAAAAGGAACCCTTTCCCTGTATTTTTCAATGAAATTCTCAATGAAGTTTGATGATTTTAAAGGTCTTCTGAAATCCAGTGCCTGTGCTGCATTAAATAATTCAATGGCAAGTATTCGTTGAAGGTTTTCAACTACTCTATATGCTTTTGTTGCTGCATTAGCTCCCATACTTACATGATCTTCCTGTCCCTGAGATGATTCGATGGAATCGACGGATGCAGGAGTACAAAGTTGCTTGTTTTGGTTAACAATTGAGGCAGCAGTATATTGAGGTATCATAAAGCCTGAGTCGAGACCGGGATTTGCAACCAAAAATGGTGGTAATCCTCTTTTCCCATGTAATAATTGATAAGTTCTCCTTTCAGAAATATTTCCCCATTCAGCAACGGCAATTGCCATGTTGTCGAGAGCAAGAGCCAATGGTTGTCCGTGGAAGTTACCCCCGGAAACTATTATATCTTCATCGGGGAAAATGGTTGGATTATCAGTTATGGCATTAATCTCATTTGAGAAAACACTGGCTACATAGTTAATAGAATCTTTCGAAGCACCATGAACCTGAGGAATACACCTGAAAGAATACGGATCTTGTACATGTTCTTTTGCGCGACCTATAATTTCACTTTCTTTTAGTAATGTGCGAAATCTTCGTGCCGTTTGGATCTGCCCCTTATGATTTCTTATTTGATGCAGTCGATCCATAAATGGTTCAATTCGACCGTCAAATGCATCTAGAGAAATAGCTCCTATAATATCAGCAAGTTCAGATAAACGAAAAACCTTTAGGAGAGAATAAACGCCATAGGCACTCATAAACTGCGTTCCGTTAAGGAGAGCCAGACCTTCTTTCGATTGCAGTTGTAAGGGTTCCCAGCCAAACTGCTTAAGCATTTCTGATGATTTTATTTTTTTTCCTTCAACATATACTTCGCCAAAGCCAATTAATGGTAGCGACATATGTGCAAGAGGTGATAAATCTCCTGATGCACCCAGAGAACCTAATTGATAAACGATAGGAATAATATCATTATTAAAAAAGTCAACAAGCCTCTGAACAGTAGATAACTGCACACCTGAATAACCATAAGAAAGGGATTGGGCCTTTAATAACAACATTAATTTCACTATTTCCTGAGGAACTTCATCACCAACTCCACACGCATGAGATTTCACAAGGTTTTCTTGCAACTTCCCAAGGTCCTCTTTACCAATTGTTTTGTTGTAAAGTGCTCCAAAACCAGTATTGATTCCATAAATAGGTTCCTTATGCTGCTCCATCTTCTTGTCGAGATAGTTGCGACATTTTATTATAAGTGTTTTGGATTCATCTGAAATATCTAATTTTCGTCCATCCTTAAGGATCTCAAATATTGATTTGAAATTTAGTTTTTGAGGACTGATACTGTGTATATTAGACTGCATAATTAATTATTCTTTATAAAATTAATTACCTCTGAAAGTTTTAGTTTTCTCTGATCACCGGTATTCATATTCTTTAAAGTATAATTTCCGGTTTCTATTTCTTCTTCTCCAACTAAAAGTACGTAGGTAATTGATTTTTGATTTGCATACTTCATTTGTTTTTGGACCTTTACTATATCGGGATATAACTCGGCTTTAATTCCTGAATTATGCATTTCTTCAAGAACCTTAAGCGAATGAAGTGCTTCTTTTTCACCGAAGTTTACAATCATTACTTCCGTCGAAGTTTGAGATTGTTCAGGGAAAATATTTAAGTCATTCATTACATCGTAAATTCTATCTGCGCCAAATGATATTCCAACTCCTGAAACATCAGCCAATCCAAATACTCCCGTTAGATTGTCATATCGTCCACCACCACAAATACTGCCAATATTTACATCATTTGCTTTAACCTCTATAATAGCACCTGTATAATAATTCAGACCTCTGGCCAATGATTGGTCGAGTTCAACCTTTGCCTTAATTTTAAGCATACTAAGATGGTCGAGCATAGTTTCTATTTCCAATATACCCTTTGAGCCATCTTCTGAAAGACCGATAAGTTCTTTTAAACATTGAAGTTTCTTTCGATTCTCACCTCCAAGGTTGATGATAGGTTCCAAAATATCGATTGCATCATCACTTAAGCCTTTTCTCCTTAATTCATCATAAACTTTTTCGATGCCAATCTTATCAAGTTTGTCAATTGCCGTAGTTATGTCGGTTAGTTTTTCAGGAGCGTCAATTATAGTAGCGATTCCACTAAGTATTTTTCTGTTGTTGATTTTTATTGTGATATCAATGCCCAACTTTGTAAAAACTTCATCGATCACACGGATTAGTTCAGTTTCGTTCAATAATGAATTAGAACCAATAACATCAATGTCACATTGGTAAAACTCACGATATCTGCCTTTTTGAGGCCTGTCGGCACGCCAAACAGGTTGAATTTGATATCTTTTAAAAGGGAAAACAATTTCGTTTCGATTTTGAACTACGAAGCGTGCAAATGGGACTGTAAGGTCGTATCTAAGTCCTTTCTCTGAAATCTTAGTGGCGACTTTTTGAGCATTTTTTTCGTTTAACTCATTTTCAGTCAGGTTTTTTAAATAATCCCCTGAGTTAAGAATTTTAAATAGCAATCTGTCACCTTCTTCTCCGTATTTTCCCATTAGAGTGCTTAGGTTTTCCATTGCAGGTGTCTCAATGGGTAGGTATCCGTATTTTTGAAATACTGATTTAATAGTATCAAAAATAAAATTTCTTCTTACCATTTCCATTGGTAGAAAGTCACGTGTTCCTTTCGGTATTGATGGTTTTTGTGCCATTTAATATAGAATGTTAAAAGTTAGCAAAATTAATAATTAAAGGAATAGGTTATTGTGTAATCAAAGCAAGAAAACCTATTTTTGCAGCCATGCCAAAAAATAAGAATATAAAGAGGCTTATTGTAGATAAGAAATGGGTCTTATTATTAACCTTATTATCTGTTTCATTATTTGTGGAGGCGCAAATAAATTATAGACATTTTGTTAATGAGGGAAGGCGAGAACTTGTAAAAGAGAATTATGTTGGTGCCATTAAAGCTTTTAACACTGCTTTATATTCTAAAAAAGATGGTTTTGAGGCCTATTTTTTAAGGGGGATTGCTAAGTTTAGTCTTGGTGATTATAAAGGTGCTGACGTGGATTTTTCATCTACTTTAAAAATTCACCCTCTTTATGTAAGGGCATATCATTATCGTGGTATTTCGCGCGACAGACTTTATGAATATGCTAGTGCCATAAGTGATTTTGACAGGGCACTTGAAATTGACCCATTTAGTCCTGAAGTCTTCATGGGCAGGGGCGATACAAAATTGCATATAAAAGATTTTGAAGGTGCAGCAAAAGATTATACCTCCTCCATAGATCTTAACAAAAATAATTCTTCAGCCTGGTTGAACAGAGGAGTAGCCCATCATTTTTTAAAGCAGCATAAAAAAGCCTTAAGCGATTTGGATGAAGCTGTTTTGCTTGATTATTTTAATGTCGAAGCCTGGACAAAACGAGGAATGGTTAAATATGAAATCGATAGTTTGGATGGGGCATTAAGTGATTTCAATCAAGCCATAAAACTCGATGATAAGAATCCATATGTATATTTCCAAAGGGGACTAACCTACTTAAAACTGAAGGATACTGCTCTGGCTTTAATAGATTATAATAAGGTG
>Ga0164315_10003130_pt1 | contig 12793 bp, 8 predicted proteins | sample GuaBasSedimGuay6_FD_113737 | JGI IMG/M metagenome (GOLD analysis project Ga0164315, IMG submission 113737) | Subseafloor sediment microbial communities from Guaymas Basin, Gulf of California, Mexico - Guay6, Core 4569-2, 0-3 cm | ecosystem: Environmental > Aquatic > Marine > Hydrothermal vents >... | reverse complement strand
TTTCCGCGATATCGGCGTTGGACGCCATGATTTAACTCCTCAAAATAGCACGCTATTACTCCGGGTTAAATCTGTCGTCCGCCTTGATCTCACGCAAAAATCCTCATTTCTGGACGGACACTAGTCTAACAGCCGGAAAAAGAGAAGACCATAAATATAAAGAAAATGTATGCTGATGAAAAAATCGAAGCATGTCATCATCATCGGCGGTGGTGTCATCGGTGGGTTTGCAGCTTATTACCTGTTGGAAAATGGGTGGTCGGTAACCGTCGTCGATAAAGACCGTTTCGGCCAGGGAGCCTCCAGCAGCAACTGCGGCCTGATCGTCCCCAATCATATCTTGCCCCTTAACTCCCTGGATACCCTGACCAAAGCGCTCAAGTGGATGCTGATTAAAGATTCACCGCTATATATCAAGCCGCGATTGGACGTTGGTCTGATTAAATGGTTCTATCAGTTTGTTTGTCATACGCAACCAAAAGCTGTTTTGAAATCTGTGAAAGGCCGCCATGCATTGCTGCAGAGCAGTTTTGAGTTGTACCCGGCGTTTATCGAGGCAGAAAAGGTGGCCTGTGACTGGGACGTGGGCGGCTCCCTTCATATTTATAGATCCGCAAAGGGGTGGAATGATTATCGCAGGACAGATGCTTTTTTAAGACGGTTCAAGATAGAGGCGCAGCCCCTGGATAGGAAAGCAATGCTTGGGTTGGTGCCGGCCCTGGGAAATCGCGTCAGCGGTGGATGGTTTTACAGGCAGACCGCCCATCTACGGCCCGAACGGCTCATGTCTGAGCTACGCCGGATTCTTCTCGGTCGCGGAGTACGGATTTTGGAGGACTGTCCGGTTCAAACGTTTCGACAGGAAAATGGTATTGCCGTTTCCATTGTCACCAAAGACACGGAACTTTCGGCCGATGCATTTGTGCTGGCCACAGGGGCCTGGGCGCCCTGTTTCGAGAACGTGCTGGGGTGCAACCTTCCGATCCAACCGGGAAAGGGGTATTCCATCACCATGGATCGATCGCAATCATTTCCAAAGATCCCATGCTTTTTTGAAGAGCAGAGCATGGTCTCCACGCCCTGGTCCGATGCGTGTCGGCTGGGAGGCACCATGGAATTTTCAGGGTTTGATACCCACTTGAACCCACAACGATTGTCAGCTTTGACAAACGGTTTCAATGGCTATTCCGATCAATGGCAATTCAAAGAGAGAAAAGAAGAATGGTGTGGCTTCCGACCCATGACCATGGATGGACTGCCCTTCATCGACTGGTCGCCCCGGTTGAAAAATGTCATGATTGCAGCCGGGCATAACATGATCGGGCTCAGCGCGGCGCCGGGTACGGGGAAACTCGTCGCGGACATCATGGAGGAAGCATCGCCCCATATCAATCCACACCCCTACCGCATAGCAAGGCATCATAAATAATATCGCTGGGCGTAATCACCTTGATGGTCGGCCTTTATTCTGATATCAATTTCTTATTATTGTAATCAGGCGGGAGAGTAGCCCAATGCATCTGTTTTATCGGTTCTTTATCCGTACACTGGTATGTTTATCCCTGGCAATGTTTGCGGGGGCCAATTTTACTTCTTTTTCATATGCCCAGGAACAGAAAAAAGCACGTCCAGCTGTTCCGGTCAAGACGGCGCCTGTTCTGAAAAAGACCGTCCGTGACCGGATTTCCTTGATCGGCACCACAAAGCCTATCCGGGAGAGTGTCGTTGCATCCGAGGTGTCGGGTCTGGTGGAGGCCTTTTATGTCAAAGCCGGGGACTTTATCACCAGGGGAACGCCGCTGGCGGTATTGGGGTCTACCGGTGCGCGGCTACGGCTTAAAGGAACCATGGCTGCCCGTGCCGGTATCCAGGCGGCACTCGTTCTGGCTGAAAAGGAACTGCAGCGCATCAGCAGTCTCAAGAGTAGCAACAGCGTGGCGGAAAGACAGTATGACGAAGCTTTCTACAATCATAGTGCTCTTGAAAAAGATCTTTTAATGAATGCGGCTGATATCGAACAGTTGAAATACGAAATTTCCAAAAAAAGTGTTCAGGCGCCTTTTGCAGGTTTTGTTGCGGCAGAGCATACCCAGGTAGGGGAATGGATCAAAACCGGCGGTCCGGTTGTAACGCTGGTGGACATGAACCGCATCCTCATCACGGTGGATGTACCTGAAAAATATATAGTGGGGATCAAATCCAACAGCACTGTCCGTGCGGTCATCACTAGCCTGGGTAAATCACCCCTGTCCGCAACCGTTTCCACGATTCTTCCAATGGGAGATTCAAACGCCAGAACATTCTCTGTACACATCGAGTTGTCAAACAAGGGTTTCAGGATAAAGAGCGGCATGGCCGCAACGGTCACGTTCAGTGTCGGGGAGAAGCGAACGGTCAAGCTGCTGCCCAAGGATGCCATTGTAACGTCTGGGAACCTGCGCCTGGTCTATACCATCGACAGTGGCAAGGCCGTTCCTGTTCCCGTCAAGGTCGTGGGCTACTATGATAGTGATGCCGCAATCGAAGGGCCTCTGGAACCGGGCCAACAGGTGGTTACACGGGGCAACGAGCGCTTGAGACCCGGTCAGGCCGTACAGGTTGTTAACTGATGAAACTTGTCGATACTGCTATCAAAAGACCGGTAACCGTCATTGTGGGCGCTATCCTGCTTGTCCTGTTCGGTTTTATTTCGCTTTACAGAATTCCGATCCAGTTGACGCCGAATGTCGATCTACCTGAAGTGTCCGTGGAAACGAGATGGGAAGGCGCAAGCCCTCAGGAGGTGGAACGGGAGATTATCGATGTCCAGGAAGAGGAGTTGAAAAACCTCGAAGGACTGGACAGCATGGAAAGTGAAAGCCGGGACAGCTATGCCTACATCAACCTGATGTTTGAGATCGGCACGGATCCGGATGATGCCCTGCTACGGGTGTCCAAGAAGCTGGACCAGGTAAAAAAATATCCAGCTGACGCAGACAAACCCCTGATCAAATCCGGGGGCCGGCGAGAGCAGGCTATCGCCTGGATGGTATTGAAAACCGGAGATGGCTACCAGGGTATTTTGAATCAGGAGTTTGACTTTATCAATGATCAAGTCAAACCTTTCCTGGAAAGAATCGATAATATTGCTTCGGTCAATGTTTATGGGGGCCAGGAAAGGGAGCTTACCGTCACCATCGACACGGAAGCGATGGCCGCACGCAAAATTACCATACCCGAACTTTTAAGGGCACTGGCTGTTGAAAACAGGAACGTGAGTGCCGGCAGTTTTGATGAAGGCAAACGAAAATATGTCACACGGACGGTGGGTGAGTTCAGGGATGTGACCGACGTTGAAAATGTTATCATCAAACGGGTGAACCATATACCGGTAAAGATAGGAGATGTCGCACATGTCCAGATCGGTTATGAAAAGCTGGACGTGGTCGTCCGACACGAAGGCTCACCCACCATCGTCATGAACGTGGTCCGGGAACCGGGTTCCAATGTACTGGTTATCATGAGTCGTTTGAAAGAGGTCCTGAAGGATCTCAATGATTCGATTCTCAAGGACAGAAAGCTGATGATCCGCCAAGTCTACGATGAAACCCGTTATATTTACAGCGCCATCGATCTCGTGCGGAAGAACATTTTTCTTGGGGGTATTCTGGCGGTTATAGTGCTGATTCTGTTTCTAAGGAATATTGCCAGTACCTTTATTGTTTCTTTGGCAATCCCCATCAGTGTAATCGCCACCTTTCTTATCATGACCCTGCTGGGACGTAATATCAATGTGGTCAGCCTGGCAGGACTCAGTTTTGCCATCGGCATGGTGGTGGATAACTCCATTGTGGTGTTTGAGAATATTTTTCGTCACCGTGAAATGGGGAAATCGCGTGCCAAGGCCGCCTATGACGGTACTGTAGAAGTCTGGGGAGCCGTCCTGGCGAGTACGCTGACCACCGTGGCGGTATTTCTGCCCATCGTATTTGTACAGGAAGAAGCGGGTCAGCTTTTTCGTGATATCGCCATTGCTATCAGCAGTGCGGTTTTGTTGAGTTTAGTGGTGTCCATTACCGGTATACCGACGCTGTCTGCCAAGATTCTGGGTCGGGTCGATACAAGCTCTCCAAAAAGGAGGAGCCGGTTTTCCATAAAAGGACTGGCCGGTGGGTTCGTCAATATGATCACCCGTTTTATCTACTGGATGTGCGGCTATGTGACCGCCAGGGTTATGGTGGTGTTTGTTTTAACCATCCTGTCCGTCAGCTTTTCCCTCGGGTTGATACCCAAAACAGAGTATCTTCCCCAGGGAAACCGGGAAATGCTGTTCGGTGTTCTCATACCCCCACCCGGCTATAACCAGGATGAAATGAAACGAATTGCCCAGGAGGTGGAAAAAGATATTCTGCCCTTAATCAACCATGAAGGAGATAGTGAAACGGCCCTGAAACTGAATCTTCCCCCATTGGAGAGCTTTTTCTTTGTGGCTTTCGGGCAACAGGCGTTTATGGGGATGATGTCCAAAATTCAAGAACGGACACGCGAACTGCTTCCATATATCTATGGTGCCCTCAGAAAAATACCCGGAATGATAGCCGTGGTTCAGCAGCCGGGACTTTTCGCAAGGGGCATCGGCAAGGGTCGATCCATCGAAGTTGAAATAACAGGCCCTGATCTGGTGCAACTGATCAAACTTGGACGACAGGTCTTTGGAGGTGCCATGCAGGTATTACCCGGCGCCCAGATTCGTCCCATACCGAGTCTTGACCTGGGAAGCCCGGAAATGCAGATAGTCCCCGACCGGGATCGTTTGACGCGATTAGGCATGACCACTGCCGATCTGGGTACAACGGTCAATGTCCTGGTGGACGGCGCACGTGCCGGCGGGTTCCGTTTTCTGGGAGAAGAGATAGACCTCGTAGTCAAGACGGAAGAAAACAGAATATCAGAAATTCAGGATTTATCAGGCCTTCCGGTGATTGCACCATCCGGAGAAAAAGTGACCCTGGCATCGGTGGCAGATATCCGTTTGACGGAGGGGCCCAGCCAGATCAATCATCTGCATGCACAAAGAGCCATCACCATACAGATTATTCCACCAGCGGAAATTGCGCTGGAAACAGCCACCCAGCTGGTTGCCGAAAAGGTCATCGATCCTTTGAAGAGCAGTGGCGTTCTGGGCAATATCTACCAAATCCATATGGGAGGTACCGCAGATAACCTCACACGAACCCGGGAGTCACTCATGTGGAACTTTTTGCTGGCGGTGGTTATCAGCTATCTGCTCATGTCAGCTCTGTTTGAAAACTTTCTATACCCATTTATCATTATGTTCAGCGTTCCCCTGGCGGCGGCCGGGGGTTTCGTGGGTCTTTTTCTGCTTAACCGGTTTGTTATTTATCAGCCCCTGGATATTATTACCATGCTCGGTTTTGTCATACTGGTGGGTATTGTCGTGAACAATGCGATTCTTATCGTTCACCAGACACTCAACAATATGCGTAATGCCGCCATGGCATCGCGAGAGGCCATCACCGAGTCGGTTCGGTCACGAATACGACCCATCTATATGAGCAGCATCACCACGGTATGCGCCATGACACCCCTGGTGCTTTCACCCGGGGCAGGTTCCGAATTCTATCGCGGACTTGGCAGCGTCGTCATTGGTGGCATCCTGGTCTCGACAATTTTCACCATTTTTCTGATTCCTGCATTACTGAGTTTGACACTGGATACCGTATCCGGCCTCAAAAGAATATTGCACATAAAAAGCACAGAAACCTAAAGGAAGGAATATATGAAAACGTTTAAGTTGAAAGACATCAAGTCACTGACCTATCAACGACCGGAAATTGAAAAGGGATACGCGAACCAAACCCTTTGTGTGGATATTTCAGATGCGGATATTTCCATTAAACCGGTATCCGCCGAAATGAAGCAGACTTTTGTGGGTGGCAAGGGCTTTGATTTGTGGCTGCTGTGGCATGCTGTGTCCGGGAAGACCCAGTGGACCGATCCGGAGAACGCCATCTGTATGGCCTCGGGTCCCATGGGGGGGACACCATCCTATCCAGGATCAGGAAAAAGTATTGTGACATCCCTGTCACCTCTGACAGGATCAGTTATCGATTCCAACGTAGGCGGATATTTTGGTCCCTATCTCAAATTTTCGGGATTTGATGCCCTGGAGATAAAAGGCCGAACCTCCCGTGAAGTGGTTATCTATATTGACGGTATCGGCAAGACAGTGACCATTTTCGAGGCAGAGGGCCTGCCTGAAGATGCCTATGAGACCTCGTCTGTGTTGACCCGGCATTTTGGGAATGAAAAACCCAGGGGAATTTCTGTCGTATCCACAGGCCCGGGTGCAAAACATACCTTGATGGGCTGTCTGAACGTTACCTGGTACGACTCAAAACGGAAACGGGCCAGATATAAACAGGCTGGTCGCGGTGGGCTGGGCACGGTTTTTGCCCATAAAGGCATCAAAGCGGTTGTTGTGCGTTGGGATACCGTTACCATGGGCGCCAATAATCCTGCCGACATGGAAACAATGAAGACCGTTGCCAAAAGCTACTCCAGAGAAATCGTCGAACTGGACCCGAAACAGAATGAGATGGCAAAGATCGGTACGACCCATCTGGTCCCTATTATGAACGATTTTGATCTGCTGCCGACGCACAATTTCAAATTCGGGCAGCATAAGATGGCAGGCCTGATCGGAAAGGATGTTTATAAAGATATCTTCGATCCGGGATTCGACGGATGCTGGATAGGTTGCACCGTGGCCTGCTCTCATGGTGTAAAGGATTTTGTGCCACTGACAGGCCCTTACAAGGGTATCAAGGTTTTTGTGGACGGGCCCGAGTATGAAACCATTGCCGGGTGTGGATCCAATTTGGGTATCTTTGATCCTTTTACCATTATCGAAATTAATTTTTACTGTGATGCCTATGGCCTGGATACCATCTCGGTGGGGACCACCATGGCATTTGCCATGGAATGTTTCGAAATGGGCCTTATCAACGAAAGCCATACAGGCGGACTGAATCTTCATTTCGGCAATCGGGATGCAGCCCTGGAGCTGGTTCATCAAATGGCCAGGGGAGAGGGGTTTGGAACGGTGCTCGGCCAGGGTGTTCTCCGGATGAAAAAATTGTTTGCATCGGAATTTGGCGCGGATGCGCAAATCCTGCAGGATATAGGAATGGAGTCAAAGGGGCTGGAATTCTCCGAGTACATGACCAAGGAATCACTGGCCCAACAGGGTGGATATGGCATGGCACTCAAAGGACCGCAGCACGATGAGGCATGGCTTATCTTTCTGGACATGGTACACAATTATATGCCCACCTTCGAACAGAAAGCAGAAGCGCTGCACTGGTTCCCCATGTTCCGTACATGGTTTGGCCTCTGTGGTCTATGCAAGCTTCCCTGGAATGACATTGTTCCGGAAGATAACAAGGACACCGATGAGCCCGCTAAGGTGATCAAGCATATGACGTGGTACGCCCAGTATTTCGGTGCCGTGACGGGGCGTAAGGTCGTTCCTGAGGATCTCATCACTATCAGTGAGGCTGTCTACAATTTCCAGCGAATCTTCAACCTGAAAATGGGGTTTGGGACAAGAGCGCAGGACATTCTCCCGTATCGTGCGGTGGGGCCGGTGACGGAGGAGGAATACGAATCCCGTCAGGAACGCTACGATGGCCAGCTATTAGAGAAGCATGGTGTCCAGATCGAGGGGAAATCAACCGCAGAAAAGGTGACTGCTTTACGCAAGCTACGGGAAAAACAGTATGAACAATTAAAAGATGCGGTGTATGAGAGAAGAGGGTGGACACAGAACGGTATACCGACAATAGAAACCGTCAAGCGTCTGGGCATTGATTTTCCAGATGTTCTGGAGATCCTCAAGGAAAACGGAGTTACAATGTGATTACACTGGATGGTGAGAAGATGCTCTGGCAAAATGGAATGACCGTATCGCATTTGCTGCAGGAGATCGCCGATGCTCATCAATACGCCGTGATCAGGGTTAATGGCAAGTATGTGTCCCGACCCAGCTTTGATACGTATGTCATTCCGGACGACGCTGAAATATATTTAATACCGATGATTGCAGGAGGGTAAACAGAGTTGCACTGAAAGCAGATGGCAGCTGCATCAACTGCCTTGATTTCTCGTTGAATAGGGTATGGTCCCTGTACTTTTAACTTAAGTGAGTGATCCCAAAAAGTAAAACGCTCACCTTAAGTAAAAGCATATAGATGCGTTCTTCAACTCACTATTTTATAAGGAGGCGTCATGCTTACATTCAGTTCACAATAGTTGCGTAATTTGGGTTTGAATTCAGGCGTTTGGATATAGAAATTCCTGTATTTTGATATGAATTAGGGCTGTTATACAATATGTTGATCTTGCACGATTTTTGCATCATAAGAATTCAGTCAATCCGCAGTGGGTTGATATATTCCCAATATCCAGAACGGTGCGTAAGGGTATGAAAGATTATTCGGTTCTCAAATCAAGCAGGGAGGCGCTCCTGAGAAAGGCTGGTTTTCAGGAAGACCACAACATTTTTAATAGCGACTCTCTGAATCAGATACTCGAATTTCAAGTCGAGGGTGATGGGAACGATACGGGTTCCTCCGGCGATCAGAATTGATAGGTGACAGCCACAATTAATGATGTGTTGCCTATTCCTCCCTAATTTATCAAATCATATACCCACCTGCCATTGAACAACGAACCGATAAAGGAGGTCAAAACCATGGGGCATCCGATGTTAAGATGTACCGTCACATTGATGTTATTCTGGATGATCATCGCACTGACCGGCTGCAGTGGTATGAAACATATTGAGGGAGAAGGGGATTCCAGTGTCCTGGAGCCGGTATCCTGGCCACAGCCAGTCTTTTTGCAAGCAGAGAAAGAACAAACAGCTCCCGGTCTTTCCGTTATGTATTCCTCTAAAAAACTCCGACATATTGACGAGATGCCGAGCAGAAATTGGATGGCAAAAAAAGGATTGCCTGGCGAACCGATCCAGGTGATCGCCCACCAGTTCGGGAATGGTGAAGTGTTCGGCAGCGGAAAAAGCCGGGAGGTTTGTGTGCAGATGCAGGGCTATCTGAATTTCAAGGAAACCGGGAGATACCTGATCAAAGCCAACAGTAACGATGGCATTCGTGTTTTCCTGGACAACAAAATGATTCTCAACGATCCGGATGTTCATGCAGCCCGTTTTACACCGGATGCAGAGATCGAGATCAAGCAGCCGGGCCGATATGCCGTCCTGGTGCGGTACTTTCAGAGAAAAGGAACGGCAACCCTGGAAATGTACTGGAAAACACCTGGAGCCGACAGGTTTGACATCGTACCGGCTATGGCGTATTCACACGACAGTTAGAATGAAGTTGTTACCTCCAGTATAAGGGGATAGCCATGTTCCGCCCTATTTCGATTCGTGTCAATATTCTCACCAATTTTATGATTGTTATCGGTTTGATCGCTGTTTCGCTGCTGGGAATGCAGTATTTTTTCAGCAAACAGCTGGCCATGTCGGCAACACATGAAAGCTTTGTTCAAACAGCCCGGCAGGTGACAGAGCATATTCAAGCCGGTGATGCCGTGGCCAAGAATATGATCTACCTCACGGAACTCTATCCGGGGCTAACTCTCGCGCCGACTGACTTTCGTCTTAGAGACACCATTAAACGCTTTGCTATCAACATGCAACGCGCTATCAATATCTATGCCATGTATATCGGACATCCTAATGGCGACTTTTTTGAAGTGGTCAATATGGATAGTTCCGCTGTGCTTTATGCACATTTCAAAGCACCCCCGAAAACACGCTGGACAATCATCAAAATATTTGATTCCCCACAAGGCAGGGTCCGACAATTTGATTACCTTGACGACGCGTTGAGTCTGATTTTAACCCGTTCAGAATCATCTGAATATCTGGCCAATGAACGACCATGGTTCAAACAGGCTTCGCAAAGTGACAAAGTGATACGGACGGACCCCTATTTATTTTCAAATCTCCAGCAAAAAGGAATTACCTTTGCTAAATTGATCAATGGCTCCCAATCTGTTTTGGCCATCGACCTTACCCTGAAAAGACTCAATGATTATTTATATGAACAGAAATTTGATCCAAGCAGTGAGGTTGTGATGTTTGGCAGGGATGGCAGTATTATTGCGTCATCTAACCTCCAGACTCCAGATGAAAAGATCAGCGATTTTCTAACCCAGGCACTTTCGAAAGGCCAAACAGACCGTCTCCTCCGTTATAACGATCAAGGTGAGGATACGTTTGTCATGGTCACGGCCCTTTCGACTGAAATGAGTGCCGATACCCACCTTGGAATCGCTATTGATGCTGACGTCATGCTCAATCCTTACCGAAAAAAAATTCTTTATTCTCTGGCGATTGCCCTTATATTCCTGATCCTGACGATGCCGTTGATCTTCTACACAACCTCGCGTATCATCAGGCCGATCAAGGTGCTCATGCTTCAAAATGATAAAATCAAAGCACGCCGCTTTGATGAAGTTACACCGATCAAAACACGTATCTCAGAACTGATGGATCTCTCCGTTTCGCTGGTTTCCATGACGAAAAGCATCCAGGAGTACCAAAAGGCACAAGCGGAGTTGATGGATGCTTTTATAAAACTTATCGCTGATGCCATCGATGCCAAGTCACCCTATACCGGAGGGCACTGTCAACGGGTTCCGAAGGTCGCCATGATGCTGGCTAAAGCTGCCAATGCTGTAGACGACGGCCCTTTTAAGGATTTCCGATTTGACGATGATGAGGCCTGGAGAGAGTTTGAGATCGGTGCATGGCTGCATGACTGCGGTAAAGTAACGACACCTGAGTACGTCGTCGACAAAGCAACCAAACTCGAAACCATACACAACAGGATTCATGGAATCCGGACCCGTTTTGAAGTGATCTGGCGTGATATCGAGATAGAAGCGTATGAACGGCGTCTTAACAGTGAAGACGAAAAGCAGATCAGTGCCTGGAAACAAGAAGCACAACAAAGCCTTCTGGATGATTTTATTTTTATTGCCGAGTGCAATATCGGCGGCGAGTTTATGAGTCAGGAGAAACAGGAACGTATCAAAAACATTGCCGGCCGTACCTGGATACGCCACTTTAATGATCGACTCGGGCTCTCAGGCGCTGAACGGCTTCAGTATGAGGGAATTGAAGAGATTCCAGTTCCGGCTGTCGAGCAACTCCTGAGCGACAGACCCGAGCATCTGGTTAAACGACCCAACTTCGACGAGGAGGCCTACCACAAACAGGGTTTTAAATTAGACATTCCTGAATTTCTGTATAACCATGGTGAAATCTATAACCTCTGTATTGAAAAAGGGACCCTCACGCCTGAAGAGCGCTTTAAGATCAACGAGCACGTCATCATGAGTATCAAAATGCTGGAACGTCTGCCCTATCCTGAAGATATGGAACAGATACCGGAGTATGCCGGCACTCATCATGAAACGATGATCGGCACAGGATATCCGCGACAGCTTCACAAAGATGACCTTTCGATTCCTGCACGTATCATGGTCATTGCCGATGTCTTCGAAGCATTGACCGCTTCAGATCGACCGTATAAAAAAGGCAAAACACTTTCCCAATCGATCAAGATTATGGGTTTTATGAAAAAAGATGAACATATCGATGCAGAACTCTTTGATCTCTTTTTAACTTCGGGAATCTATCTTGAGTATGCGAAACGCTACCTGAAACCCGCGCAGATCGATGTCGTGAATATAGAAGTATACCTTTCTTGACAGATTCCAATTAGGCTCTCAATCTTTTAATGGCGTGTGTTATGATGTCGATGGCCGTGTCGATCTGTTCCGGTGTTGTCATTCGGCCTGTGGAAAAGCGCACTGTCCCTTTGGCCCATTCCAGGGGAATCCGCATGGCTTCCAGAACGTGGGACAGGGTCACGGTGTCCGAGTGGCAGGCGGCACCGGCCGATGCAGCCACTTCCAGGCCGATCTCCTCTAATATGCGGTTGGCCTCCAGGCCCTTGAAAGAGATGCTCAGGGTATTGGGCAGGCGCTCATCAGGATGACCATTGAGGCGCATGTCTGCCAACCGTGCCGCCAGTTTGTTGTACAACCGGTCACGCATGGCCGTTAAGTGCCTTCCGGTATGATCGAGGCTGCGCTCGGCCATCTCACAGGCTTTGCCCAGTCCCACGATCTGGACTACGTTTTCGGTGCCGGCACGCCATCCCATCTCCTGATTTGCCCCGTGGCAGAATTTTTCCGGTAACAAGCCCTTCCTGACATATAATGCGCCGATCCCCTTGGGGGCGTATATCTTATGCCCGGCAATTGAGAGCAGGTCTACGTTCAATTCCTGAACATCCGTGGCGATTTTTCCCACGCTTTGGGCCGCATCGGTATGAATGCAGATGTCTTTCTGCCTGGCCAGCAGAGCAATATCACGTATGGGCTGAAGAGTTCCCACCTCGTTGTTGGCATGCATGATGGTAATCAATACCGTGTCCGGTCGAATGGCGGCGGCAACAGTATCCATACGGATCATGCCGGTGTCATCCACATCCACACAGGTGGTCTCGAAGCCCTCTTCTTTCAGGTATTCACATACAGCCAAAACCGCCGGATGCTCTACCGTGCTGGTGATGATATGGCGACCTTTATCCTTCAAGGCCCGGGCCATCCCCTTGATGGCATGGTTGTTGGATTCGGTACCGCCGGAGGTAAAGAACACTTCCTGTGCTTGGCAATTAAGCAGACCAGCCAC
>Ga0164315_10003129_pt1 | contig 12797 bp, 11 predicted proteins | sample GuaBasSedimGuay6_FD_113737 | JGI IMG/M metagenome (GOLD analysis project Ga0164315, IMG submission 113737) | Subseafloor sediment microbial communities from Guaymas Basin, Gulf of California, Mexico - Guay6, Core 4569-2, 0-3 cm | ecosystem: Environmental > Aquatic > Marine > Hydrothermal vents... | reverse complement strand
TCGTTATTCGTTGGCCGTTAAAAGCAAAAGCATCGCTGATACAGCCAGGCGCACGGTTTTCAAGCCTTTACGTTTCTAACGAAAAACGGCCAACGTCTCTTTATAGCCGATTTTTCTCTGCCAGCATAACTAAATAAAGCTCCGCTTTTAGGCTTTAGCTTTGTTTTTTCTTTGGATCTCCTACCCGCCTCAGCAAGCCATATAAAAAAACCACACCCCAGAGTAAAACCCAGCCCTGTTCAAACTATTGCTTTACACTAAAGTGCGAGTATAATCAGACCCTTAAAAGCGGTAGCCCTGGCTGCCGCTTTTGCTTTTTACACGATTAATTTAGCAATACTAATTACCTTAGTTAAAACAGAAAAATGACAACAAACGAACACCTGATGAAAACCTACGCCCCACTCGACATAACATTTGAACACGGTGAAGGCGCCTACCTGTGGGACACCAACAAACAACAGTATCTTGATGCATTAAGCGGCATTGCTGTTTGTGGATTAGGCCATGCCCACCCTGCTATCACAAAAACCATCGCCGAGCAGGCTGGCAAATTATTGCACACATCCAATCTTTACCGGATTGATAAACAGCAGCATTTAGCTGATCAGCTTTGCGACATTTCGGGTATGAGCCGCGTATTTTTCTCTAACTCAGGCGCAGAGGCAAATGAAGCAGCAATTAAAATTGCGCGTTTGTTTGGCCACAAAAATAATATAGACAGCCCTAACATCATCGTTATGGAAAACAGTTTCCATGGCAGGACCATGGCAACACTAAGCGCTACCGGCAACCGTAAGGTACAGGCCGGCTTTGAACCCCTGGTACAGGGCTTCATTCGTGCGCCCTATAACAACATTGATGCGATTAAAAATATTGCCGGGAACAATAACAGTGTGGTCGCTATTTTAGTCGAACCCATTCAAGGTGAAGGCGGCATTCAGATTCCTGAGCAAAACTATTTAAACCAGTTGCGTGAAATATGTGATCAGCAAAACTGGCTGTTAATGCTTGATGAAATTCAAACTGGCATGGCACGTACCGGTGAATGGTTTGCCTTTCAGCATAACAATATTCAACCGGATGTAATGACACTGGCTAAAGCGTTGGGTAATGGCGTACCTATTGGTGCCTGCCTGGCCAATGAAAAAGCCGGAGATATTTTCCAACCGGGCAATCATGGCTCCACCTTTGGTGGTAATCCATTGATGTGCGCCACGGCATCAACGGTTATCGATACCATCAAGTCTGAAAATTTACAGTCAAATGCCAGCAAGATGGGGGATTATATTCTCAGCGAATTTAAAGACAAACTTGATCAACTCGATGGCGTGTCTAAGATACGTGGCCTGGGTTTAATGATTGGTATTGAATTAGACACTAATTACTTAAAGCAGGACTGTACTGAACTGGTAAAACTCGCACTGCAACAACACCTGCTGATTAACGTAACGGCAGGTAACGTGATCCGTTTATTACCACCACTAATTTTAGATCAACAACAGGCTGACACTATCGTTAACACTGTCAGTGAACTGGTCATCAATATACTACAAAATAAAGCTGCAGCATAAATACATCAAACATGAATATTTCAAATAAAACCACCCCTAACAAGAATGTCAGGCATTTCTTAACGCTGACTGATTTAAGCTCTGATGAATTCAGACAATTAATTAATCGCGCCATAGAATTAAAAGCCATACAATATCGTGGTGAAATTTTCGAACCGCTAAAAAACAAAGTGCTGGCGATGATTTTTGAAAAATCATCAACACGTACCCGCGTTTCATTTGAGACAGGCATGGCGCAATTTGGTGGCCACGCCATTTTTCTATCACCGCGTGATACTCAGCTCGGTCGTGGCGAACCAATCGAAGATAGCGCCAGGGTTCTGTCCAGCATGACCGACGGTATTATGGTCAGGACATTCGAGCATGAAAAAGTGGAGTTACTGGCGAAATATTCATCGGTACCGGTGATTAATGGTTTAACCGATGACGTCCACCCCTGCCAGCTACTCGCTGATATGCAAACTTATTTCGAACAGCGCGGTGATATAAAGGGAAAAACAGTTACCTGGGTAGGTGACGGTAATAACATGTGCCACTCTTATATGCATGCAGCAAAACTGCTGGACTTTAAATTAAACATTGCCTGTCCTGAAGGTTTTGAGCCTCAGCAGGAATTCATAAACGAAACCAGTGACTTTGTCGAAATCACACAGGATGTTTCTACGGCCTGTGTCGAGAGTGATTTAATTGTGACTGATGTCTGGGCCAGCATGGGTCAGGAAGAAGAACAAAAAATACGTGAACAGGCATTTAGTCATTTCCAGGTAACTGCTGAACTAATGAAGATGGCAAATAAAAATGCGCTATTCATGCATTGTCTGCCTGCACATCGTGGCGAAGAAGTCAGCGCTGAGGTTATCGATGGCAGGCAAAGTGTGGTCTGGGATGAAGCAGAAAATCGTCTGCACGCACAAAAAGCCCTGCTTGAATTTTTGCTGTTAAATTAAACTAACGATTGTTATTTATAACACAGTTGTAACTATTCACCACAATGCTCACGAAGATGGCATTTGATCAATTATCAAAGTGTTTTATGCAAGCTCACTTCATCGGAATCAAACGCACTGCATTCTAATGTCAAATTCTTCGTGTCCCTCGTGAGCTTCGTGGTGAATAAATCGTGTAAATATGCCAGGGTTTTATCTGCTACCAGCATTTTATTTTCTGCTCTTATTTCACAGAACGTTTTAGCGGTTAGCGCCGAACAGGACAGCACTAAAGCCTCATCCCCCGCAAACCTTTGCCCCGTAGAAAGCGATACAGCAACAAAATATACTCCACCGCGTGCCTTTGCCACAGAAAATAGTGAAAACACAGAGATTAGTGCCGACACAACTCAATCCAGCGCAGACGGAACGATAACCCTTGATGGTAATGTGATCGTCGAACGAGACTTACTGCGCGTTACTGCAGACCATGTTGACTATAACAAGCAAAAAAACACCTTACATTTTTCCGGCAACGTGCATATTGATACCGAAAATTTATCATTAGACGCAGAAGCCGGTGCTGTCGATATGGGCGCTGCAAATGAACCCGGTAGTAAACAGGGAAAGTTCACCAATATTAATTTTTTCATACCGGACAGCAACATGAAAGGCAGTGCGGATATCATTCACTCTGGTGACAATAACCAGTCTACGCTGAATAATGCGAGCATTACCAGTTGTGACCTGGTCGATCCTGACTGGCTCATCAGTGCCGATGAAATTCGACTTGATCATCAGGATGAATACGGCAAAGCCGATAATGTCGTCATGCGGTTTAAAGGTGTTCCTTTTTTATATACGCCCTACATGGAGTTTCCCACCAGCGACAAACGGCGCAGTGGATTACTGTTCCCCGGATTTGGCACATCATCGACAAGAGGTTTTGAACTCGCTGTCCCGTGGTACTGGAACATCGCCCCCAATCAGGATGCGCTTATCGCACCTCGCTACATGGAAAAACGCGGACTGGAACTTGGTGGAAATTATCGCTATTTAACTCAATCAAGCAATGGCATACTAAAAGGTGCCTACCTGCCCAATGATGATATTACCCAGGAAGACCGCTACCAGTATCGTTATCAAAATCATTCACAGATCCTTTCCAACCTGTCATTTGATATTGATTTACAGGACATTTCTGATTCAGATTATTTCAACGATTTTGCCAATAACCTGGGCACCACCAGCCAAACCCATTTAGATCGCAACCTCACTATGCGTTACGATTTAGATAACTGGCATTTAAAAGCGATGGTACAGAACATAAAAACAATTGACGAAGCGTCACCGTTAGACACTCGTCCTTACGAACGCCTTCCGCAGATAACCCTGATTGGTGATGAAACGATAGCAGGCAGCCCGCTACTTTTCACACTGGACTCTGAATACGTTGATTTCACACATGAAGATGATACTAAAACGACAGGATCCCGCCTTACTGTTCGCCCCGGACTGCAGTTGCCGCTTAGCGGAGCAGCCTGGTTTGTCAAACCAGCAATCAAGTTCAGTCACACACAATATGATGTTGGCACAGAGTCTGGAACCACGCAGCCAATAGAAAACCGTAACTTACCAATCAGCAGTATTGATGCTGGATTATTTTTTGAGCGCTACTTTAGTAATGGTTACCAGCAAACACTGGAACCACGATTATACTATTTGAATGTACCGTTCGAAGACCAGGAGAATATCCCGCTGTTTGATACCAGCTTCCCAACCTTCAGTGTTGCACAGTTATTCCGTGACAACCGCTTTGTCGGCGGTGACCGTATTGGTGACACCAACCAGCTTACCTTCGCATTAACCAGCAGGATACTAAACCCGAACACCGGTAATGAACTTGTACGCGCCAGCATCGGCCAGATATATTATTTTGAAGACAGAAAGGTATCGTTAACGGGCACCACTATCGATACAGAAAAACAATCTGACGTGATCGCAGAACTGGACTTCAACTGGGGGCGCTGGCAAAGCAACATAGATCTTCAACTTGATACGATACACGGCGAATTACCGCAGGAAAACTACTTCCTGCACTACAAGTCTGATGCCAGGCACCTGTTTAACATTGGTTATCGAAAACGCCTGGTAGTCAATAGTGATGCAATTGATATTGAACAAACCGACACTTCTTTTGTCTATGCCATTAATCGTAACTATAGCGCCCTGGTACGCTGGAACTATTCCTTAAAAGACGATCAAAATATTGATACCATTGCGGGCATCACTTACGACAGTTGCTGCTGGTCAATCCAGCTACTGGCACAACGCCGACTGGAAAACTCAACTATCAGCAATGACTATAACAATGCAATACTGGTACAATTCGTCTTTAAAGGCATTGGCAGTTTATCGGGTAGTGAAGCACGAAACACCCTGGAACAGTCAATTTATGGCTATACCGATATTTTTCAGTAAGACACAATATGAACACAAAAAACATTTTTTTTATACTGCTTGTCCTCATCAGCAGCCAGGTTCATGCCAGCTTAAAAGCACTGGACCATATCGTTGTAGTGGTTAATGATGACGTCATTACCAATACTATGCTAAAAAATCGTATTGCTGACTTTCGAAAACAACTGGAGCTCAGCCAATTGTCACGTATAGACCCTGAAACTTTAAATAAACAGGTTCTGGAAAGAATGATTCGCGACACCATTCAGCTGCAGCAGGCAAAGCAATTTGGCATTACTGTCGACGACTTAATGTTAAATCGCATGCTTGAGCAGTTGGCAAAAAGTAATAACATGTCACTTGAAACCTTTCGTGACACCATTGAAAGTGAAGGCCTGAACTACACTCGCTTTCGCGAACAAACCCGTGATGAAATAATTATCAAACAACTGCAGCAACGAATGGTTGCCAGCAAAATCAGCGTGTCTGACCAGGAAGTCGAACAGTATATCGAACAAAATGAATCACTGGACTCTTCCAATACCAGCTACCATTTACGACACATTTTAATTGCAACACCGGAAGCCGCAACACCAGAAGATATCAAAAAAGCTAAACTAAAAGCCGAATCAGTATATAAGAGAATACAATATGGTACTAAATTTGAAGATTTAGCAATTAAAGAATCCAGTGGTCGTAACGCATTAAAAGGCGGCGACCTGGGTGAGCGCAAAGCAAATGAGTTACCGCAGTTATTTGTCGATGCAGTTAAAGACCTGCAACCCGGAGAAACATCTAAACCGGTAAAAAGTGCCAGTGGATTTCATTTACTGCAATTAATCAGCAGCTCAAATGATCAACTTATGATCAAACAGACTCATGCTCGCCATATATTAATACGGCCCGGTATTGATGGTAGTGATGAACAGGTGAGACAAACACTGCTGGACTTAAAACAGAAAATTGAAAACGGTAAAAGTTTTGCAGAACTTGCCAGCGAATATTCTGAAGATCCCGGCTCAAAAATTAAAGGCGGCGACCTGGGCTGGGCAGGCCCTGGTGATTTTGTTCCTGCATTTGAAAACGTAGCCAATAGCTTGTCAGTCGGACAAATATCAGAACCTTTTAAAAGCCCTTTTGGCTGGCACATACTTGAAGTCATCGAACACCGTGATCATGACAAAGCTAAAAGCAACAAGGAAAACCAGACACGAAACGCAATTCAAAAAAGAAAAACTGATGAAGAGTTACGCCTCTGGTTACGTCGCATTCGTGATGAGGCCTACGTTGAATATATTGATCAATAAGTCTTAACTTATTGATCAGCGTTTACCGCAATGTATCATAAAATCGTTATCACTTCAGGCGAACCAGCCGGTATAGGCCCCAACATATGCCTTGATCTGCCAACACTTAACAATACTGAACTCTATGTCATCGCAGACCCGGACTTAATCACTGATCGCGCCAGACTACTCAGCTCCGATTTAAATTTACAAGTTCATAAAAACATGGACGCGTTATCTGACTTTTACCACGCAGATAAGCTGAATATCATTCCACTGGCATTAAATACGCCATGCCAGGCTGGAATTCTCGATCCGGACAACAGCCCTTATGTTTTAAAAATGCTCGACCTGGCTCATGAGCTGTGCCTGCAAAAAAAAGTTAACGCCATGGTCACCGGCCCCGTTCAAAAAAGCATTATCAACCAGGCCGGTTTCAACTTTACCGGCCATACTAAATACCTGGCTGATAAAACAGGCTCAACGCCGGTGATGATGCTGGCCACTCAACGTTTACGTGTCGCCCTGGCGACAACGCATCTGCCTTTAAAAGACATCAGTGTTGCCATTACCCGCGAATCACTTAGAGAAGTACTAATTATTTTAGATGACTTTCTAAAGCAACAAGCTGGAATAAAAAATCCAAAAATCCTGGTCTGTGGTTTAAATCCTCACGCAGGTGAAGATGGCAATCTTGGTGATGAAGAGATCAACACCATCGCCCCTGTCATCGAAAAACTAAAACAGCAAGGCATGAACCTGCTCGGGCCACTACCCGCAGACACCTTGTTTACAGAAAAATATCTAAACGATGCAGACGCTGTTCTCGCCATGTATCATGACCAGGGACTACCAGTACTTAAATACAGCGGTTTCGGCAAGGCGGTAAACATCACCCTCGGCCTGCCCTTTGTCCGCACCTCGGTTGACCATGGCACGGCTCTTGATCTCGCTGGCACAGGCAAGGCCAGCAATAGCAGCCTGATCGAAGCGATTAAAATGGCGATAGAATACTGTGACCAATGAATAATGAATAATGAATAATGAATAATGAATAATGAATTTTAAAACCAGAACCCAGTCAAAAACAACAAACCGAAAGCTTTTAATGCTTTTTATTATTCACTATTCATTGTTCATTATTCATTGCTTCTAAAATGCATTACGCAAAAAAAAGATTTGGGCAAAACTTTCTGATTGATACATCTATTATCAATCTCATTGTTGATAGCATCCAGCCGCAGGCCGAAGACCTGATGATTGAAATTGGACCCGGCCTGGGTGCAATGACAAAACCTTTGTTATCCAGGCTAAATCATCTTAATGTTATTGAGCTGGATCGTGACATCATCCCTAAACTTATTAATAATTGCGTATTTGCTGATTCTGCTAATAGAAACAAATTAATTGTTAATGAAAATGATGTACTGAAATTTGATTTTGCCAGCTTTCATTCACAACAGACGTCTGAAAAAAAACTGCGTATCGTAGGTAACCTGCCATATAACATCTCAACACCGATTTTATTTCATTTGCTAGGCTACCGGCATTTAATACAGGACATGCATTTTATGCTGCAGAAAGAAGTGGTCGATCGCATAGTCGCAAAACCCGGTATTAAAAATTATGGCCGCCTTAGTGTCATGATACAAACATTTTGCCAGGCACAGGCTTTATTCGAGGTACCTCCTTATGCTTTTCAACCCGCGCCAAAAGTGGATTCTGCTATTTTACGTTTACTGCCAAAAACACAGTTCGCAGATAAAATCACTAACTTTTCACAGTATGAAGAACTTGTTAGACAGGCATTTTCTCAACGGCGTAAAACATTAAAAAACACCCTTAAACACTTGTGCTCAACGCAACAAATTGAGCAGGCCGGTTTATTACCTGGCCAGCGCGCTGAAGAATTATCCATTAATGATTTTGTCAATTTATACCAGACTTTAGAAAAACGCTGATTAACCCGGCTATTACATAATAGCGCTCATAATATAGTTTAACGTTATGATTCAATTAAGAAATAGTGCTATACCAGCAAAACACTCTATGCACCGGACATCGCTATAAATTTATTATTGGACTGCTTCACTGGCAAACAACAGGATCGTTAAAATAATTTGCAACACCCTTTCATCGGTTAGGTTAAAGAATGTAGCAGACAATGATACAATGAATAATCACCCTGATTTTTATTGAAAAGGGATACTGCTATGAACAAAATTGACGTACATGTCCAACCAGCATATATCGCTGAACAATCAGACCCGGCAAACAATCATTTCGTATTTTCGTATACCGTTACCATTCGCAATAATGGATCGACACCGGCCAAATTATTAACACGCCACTGGGTAATCACTGATGGTGACGGCCTCATACAGGAAGTCAAAGGTGAAGGTGTTATTGGTGAACAGCCACATTTACAACCTGGTGAAGGCTTTCAATACACGTCCGGTACTTTCATGAACACACCTTTTGGTACTATGCATGGAAGTTACCAGATGCTCACTGACTCTGGTGAAAAGTTTGATGCTCTGATACCCAGCTTTCAACTTGCCGCACCAAACACACTACACTAGGGTTGCCATTATATGGCATTGAAACATAGCTATACCCTGTTAGCGCCTTTTTATGACAGCCTTGTTTCAGGTCCAATTGATGCTTATCGTCAAATAAGTCTTTCACGTATAAAAGATATAAACAATAAAAACATCCTTATCAATGGCATAGGTAGCGGTCTGGATATACCTTACCTGCCTGAAGGTGCCTGTTATACCGGCACTGACATAACGCCTGCAATGTTAGAGCGTGCTAAAAAACGCGCACATAATCACTCAATAGATAATGTAATTAATATTAAATTTCAGCTGGCTGATAGTCAGGCATTACCGTTTGAGGACAATAGTTTTGATGCCGTGGTCATGCATTTAATACTCGCCGTGGTGCCAAAACCGGAACGGGCATTAAAAGAAGCATGCCGGGTATTAAAACCAGGCGGCAGCATTTATATCTTTGACAAATTCATACGTACCGGCCAGTTAGCACTGGTCAGACGTTTAATTAATATTTTTTTACGCCACATTGCAACACGCACCGATGTAATATTTGAAGAAGCATTAAGCAGCTGTCCACAACTCAAAGTTATTCATGATAAACCTGCACTTGCAAAAGGCTGGTTCAGGCTGATAGAGTTAGAAAAAACATAAAAACAAGTTATATGTTGTAAGTTGTAAGTTTTTTCTGCTTACGTTATTTTCGACATAAGTCTGTATTAACTCACTTAAAAACATTACCTTATTACTTACAACTTAAAACTTTTTAATGGAGCGATTTATGGCGACATACGCCATCGGTGATGTGCAGGGATGCTATGATGAATTAAAAGCCCTGCTGAGCCAAATAAAATATAAAAGTGACTGCGACCAACTCTGGTTCTGCGGTGACCTGGTTAATCGTGGTCCAAAATCACTTGAAACCCTGCGTTTTATAAAATCTCTCGAGGGCAATGCCATTTCTGTTTTAGGTAATCACGATTTACACCTTTTAGCGATGGCCTTTAATCATAAAAAGCCTGGCAAAAAAGATACTTTTGATGAACTGCTACAGGCTAAGGACTCACTCGAGTTACTTAACTGGTTACGTCAGCTATCGATGGCACACCACGACGGGGAAAAAAATATTACGCTACTCCACGCTGGTTTACACCCGCACTGGAGTATCAGAAAAATGCTACAACTGGCAGGTGAAGTAGAGTCTGTATTACGCAGTGCTCAGCATATAAATTTTTATAAACACATGTATGGTGACAAACCTTTACTATGGAATGATTCCCTGTCCGGTTGGGCACGCTACCGTTATATCACCAATACGCTAACCCGCTTACGTTATTGTGATGAACAGGGCAAGGCCACTTTAAACGCAAAAGGTCCACCCGGTAGTCAGGCGAAAAACTTATACCCGTGGTATGAAGTGCCGGGTCGAGTATCCCGACATGACACGATCATTTTTGGGCACTGGTCCACCCTGCCACATGCAGGTTTGGCAAGTATAAACAACACCTACGCCATTGATTCGGGATGTTTATGGGGCGGCGCATTGACTGCGATGAGAATAGATGTAGAACCATTTGAGTATTTTCGACTTAATTGTCCGGGTGCGCAGAAACCCGCCACTAAATAGTTAAATAAAAATAAAGAGTAAAAAAAAGGACACCAAAATGGTGCCCTTTTCCAAGGAGTCTATAAATCTATTGCACTTACTACGACCAGGCGCTATTACAAAAGTTCAAAACTTATTAGTTTTTCTTTCTAAAGTAACAAAACGGCAATTATATGAATTCTTTTCATCGGCTGAGCGTGTTTCAGAATCAGTTTCCAGCCACAGAGTATCATCAAGCTCAGGAAACCATGCATCTCCTTCAAACTCAGCGTCAACATAGGTGAAATACATCCGGTTTACCTGTGGCAGCAGCATTTCATAAACCGTACTTCCGCCGATAACCATGAGTTCTTCCGCATCCGGTACCGCAGCCAGCGCATCTTCAATACTGCTGACGCAGAGCACACCCTCAAAGCTGATATCAGGATTTCTGCTTAAAACAATATTTGTCCGCCCCGGTAACGGTTTGCCGATAGACTCAAACGTTTTGCGCCCCATGACAATGGGTTTTCCCATGGTCACTGATTTGAAATGGGCAAAGTCAGCAGGCAGATGCCAGGGCAACTGGTTTTTATTACCGATCAGACGATTACGATCCATCGCTGCAATTATTGAGATAATCATCAACCAAACAACCTCATGAAAAGTAAAAGCTAAAAAGATTTATCGTCCACAGATGAACGCAAATAAAAACAAATCAAAATAATGTAATCTGTCATCCTGAACGAATGTGAAGGATCTTGAGGCTTGTGTACCATGATGGTTTGGCTACAGAATATCCTTCACTGGTGTTCTGGATGACATGAAAATATAGAATGTTTTTATTTGCGTCCATTTGCGTTCATCTGTGGACAAAAAATAGTTTTTAAACAGCAACGACCGCTTTTATATGAGGATGCGCTTCGTAACCCACCAGTTCAAAGTCATCAAATTTAAAATCAAAAATTGATTTCACTTCCGGGTTAATCTTCATCACCGGTAGCGGGAAAGGTTGTCGGCTTAACTGCTCATCAACCTGTTCCATATGATTGGAATACAGATGCGCATCACCTAAGGTATGCACAAAATCACCCGGCGCGAGCTCACAGACCTGTGCCACCATCATGGTGAGTAAAGCATAGGAAGCGATATTAAAGGGCACACCGAGAAAAATATCAGCACTGCGCTGATATAACTGGCAGGATAGTTTCCCATCGGCGACATAAAACTGAAACATCATGTGACATGGCGGCAATGCCATATTTTCTATCTCACCCACATTCCAGGCATTGACAATAATACGGCGTGAATCGGGGTTATTCTTTATCTGATCGATGACCTGTGTGATCTGATCGATATGCTCACCACTGGCTGCCGGCCAGTTACGCCATTGGTAACCGTACACCGGGCCCAGGTTCCCTTCTTCATCGGCCCACTCATTCCAGATACGGACACCATTCTCCTGCAAATATTTGATATTGGTATCACCACTTAAAAACCAGAGCAGCTCATGGACGATGGATTTCAGGTGACATTTTTTGGTTGTCACCATAGGAAAACCTTCACTCAAATCAAAACGCATCTGGTGACCGAAGACAGAAACGGTGCCGGTGCCTGTTCTATCTTCTTTTTTAGTGCCGTTATCACGGACGTGAGACATTAGGTCTAAATATTGTTTCATGGATGACTCTTTGCTTTTTTCAGTGACAGGTAATATACGACAAGACCAAATAATATCATAGGCAGCGATAAAATCTGCCCCATGGTCAACCAGTCAAAGGCGATAAAACCAAGGTGTGCATCGGGTATCCTAAAAAATTCGGTGATAAAACGGAAACTGCCATAACAGAGCATAAATACTGCAGAAATTGCCATATATGGCCTGGGCTTTGATGAATACCACCATAAAATTAGAAATAACAGCAATCCCTCTGTCAGTGCCTGGTATAAAGAAGACGGGTGACGGGCAATGTGGTCACCGTAATCAAGCGCCCAGGGCATAACACTCTCCATCTGCCGCCCCCACAATTCCTGGTTGATGAAGTTACCAATTCGCCCTGCACCCAAACCAATCGGCACCCAGGGGGCTATAAAATCCGATACCTGGAAAAAGGTCATGCCGTTTTTACGGCCAAATAAATACAGACCGGTAAATACGCCTAACATCCCGCCATGAAATGACATGCCACCCTGCCAGATGTAAAAAATCGAAATCGGGTTATCGATAAAAGAGGGGAAATTATAAAACAGGGTATAACCAAGGCGACCACCAAGTATGACCCCCATTGCACCGTAGAAAATAACATCTTCTACCTGTTTACGTGTCCAGTTAATGTCTTCTCGCTTAGTGCGCTGCACACCATAAAACCAGGCACCGACAAAACCGATAAGGTACATTAAACCGTACCAAT
>Ga0164315_10003128_pt1 | contig 12799 bp, 12 predicted proteins | sample GuaBasSedimGuay6_FD_113737 | JGI IMG/M metagenome (GOLD analysis project Ga0164315, IMG submission 113737) | Subseafloor sediment microbial communities from Guaymas Basin, Gulf of California, Mexico - Guay6, Core 4569-2, 0-3 cm | ecosystem: Environmental > Aquatic > Marine > Hydrothermal vents... | reverse complement strand
TTTTGGAACACCCGAGTCAATTGATCACGAAGACTACGGCGATGGTTCAAGCTCTGAAACTTGGTTCTACTGTGGCGGCGATCTGTCGCTGACATTTTGCAGCGATGAAGGCCACCGTTTGACGTGTCGTGAGTGTCAGTGTTCTGCCGAGGTACGACGAGGCTGGCATGATCCCGTTGTGGCCCCAAGAGGAATTAGGTTAGCGAGCCATTGTGGCCGCGGGCGTCCTCGCGGATCAATCGGCAGGACTGACGCCGACGCCAGACCTTGAGAGCGCCCAATCCCCTCAAACGGTGCGTGCCATGCTTCGTATTTTTCCCCGGTAGCCCTTCCGATTCACATCCCACTTCAGGAAAAATCGAGCTTGGCAACACTCGGCGGTCACCTCAGCGACGGAGTCTCGGCTGACGGTGTAGGCCGCCGAGGTCATTTTTTGGAGGGGCGATTTCCTCCCGAGTTTGAGCCATGTTGCCCCTCCGGGAAATGCACCGAGCGGGGGCGCTTGCGCCCCCGAAGGCCGGGGTTGGAGAATGGGTCCCGGGACAGCTTCCGCAAACTTCAACCCCGACCTTCTGGCACACCCTTCGGGCGCACCAGCGTCGCCTTTTCTGCAAGCCCGCAGCGGGGTGACAGATGTTATGAAATCGCGGGCTCGCAGAAAAGACGAGCGGCGGCCTACGGCGTTGGCCGAGATTCGATTGCTGAGGGTGCCGCCGTGGATTGCCCGGTGTCGCCCTTCTTCGCATCGACGGTTCGATTGGGAGGTCTGCCCGGTGAAGAGAGGGCGCACCTGGCACGTCCCGTCCAAGAGGGCGCTTTTGGATTTCGAAGTTGAACGTTGGACGTTGGACGTTGAACGTTGAACGTTCAGTTAACCGTTGACGCCCCTGCCAGCACTTCAACGTGGGCCTTGGCGGAGGATGCCAAAGCATCGAGGTCATAACCGCCCTCGAGCACTGAGAGGATCCGGCCCTCGGCCCAGGCGTCGGATGCCTGAATGATGGCTCGAGTCATTCTGCGAAATCCATCGTGGGTCATCTTGAGCCCGCTGACCGGGTCGTCCTCGTGGCCCGCAAATCCTGCGCTGACAATGACGGCTACCGGTTGCATCCTGGAGCCGATTTCCTCCAGGGCGTGTTCAAGGGCTGTGACTACGACGGAGTCGTCCCCTCCGGCCGCCAGCGGCACGTTTCGCGTTAAACCCCTGCCGGGTCCCCCACCGATCTCATCGGCTCCGCCTGATCCGGGGAAGGCTGGATATTCATGGACCGACACATAACCGACATCGGCTCGTTCCCAAAAGTGTTGTTGTGTGCCGTTGCCGTGGTGAGCGTCGATATCGACGACCAGTACCGGGCCGCCTGAGGCTCTGGTCAAGACCTCTGCAGCAAGAGCGGCCCCGTTGAAGAAACAATAACCCCGGGCGCGATTGCGTTCCGCGTGGTGGGAAGGAGGGCGGGCAGCGATAAACGCCCGTTGGAATCTTCCGCTTGCCTGATCCAGTGCGGCACGCAAGATGAGACCAGGGCCGCCGATCAGGGAGGCCCAGGAATCGGCCGATACCGCACAGTCGGGGCTGTCGACGAATGACGGAGCCCCATCGCAGGTCTCACGAACCCGGTCGATGTAGGCCGGGTCGTGGATCCATTTCAACGCGCCCAGGACATCGTCCTCCGGAGGCAAGACAATGTCAGAGTCTGCTTGAACCCGTTCTGGGCCCAGGGAAACCAGGGTCTTGAGGACCCGGCGGACCCGTTCGGGAGTTTCCGGGTGTCCCAAACCGGGCACATGACTTTCACAATCGTGATGGGAGAACAGTCGAACTTGGGTCACGGTGAGGCTCCTTGATCCCCGGCTGACGTGGTTTGCCGGACGTCGCGGCTACTTTATCCGATCAGGAAAAGAGCGGGAAGAAAGATTTTCGGCTGATCGCTATCCGGAGGCTCCGGCAGTTTCCTTCTGGTCCCGCTTTTGTTGAAATTGAATTTAAGTCATTTAAAAACAATAACTTCACTGCAGAGAAGCTGATTTTGGACTGAGTTCCAACAAGAATGCGGAGTGAGATGGACTGTGATCGTCATCACGCCGGCCCGAACAGAATAAACTTCTTGAATTAGAAGGCGTTGACCGACGTAAGTGTGTGATATATCATCTATTCGTAAGGTATTACCGCGATATTGCTGTGGCAGAGGAGGATCGGCCATGCGTCAGAATTTGATCCGAGGAATGCTGGTAGCCGCTCTGGTGGTGCTTCCCTTGACCGCCGGTGCTGAAACTGTCTTTCATCTTGATTCCCCTCAAGATGGTGACACCGTGTTCGGGCTGGTTGAAGTTCGGGGCTGGATCCTGGACAACGGCGAGGACTGTGGTCAACCTGCCGATTGGCAGAGTTGCGATTGGAGTGAAGCCCTGGTCAGCAGTGTGGACCTCTACGTCGATGGTACATTTGTCGCCTCGGCCGATCTCGGTCAGCCGCGGTGGGATGTGCTCCAGGCTTTTCCCTGGTATGCCGGCACGCCGTATGAACGACCGGGGTTTAGCGTTTCCTTTAGCGCGGCCAATTTCACGTCAGGCGACCACACCCTCTTTTTGCGGGTGACGTTGTCCGATACGGTGGAGCAGGACTACGGCCAGATCAGCGTGACAGTTGACCCAACCCGGAATCAGGCGCCCTTCGGCGAACTGGAAATGCCGGGCGAAGATCAGCCGATGAACGGTGTCTACCCGATGACCGGCTGGGCACTCGACGATTCCGAAATTGCCAAGATTGAGCTTCTTGTCGATGGCTTGATCGTCGGTCCGGTCAATCATGGCATTCACCGTCCTGACATCGCTTATCGTTTTCCGGCCCACCCCGGGGCCGACCATGCCGGATTCATTCGCATGCTCAATACTACGGAATTGACCAACGGTGTTCATACCGTGGCAATTCGCCTGACCGACAACGACGGACTGGTCAAGGTCATCGGGCGGCGATTCGTGCAGACCTTTAACACCGCCTACAACCTGCCGCCGTTTGGTGGTATCGACTGGCCCATTCCGAATCACATCATGTACGGTACAGGGTGTGACGAGCCCCCCGATATTTCGGTGCCGCCGTATGAGGAGCCGCAGGATGTCGAGTGGATCACCGGCTGGGCTCTCGATGTCGGATCTACGACCGATCGTGGCGGCGTTGCATACGTTCAACTCTTGATCGACGGCAATATCGAGTATGACACCTGGGTTGATTCCTTCTACTTCCCCTGGCTTGAGCACCTCGCAGAGCTGATGAACGCCTACGGTCTTCCGAGGATGGACATCCTCAACCTCTTCCCGGATGTCCCCAACTCCAAGGATGCAGGGTTCATCTTCGCGCTTGATATCACTGATCTTCTTCTCAACCGCGGTTATCGCCAGGGCCTTCACATGATCACCATTCGAGCGGGTGACTGGGAGAACAACGTCGCGGACATCGCCAGGCTTCCGGTGATCTTCGACTGCAATGACGATCGTGACCGCCCATCTTTCGGTGAGATCTATACCCCCACTCCGATGGAGAGGGTCGGGGGCGTTGTCGAAGTCACCGGATGGGCGATCGACTTTGATCAAGTTGAACAGGTCGAGATCTGGATGGAAGGTGAATACGTGGCCCACGCCGATGAGATAGGTCTTCCGTCTCCGGAAATCGACGAGATCTATCTCTGGCTGCCGAACTACTTCACACAGAACGCCCGGTGGAGGTACGACATGGACACTGTCGCCCTCAACATCACGGACGGCGAACACGTAATGGTCGTCTGGACTGAGGATCACTGGGGTGGTCGTACGATGATCGGGGAGCGGGTCTTCGTGGTGGACAATCTCGGCAAGAGCGCTGCCATCAAGGCTGTCGTCAACTGAGTTGGAATTTTCCTTCAAAAAGCCCCGCCCAGGCGGGGCTTTTTGTTTTTATTCTCTCAAGCGGACACAGTCCGATTGGTAGAATAATGTTAGAGTTGCCGGGCCCGGGCTGGGGCCATGAAAACACCCCCCGCAGGAGCGATTTTTTTCATCATGATTCGTAACGACCCTCACGCCCATACTTCACCGCGAGTCCTGTCTCGGCCGGAGCACAGCCTCTCCCGGAACCGGATGTCGCCAAATGCGATCAAGGTGCTTTACCGGCTGCACAGAGCGGGATACCAGGCCTTTTTGGTTGGTGGAGGTGTGCGGGATCTGTTGATCGATCGAAATCCAAAGGATTTTGACATTGGAACGAACGCCCGCCCAGAGGAGGTTCGGCGTCTTTTCAAGAACTCTCGGATCATCGGGCGTCGTTTTCGGCTGGTCCATGTCTTCTTTCGGGGTGAGGTCATTGAGGTATCGACCTTCAGGGCCAGTCCGGAGCCGCCTGAGGGTCCGGACGACTGGGAAGAGGGTGAGATTGAAGAACGGGAGGCCGAGAGTCCCGATGAGCCGGGGCCAAAGGCGGTACGGGATGACAACAGGTACGGTACGCCGGAAGAAGACGCGTGGCGCCGGGATTTGACGATCAACGCATTGTTCTACGACATTTCGGATTTTTCGGTGATCGATTGGGTTGGCGGTCTTGAAGATCTCGACGCCGGCATCGTCAGGGTTGTGGGTCAGCCGAACATTCGATTCGAAGAGGATCCTGTCCGCATGATGAGGGCCTTGGAGTACGGCGTTCGCTTGGGTTTCGAACTGGCACCGGAGACCGACGCGGCGATTCACGCCTGTCATGCACTGATTGCCGAGGCCGTTCCGGCCCGGTTGACCTATGAACTGATGGAGGCCCTTCGGTCCGGACATGCGGCTGGGATCTGGGAGCGTTGGGACCACTTTGGCCTTCTGGGGAAGGCCTTCCCGGAACTTGATCTTGATCGTGATCAGATTCTTCCCCTGCTGCGATGTGTGGATGCCAGAATCTCAAGGGGAGGCAGGGTGGCTGATGCGACCACCATTGCGGCTCTCTTCTTGCCGGGGTTTGCCCGGCTTCTGGCTGAGATGACTTCTGATGGTCAGCGTCTGGCCAATGCTGTGTTCCTCGATCGGCTTCGTGCAATGTTGGAACCGGCGACAACCCACATGATGGTGTCCAATCAGTCTTTTCACCAGATGTACCACGGGCTCTTCGCACTGACAAAGATGCGACGGCCTCCCGAGCGGGGTCGCCAGGTACTCAAGTTGACCCGCCACGAGAGTTTTGCGGTTGCCTGGGATCTCTTCGAGATCGGTACCGAGGTCGGGCTGCTCTCGGGCAATGCCAAGGATGCCTGGTGCCGGGCGGTGGAACAGGTTCGGAAGAAGCCGACCGGCAAAGTGCAGGAGGTTGTGGTCGATCCCGTCAAGCGAACTCGGCGCAGGCGCCGGAAACGTCGGCCACGACCTTCAGAGTCGACTTCATGACAGTGGTTGATACTGCCGCCCGTTTGACCGAGCTTCGTATCGAGATCCGGCGCCATGATGATCTCTATTACGGCAGGGCGGAGCCGGAAATCTCGGATTTCGAGTACGATCGACTGTTTGCTGAACTCAAAGAACTCGAGGCGGCCCACCCGGACTTGATGTCGGCAGACTCTCCGACCCTGCGTGTCGGTGGTATGCCGCTCGAGGGTCTTCGGCAGGTTGAACACTCGGTACCGATGCTGTCGCTGGACAATACCTACTCGATCTCGGAGTTGGGTGCATGGCACGACCGGGTCACTCGCTCCCTGGGACGTTCCCCGGAGGGCCTGGCTGCCGAACTGAAAATCGACGGTGTGTCGATCTCGCTGGTGTACGACGAGGGACGCCTCACCCGTGCGGTGACTCGAGGAGACGGCACTGTCGGTGATGATATTACGGCCAATGCCCGAACCATCCGGTCCTTGCCCCTGGTCATCGAGAAGGGACCTGCCCATTTTGAGGTTCGGGGTGAGGTCTTCATGGCGCGGTCGGTCTTTGCCCGGTTGAACCGTGAGCGGAGATCTCGGGGTGAGGCGGAATTCGCCAATCCCCGCAACGCGACGGCAGGTTCGGTTCGGCTTCTGGATTCCCGGGTGGCAGCCTCGCGCCGTTTGGCGGTGTGGTGTTATCAACTGGTTGGGGCCGAGGGGCATGAGGGCACGAGCCACGTCGAGGATCTCCGAAGCCTCGAAGAGTGGGGATTCCCGGTCAGTCCTGGTTTCGGTCGGTGTGAGGGCCTCCCCGAGGTTGAAATACTGATCGCACGATGGTCGAAAGAGCGTGCGAACTTTGACTTCGAGACCGATGGTGTCGTTATCAAGGTCGATCGGCTCGAAGAGAGAAAGGTCCTGGGTGCGACCGGTCGGGCTGTCAGGTGGGCGGTTGCTTTCAAGTATCCGCCGGAAGGCCGAATGACCAAGGTCAGAGATATCGTCGTCCAGGTTGGGAGGACCGGGGTCTTGACGCCGGTGGCCGAGTTGGAGCCGGTCCCGATCGCTGGGTCTACCGTTTCCAGGGCGACCCTTCACAACTTCGACGAGGTCGAGCGCCTGGATGTCAGGCGAGGGGACACGGTCTGGGTTGCCAAGGGCGGCGAGGTGATCCCCAAGGTCGTTGGAGTTGTCAGCGCCGAAAGACCCGTCGAAACGACCCCGGTGACCAGGCCGGTTCAGTGCCCAGCGTGTGGCGCCGTTGTCACTTGCATCGACGGAGAAGTGGCGCTTCGGTGCAGCAACCCGAACTGTCCGGCGGTCCTGGCTTCTCGTCTTCGCCATTTCGTGTCACGTGGTGCGATGGAGATCGAGGGGTTGGGCGAGCAGAGCCTGGAACTCTTGACTGCAGAGGGCCTTGTCACAGACGCGGCATCACTGTGGGAGCTTGACCAGGAGGCATTGGCAGGATTGCCAGGCTGGGGCGACATCTCGGCTTCAAATCTGATACGGCAGATCGATGATGCCCGTGCCAGGCCTTTTCGTCGCCTGGTCTTTGCCCTGGGTATTCCTCATGTTGGAGAACGGGCGGCGGGCCTCCTTGCCGGCCGGTTTGGCAGTCTGAGGCGGTTGGGCGAGGCTGATCTGGACGCCCTTGAGGCAATCGCGGGCATCGGTCCGGTGATTGCCCTTTCGGTTCATTCGTGGTTCCGGACAGCTGTGAATCAGGAGCTGATCGAACGCCTGATCCAGGGAGGGGTCGATCCTGTTGAGACCACTGGACTGCAGAGCGGGGACGGTCCGCTCGAGGGATTGACCTTCGTCATTACCGGGAAACTCTCCGAGTCCAGGCGCGACATCAAGGCTCGACTTGAGGCCTTGGGCGCCACGGTTGCTTCATCGGTTTCAGGCAAGACATCGTTCCTGTTGGCGGGAGACGATGCCGGGTCAAAGATAACCAAGGCACGGAAGCTGAATGTTGAGGTTGTGGATGAGCAGGGATTGCAGAGGCTGGTGAACAACGGCCGCGAGGAGGCATGATGTCAGCGGTGATTTACCTGGTGGATGATGACGACGGGTCGCGAACGGCGATGACCAAGGCTCTGAGTCGGGTTGGCTACCAGATGGAGCCGTTTCCTTGTGCCGAGGAGGCGCTGGCGGCGTTGAGGGAGGATCCATCGGTCAACATGGTGATCTCCGACGTCCGAATGCCTGGTATGAACGGGTACGAGTTCTTGCGCCACGTCAGGGCGGAACGGCCCGATCTCCCCTTTATGTTGGTGACAGCGTTTGCCGATGTAGAAGATGCGGTGTCGGCACTCCAGGAAGGTGCGGATGACTACCTGACCAAGCCGGTTCGCATGCAGGAGCTTCGTCAGAGGGTTCAGCTACACCTCGAGCGCAGGGTTCTGTCTGACGAGAATAGAAGGCTGAAAGAACGATTATCGAAAAACTTCGGGTTCGACGGCATCGTTGGACACTCCAACGCGATGGAGACTTTGGTCGACAAACTCAGAATCGTGGCGCCGACCCGATCGACGGTGTTGATTGTCGGTGAAAGCGGGACGGGCAAGGAATTGGTTGCCAATGCCCTCCATCAGCACTCGCCTCGGGCGGAGGGTACCTTTGTTGCGGTCAACTGTGGTGCTATTCCTGGGGAAATCTTAGAGTCCGAGCTTTTCGGCCATGAAAAGGGAGCATTCACAGGGGCTCATCAACGCCGGATAGGCCTGGTGGAGTCGGCATCCGGGGGCACACTGTTCCTCGATGAGGTGTCGGAGCTTTCACTGGACCTTCAGGTCAAGTTGCTTCGTGTGTTGGAGGACCGTACGGTGACCCGGGTTGGCGGAACGGTGAAGATTCCTGTCGATTTCAGGCTCGTCGCGGCAACGAACCGCAACCTGCTGGCCTGGGTCCGCGAAGGAAGGTTCCGGGAAGACCTTTACTACCGACTCAAGGTGGTCACCCTGGAGATCCCGCCGTTGCGCAAGCGTTTCGAGGATATCCCCCTGTTCGTGCAGCATTTCCTGGAGGTGTTTAACCAGGAGTTGGAACGACAGGTGACGGGTGTGCATCCCTCGGTGTTGGCCGCATTGAAGCGGTGCCGGTGGAAGGGAAATGTCCGGGAACTTCGTAACGTCATGGAATCGATGGTTCTCTTCGCAAGGGACAGCGAGATCACCCTTGAGGATTTGCCGCAGGAATACCGGGTGGCGGTTTCGGCGCCTGTGGTTACCGAGGGTGAGTGGGAACCCCGCGAAATGGCCGATATCGAAAAAGAAGCCATTTTGAGGACATTGCAGTACACCGGGGACCATCGGGGCAAGGCGGCAACATTGCTGGGCATCGGTCTGAGAACCCTCCAGCGCAAGTTGAAGGAATATGGGGAGATTGAGGGGGAGGACCTTGGCATTGACGGCGTTGGCTGAGACTCGGTGGCTGGCGCGCTCGCCGCAGGAGTGCCACTCTTCCCATTTTCCGCAACGTCTCCCCCTTTCCAATCGCCTGCCTGGGGAAAACGGGAAAAGAGCGGCACCTCCCGATTGGGCGTTTTGGGCACTCTCGGGGTTGAGCGTCGGCGTTGGCTGCTCGGATGCCAAGAGTTCGACACTGTCCCCTATAGATCCTGGAATGGTGTCAGAAGGAAGTTTTTGGCTCGAAGGGGTTCAAAATGTCAATTCCGCAGTGCTTGAAATCATTGACGTTGCGAGTGGCGAGCGCGAAATGGTGAGAGCGGGCGATGGCTGCGATCTGACCGTCTGGGAAACTCATGGGTCGGCCCAGCTCTCTTCGGCGGCCCATGATTTCGGCGAATAGGTGGGCAGCTTTCGTATCAAAAGACAGTATTCGCTGATCGAATCCTTTGGCAACGAAGTTCTCAAAGCGGTCGGCCAGGGTGTGGCGGCGCTTTCCGTAGGGCAGAACACGAATTCCGAAGTTGATCTCGGCAATCGTGATGGTTGACAAGTAGAGTTCTTCGGTTTCCTGATGATCAAGCCATTGGAGGACTGAGCCCTCCGGCGCCGGCTTCATGACCTCGGAAACGATGTTGGTGTCGAGTAGGATCATCAACCGAGGTCGATCGGTTCGTGTAGCTTGTGAGCCGGCATTTCGAGTTCTTCACCGTTCGCCGGACCGAAGGTCATCATCGCGAATTCACCAAGGCTTTTCGGTGACATGACGGACCGTCTGATAATTCGACGCGCGACCTCCTCCATGGAGATACCATTCTCTGCCGCACGCATTTTCAGGCGTCGATATACCTCCTCATCGATTCCACGAACACTCAATCCCGGCATGGTTCCACCTCTTGTCTTATGATAGCACATGCTAGCAATGGCCCCTGTCGGCTCAGGCTTTCCCGACACGAAACCGCAACCGGGAAGGCTGCCGGAGGGAAAAGCTGTGTACGTCCCGATTGGGCGTCTTGGGCGCTCTCGGGGTTGAGCGTCGGCGTTGGCTGTCCGGACGCTGATGCCGGCCCGGTTGACGGATCTGGTCTCGGTTCGCTGTCCCGGACCCGCCAACGCCCTCCAGCCGTCGGACACGGCACGCCGTGCCCCTGCGGTGATCCTGTCCCTCCACCTCCCTGCCCTACCTCTCCAGCCCCTCAGTTTCTGATGACCGCGCTATAGTGGTTGAGCCCGGAAATACGGGTTAGGGAGGCATGATGGATATTCCTGGAAAAGTTTCGCTGTATTGCGCCCTGGTCGATGCCAAGGGTACGGCGGCCAAGCTGATCGCCGTCAAGCCTGAGGGCTATTACCACCTCGAAGTGGCCATAAAGGGTGGCGTGCACACGATGTTTGTCCCCATAAATCAGGCTGCGCTCTATTTCACTGAAGCCGAGCCGGAGCTGGGAGACAATTCTAAGTTCGAAGTCGAGAGGTAAACCGGCTTAGCTGAGAGCTATTTTCCCCAAGCGCGAATGAACCGGGCCCTTTGTGTGTTGCTCACCTTAGATGGCGAGCGATGTGTTGAGTGCGGCCTTCGGGGCGAAATGGCAAGAGGTGTTGGGAAACATCTCCGACGGGGTGATCGTTATGGATAGCGAGCGCCAGCTTCAGTTTGCCAACAATCGGGCTCGGAGACTCCTGGGATTCGCCGAAGGCGACACTGTCAAAGGGCGTTGTCGATTGAATACCAACGGTGATGATTGTGAAATCGCTTGTCCCCTAACATTCGCGCTCGAGCAAGGCCGGACGGAGGTTCGTGATTTTGAGACCGTCTACCACGCTCGAGACGGCCGGGCGGTGCCTCTGCGCGTGACTGTGTTACCGCTTTTTGACGAGAGCGGAAAATTTTCTGGTGCAGTAGAAATCCTCCGGGAGCGGGGTGCCGACCTGGGGTTCTTCCTCGCGGGCAAAGGATCTCAGTCTGAGGTGTTGAAAAACAAGCTGGCCGGAATTGCTGCCGGGGTGTCGGACGTGATCCTGGTCGGTGAAAGGTCAGCCCGGCAGGATGTTGCAAGGACCTTGCATCGTTTGACCGGACTGGGTGACGACCAATTCCTGTTGTGGCCGGTGTCTGAGGACGATTGTCTATCGGCAGCCGTTGGACTTTGCTTCGCGGACGATGGGCAGGCCTCGTCGCTTTGGGAACGGAACCTTCCGGTGGGATGGCGGCGCGTCTTCGGGGTTTCGGACCTCAATGGTCTTCGGCCGTTGCCTGGGCAGGAGGTCGACATCCTCCATCTGCCGTCTTCTGAGGTACTCCGCGACGATCTTCCCATTCTGTTAGCCTCCTGGGTTCGACGGTTTCGTGAGGATCTGGAGGTCAGTACCGAGGCGCTGGGGCGGTTAGTCGAGATTGCCTTGGAGCGGGGTCTTGACGGGGTGGCTGAGATTCTGCCGGCGGCGGTTGCCGTGGCAGCCGGCCGCCTCGAGTTGAGCGATCTCCCACAACCGTCGCCACAGACCCTCTTCATTGATCATGTCCTTGAAAGTGATGATCCCCTGGGGGCTTTAGAGCGGCGCCTGCTGACCGAGGTTCTCGAACGGTGCGATTGGCGTATGCAGGAGGCGGCAGATCGTCTGGGTATGTCTCGTGTAACCCTTTGGCGAAAGACCCGGGACTACGGAATCGAACGCCCCACGGGCTAGTTCCCGGCTGGTGTTACAATCCGGCCCCGCTGGAGGTCATGATGCGACGATTGATTGGCATACTCGTTGTGGTGTTGATGATAGTGGCTGTGGGGCCGGCGTCGGCTGGGAAGATCGGTTTCGTTGACGCCGAGCGGGCCGTGATGCAGGTCCAGGAGGGTCAGGCGAAGGTTAAGCAGTTGGAAGCCTGGGCAGAACCCCAACAGCAGAAGGTCGAGGCCGCCGCTGCGCGGGTGGCTGAGATCAGGCAAGAGATCAATCGGCAGCGGTCGGTTGGCTCACCGGAGACTCTTGATCGGCTCGGTCGTAATGAGCTGGATGCCCGAAGGTTGTTCGAAGACGCCAAACGGAATTTCGAGCGGGATTTGTCTACCAAACAGGACGAATTTTTTGCCGAGGTTGCTGTCAAGGTGGGTCGGGTAGCCTCAGATTACGGCAAGGCCAACGGATATGACGCAATCATGGTTCTCAAGGCCCAGCCCATTATTTATATTTCTGACGAGGCGAATCTGACCGATCTCGTCATCAAGCTGTACAACCAGCGATTTCCGGCAAAATAAGGGGCTATAATCTGTCGGTGATGACTCGGCTCATTCCAACAGTAACGATCCTCTTTCTTTTATGCCAATTTGCCGGTATCGGCGCGCTGGTTGCGCAGGCGCCGTGGGATGTTGAGGTCCTCGACCCTGGGGTTCCGGAGAGAACTGCCTCAGGTGAGGAGATTCGTGTTCGGGTCATCCTGGTCAATCGCGGTGCTGAAAACTGGGATCCGGCCAGCGGATTCGCGGTAGCCGCCCATTGGTTGGAGCCCAATCGTGATGTAGTCCGGTGGGAGGGCCCCCGGACGCCCCTGGATGAGGTCGTCCGTCCCGGAGAGTCTGTGACGCTCGAGGCGACTCTGGTAGCTCCAAGTCGGGCCGGGGATCTTCTTGTGCAATGGGATGTGGTGCAGGAGGGGGTCTTCTGGGTTGCCAGACGAGATCCGACACCTGTCGTCGGAGCCCCAATTGAGGTCTTCAGAAATCATTCTTTTGCCCAGCTCAATGTCAGCCAGGACCGTTGGGTCACGGCCGGGGAAAATACAACGGCACGGTTGGCCTTGATGAACGACGGCGCCGTTGAGTGGACGACGGACAAGAGTTTCGGAGTGGTGGGACGTTGGCGCCGAATCGGAGGGTCCTGGAAGACGACGGAACCCCCCAGGACCCATTTCCTGACGCCTGTCAAGCCAGGTGAGGAGGTTGAGCTTGAGGTTGTGCGCAGGGTTCCGGAAGGAATAGGCCCATGGCTTTTTGAGTGGGATATTGTCCATGAGGGTGTCTGTTTTTTCTCCCAGAG
>Ga0164315_10003127_pt1 | contig 12801 bp, 10 predicted proteins | sample GuaBasSedimGuay6_FD_113737 | JGI IMG/M metagenome (GOLD analysis project Ga0164315, IMG submission 113737) | Subseafloor sediment microbial communities from Guaymas Basin, Gulf of California, Mexico - Guay6, Core 4569-2, 0-3 cm | ecosystem: Environmental > Aquatic > Marine > Hydrothermal vents... | reverse complement strand
GCGAGGAAATTCTCGACCGGGGTGATTATTCCGGTCCGGGTGGTGCGCGCACTCTTCTGAGGCACCCGCAGTCCGAAGTCGTGGTTCTAGAGGTTGCCCGCGGTGGCCTGCTGCGAAGGGGTATCGGTGTAGAGCATGCCGATGGCGCCCTGATCACCAATATCGCTGCTGATCACCTGGGCGAGTATGGTATTAACACCGTGGCGGAAATGGCCGGGGCCAAGTTCATCGTGCGGCGTGCACTCAGCACCGATGCGCCACTTATCCTGAATGCAGATGATCCTGAAAGTGTCCGGATGGCCGCTTCGGTTTCCAATCGTATTACCTGGTTTAGCCTGGATGCCAGCCATCCGGTTTTACAAGCACAGCTGGAAAAGCAGGGTGGGGCGGCATATCTGTCTGATGGTTGGTTGGTGTTGGCCGAAAATGGCAAGAGCCGAAAAATTATTAGTGTTAAAGACATACCTGTCACTTTTGGCGGCGCAGCGCGCTATAACATCAGCAATGCGCTGGGTGCCATGGCCTTGTGTCACGCACTTGGAGTTGGTGATGAGGCGTTGGCCACCGGCCTGAAAAAATTCAGCGGTAATGCCGACGAAAACCCCGGACGGGGCAATTTGTTTGAAAAAAACGGTATCCGGATATTCCTCGATTTCGCACATAACGAGCATGGCATGAGGGCCATCAGTGATACCGTCAGGGCATTTAATGCCAATCGAAACATAGTGTTGATGGGGCAGGCGGGTGATCGCCCTGACAAGGACATCAGTGACCTTGTACATGCTGCATGCAGATTGAAACCCGATCAATTACTGGTCTGTGAGCTGCCGGGTTATGAACGTGGCCGACAAGCAGGGGAAGTGCCTGAACTAATCTGTCAACGCGCCATTTCCGAAGGGGTTCCCCGGGAAGCGGTGAGCTTATTCTCCAGCCCGGTCGAAGGTGTCAAAGCAGCGTTGTCCGATGCCAAAACAGGAGATTGCCTGGTATTGCTCGCCCTGACTCAACGTGATGACGTACTGGCTTTAATCCGTGAGTTTGTAGCGGATAACTGAGGCAAAAATACCGATGGCAAAACTCTATTTCAATTACTCATCCATGAACGCTGGTAAAACCACGGTTTTACTGCAGTCTGCTCATAATTATCGCGAGCGCGGCATGAATCCGCTGCTGTTCACACCGAAGCTGGATGACCGCTACGGTGAAGGCTGGATCAAATCACGTATCGGCCTGCAGGCGAAGGCAACGATCTTCAACGCAGAAGACGACCTTTACGAAATCACCCGTGAACACCTGCAAGAAGAAAACATCCACTGTGTGCTGGTGGACGAGGCACAATTTCTGACCCGGGACCAGGTCTATCAGCTGACCGAAGTCGTCGATCGCCTGAGCATCCCGGTACTGTGCTTTGGCTTGCGTACCGATTTTCAGGGCGAGCTGTTTGAAGGCAGCACACACCTGCTGGCCTGGGCAGACGAACTGGCCGAGATCAAAACCATCTGCCACACCGGCCGGAAAGCCACGATGGTGGTGCGCGTAGATGATGAAGGTTATGCACTAAAAGAAGGGGCGCAGGTAGAAATCGGTGGTAATGAGCGCTACGTATCAGTCAGCCGATCCGAGTTTAAAAATGTGTTTGTTGGTGGCCAGAAGATCAAGTTCATTGAACCGGTGGAGAGTGATGCCGATAGCGAAGATGGGTCAGATGATGAACAAAAGGCTAACAGGCTGCTATAGTCATACCATGATCCCGTTACAGCGGTGAAGAGAGGTTAGCGATGCGCTGGTTTATATTCTTGATAGTCGTATTTGCAATATTGTGGTACATCAGAGGCATAGAAGAAGTGCCGCCACCCCCCATCGAAGAAAGCTTCATCGGTGGCCCGGTCAAGGCTCTGCATAAAGCAGAGGATTTCGAAAAATCCTACCTGGATGCGACCGCTGAACGCAACAAGCGAATGGACGAGCAAGTGGATAAAGATTCCGGAGGTTAAGTTGCAGACAAGGCCTGCAATAAATCAGCCGCGATATCCCCGGCGTCTTCTATCCCGACGGACAGTCTCAGTAACCCTGGCGTAATACCAAGACGCAGTCGTTCCAATTCAGGCATTTTTTGATGGGATGTTGCGACCGGTTGGCAAATTGTGGTTTCCACTCCGCCGAGACTGATTGCGCAATTCACCATTTCCAGGCGTCGCAGGTAGCTCACCGGGTCAATGGAGTCATCCAGTTCAAAAGAAAGCATGCCCCCAAACCCGCTCATCTGGTTGGCTGCAGTTGCGTGTCCGGGATCACTCTCCAGGCCGGGGTAGTGCACACGTTTTACAAGTTCGTTGTCATCCAGTTGCGCTGCGATGATGGCGGCATTCTCACTTTGCCTTTGAACCCTGATTTCCAGTGTTTTCAGACTGCGTTCCAAAAGGTGACAGTCTTGAGCGTTTAAACAGCCGCCATGGTTAATGCCATGGTCGCGCACTTTTTTGATCAGGGCCGCCGGCCCGTTAACCGTGCCACAGCAGAGATCGCTATGCCCGCCCAGGTACTTGGTACCACTGTGCATGACAAGATCGAAGCCCAGCTCCAGAGGGTTTTGCAGTATGGGTGTGGCAAAGGTGTTGTCGATCACCGTAAGAATGTCACGCGGTTTCGCAAAAGCAGCAATTGCAGCGAGATCTACCACGTTCAGTAACGGGTTGCCCGGCGACTCAACAAAAATCATGCGGGTCTGAGCTGTGGTGACCTGCTCAATGGCGGCTATATTATTCGCTGCAAAACTGTGACTGGTGCCGACACGTTTCAGTTCGTTGACGATCAGTGCATGCGTGCCGCCGTAAAGGCCTTCCGCAAACACCACGTGGTCGCCATCGCCCAACAGCCCAAACAGGATGGAGGCTATGGCTGCCATGCCGGAACTGGTTACAAGGCCTGCTTCCGCACCTTCCAGCGCAGACATTTTCCTGGCCACAACATCGTGATTCAATAAATTGAAATAACGCGGATAACGGACCTCCGAATCATCAAGGTACTCAATTGCGCTGGACGAAAGCATCGGGGTATTGAGGCCCCCCATATTTTTGTCGTGACGGCTTCCTGCGCGTACTGCCTGTGTTGCTTTTTTCAAAATGGGCGCTCAACTTTATGGTGTGTGAAAAGCTTTATATTGCCAGACAATTTGCACTAGTGCTGGCATGCGGGGCAATAATAACTGGACCGCTGGCCTATTACCTTCTGCCGGATGGTGGCTCCGCATTGAAAACAATCTTTGCCGGCACGGTCGTAAACCAGTAGTTCCTGAGCGAAATAGCCCGGTGTACCGTCTGAACTTACAAAGTCCTTTAAACTGGTACCACCCAGTTTTATGGCGCGTTCCAGTACGTCACAGATGGCGGCAACCAGCCCTTCATAGCGTAGCCTGGACACTCGTCCGGCAGCACGTTGCGGATGAATGCCCGCCATAAACAGGGCTTCTGATGCATAGATGTTGCCGACACCTACGACAATGTGGCCATTCATGATGAAATTTTTGATAGCCACACGTCGGGTACGTGAACGCTCGTATAAATAGTCTGCGGTGAAGCCGGCGGACAGGGGTTCCGGGCCGAGATCGCGTAGCAATTCATGGGATTCCATCTCGCCGTCTACCCACAGGAATGCACCGAAGCGACGTGGGTCGTTAAAACGCAGACACACGCCATTTTCCAGTTCAACATCAACGTGATCATGCTTTTCCGGCGTTAAAGACTCCTGCAAAATACGCAGGGATCCGGACATGCCGAGGTGTATGATGAGCCCGCCTTGTTCAAGTTGCAGCAACAGGTATTTACCGCGCCTGTCGAGGCTGACGAGTCGTTGTCCTTCGGCCTTTTTGACTTCAGCAGGTACAGGCCAGCGCAATCTTGCGTCGCGAACAATGACTCTGAAGATTCGCTGGTTCAGAAGGTGGGGCTCTATTCCCCTTAGCGTTGTTTCGACTTCTGGTAATTCGGGCATTTGGGTTAGAACCTGTTTGTGAGCCAGCATTGTAAACCAGCCGGTGTTAGCATCTGGTTCTATGGATGATATTACACTGGTTGGTATTGATACAGGCGGTACTTTTACCGACATTGTTGTGCTGGAGCGTGGCCCGAATAACGGTGGTATGCGGCAATGCAAGGTGCTTTCCGATCCGTCCGATCCATCAGGTCCCATTGTTGAAGGTCTGAAACGGCTGGGCCTGGAAAATAAGCCATTGCAGATCATTCACGGAACCACTGTTGGCACCAATGCGGTACTGGAGGGTAAGGGCGCCCGTGTTGCCTATGTGAGCAGTGAGGGTTTTACCGATGTACTGTCGCTGGGGCGCCAGGAGCGGGAGCAGGTCTATAGTCTCAAGCAGCCCGAAACCAGGCTGCCCGTGCCTGAAGAACTTTGTCTGGGGGTTTCCACTCGAATAAGCGCTGATGGTGGCTTGCTTGGCGAAGCCAGCGATGAAGAACTGTTGCGCCTAAAAGCCCGCCTGGCTGCACTCGATATTGATTCAGTGGCGATCAACCTGTTGTTCTCTTTTCTAAGGCCCCAGGAAGAGCAGCGCATTGCTGAAAAGCTGGGTGGTTCATGGTTTGTGTCCTGCTCCAGTCAAATTCTACCCGAGGTCAGGGAATACGAAAGGGGTATGGCGACCTGGCTGAACGCCAGTGTGGGGCCGGTTATCTCCCGTTACCTGAAGCGTCTTCAAGACCGTTTGCCACAAGCCCGTATTGCAGTGATGCAGAGTGCCGGAACAACTATCGCGGCTGACCAGGCAGCTGACCAGGCCGTTCGTTTACTGCTGTCCGGTCCGGCCGGGGGTCTGGCGGCGGCGCGCAGCATAGCAGCCCAAACCGCCAACCCAAAACTGATGAGTTTTGATATGGGTGGCACTTCGACAGATGTCGCCTTGTTCAATGGTGAAATCCCCCTGACCGGACAATGCCGGATCGGGTCATGGCCATTGTCGATTCCTTCTGTGGATATCCATACCATCGGTGCGGGCGGGGGGTCGATCGCCAGGGTGGATAAGGCCGGTATGTTGCTGGTCGGCCCGGAGTCCGCTGGCGCTAATCCCGGCCCGGCCTGTTATGGCCAGGGTGGTACACAGGCAACGGTCACCGACGCGAACCTGGTGCTGGGTCGCATACCCGCTAACACATTATTGGGTGGATATTTGCCGTTGGATTTACCTGCCGCAGAACAGGCAGTTTCGAAACTGGCCGGAGATATGGCTTGCAGTGCGTTGGAAGCTGCCCGGGGGATCGTGCGGCTGGCCAACGAACACATGGCGCGCGCTTTGCGGGTCATTTCCGTTGAGCGTGGTTACGATCCGGCTGATTACGCTCTATTGTGTTTTGGTGGCGCTGGTGGATTACACGCTTGCGACCTGGCTGAGTTGCTGGGTATGAAGCGGATCATTATTCCAGCCCGGTCAGGTGTCTTGTCGGCCATGGGCATGCTGGTCAGTGAGCCTGGAAGGGAGTCATCACAGGCAGTGCTTGTACTGTTGACGACCTTGACTGATGAGAATATTGGAAAACGGTTCCGGTTGCTTGAAGCTGATGCCGGCACCCAACTGGCCGAAGAGGGTTGTGAACGGTCAAACATCAAATTCCGCCGGCAACTTGAGCTTCGATATAAGGGCCAGAGTGCAACCATCAGCATAAACTGGTCCGAAGGCAGTGATCACGAAGCGGCTTTTCACGAAGCACACGCCAGGGCCAGCGGCCTCCGGCTTCCTCACCCGGTTGAACTGGTGAATATACGTCTGAGTGCACGGGCACCGGCCGTTTTAAAGTCGATTGATATCCACCAAAAAAGTGAAGACCCAAACAAAGGACAGATGATCCATATGCCTGAACTAAAATGTGAGGTACCGACGCATCAACGGGATGGATTGCCACCTGGTATATCAATGCGAGGGCCGTTATTGCTGACAGAGCCCGCAGCAACCGCCTGGATTAAACCTGGTTGGGTGTTACGGGCGGATGAGTGGGGCAACCTGTTATTGAGGCATTAAAAAAGCCGGACCCACTATATGGGTCCGACCTTGTAGTCGTGAGAATTATCCGATTTCCTGACCTGACTTACGGTCTGCCCTGGTCGGGCTTGGAATAATCACAAACGCCTTGCGGGAATATGGCTTTCAGCGTCGCATACTCCAGTGGCGTTGGCATCCAGTCACCGTATGTACCACTCATAAAGGCGGCATCCACGGATTGGAGGGCGCACTTGAATACACCACCTTCAATACCATTGCCCGAGACAATACGTGAGGTTGAGAACAGCTCAAATTCCTGTGTGCAGGCACCTTCGGCACCGTCATCCAGAATTCCATTCCAGGCGTCGTTACCCGAAGCTATTTCAGTTCCATACGAATCAAAACAGCGGTCAATCGCCATTGCAGGTTTGTTCTCTGCGACGCTGCGGTTCGGGTGCTGGAGAATATTAGCCATCCATTCATCCATTACGGCCAGTGCTTCAGGTGTCTGATCGAAGCGTTCATTCTTGTTAACGCCACGTGCATCGGTAAACCAGACCACCTGGTTCGACGCATCGCCGTCATGGTTGAGCATGCGTTGCCGTGAGGCAAATGACTGGTGTGAATTGTGCATATCCAGCACATGCTCGAGGTAGTGGCGCCAGTCAATGATCGGAATATCGATATCACCGACAAAGACAAGGCCTCTTTCATAAGCGGCATTCATGGCCGCAATGGAGCCTTCGGTACGTGGTGCCGGGGCAAGGCCATCAGACGTTACCTGGTTTTTGACTGACCACGGATCCCATTGCTCAGGAATGTCGAAGCCCGTGAAGCAACCGGGGAACGGATAGAATGGGCAGGATTCCTGTACCAGGTCAGCCGGATCCTTCCAGCCACCTATGAATCCGTTGATTTGCAGAAATTCGGCAACTGGAATATTACCTTCCAGCATGGACTTCAGACCATACTGAACGCCGACATTATCTAGGGCAGAGCGTCCGTATCCATTGGCATCGCGACCGTAGATATTAATGGCGTCTTCCCAGTGGGTCCACTGGATTGCCAGTACGTCAGTAATGGGTGTAATGGTTTCAATGCCGGTTTCATAGCCCCAATGATGGTTCATCGTCAATGGTGTTAATCCGCGCCAGGACTCTACACATTCATCTGACCCAAGGGCCTGGGTATAGGGGTTGCCAATATCGTTGCTGCCATTCAGGCCGATCAGTAATGAGCGTTTGGTCCAGTCCGTCCAGTCGCCGGGATTGATTGCATCCATATAAAACTCAAGCAATTCACAATCGCCGATGTGAATGATCTGGGTCACCATATCCGGATATGAGTATTGCGGGATAGCGGCATCAAGGAGCTTTGTACCCAGGTTCTGACCGTATATATACTGCTGGATACCGCCACCTGAACCACCGACGCTGACCGTATAGCTTGGTACACCATAGGCTTCTACAAAGCGTTCCTTGGTCATTAGCCCGGTTTCAGCACCCAATTCCAGGTTGTAATGTGTTCCGGTTTTGGTGCCGGTTGAATAGATAACACCGTAGCCAAGCTTGAGGGCATTGTCATACAACATGCGGCTGGTTGAAGGGCTGCCCTGTGTGTGCCCGATAGCAACACCACCCTGGAAGTGATACAACAAACGACCATTCCAGTCGTCACCCCTAGGCGAGTAATCCTCTGATGGGTTTGAATCCAGTACCGCCATGGAATAAATGAAACGGTTGATGACACCGCGTTCCCAACGAACGATATAGGGCACTTCCTTGCCATCAATTGTGGTTGTATTTGCGATGTCCGATGGTGAGTCACCGGGCGCATAATCAGCCCAGGAACCGCCGGTAGTCCGGTACATATAAACGACAAGAGGGTCCACCTGGCAGTTCTTTGACCGACCGATGATGGCATCGTTTTCGTCATGCACGGGCCAACCTTCGGCCGCATCCGGGATGGGTTGGCCGAGGCCCTTGTCCTGCACCGTGCAGACAAATGCTTTTTGGTGCGGGCCTGAAAAAATAGGGCCGGAGACCGGGTAATTGATCAACTCAATAGAGACGGCTGTGCCGTTCCTGGTATGCCCGCGCCAACCCTTGCCTTTTGCGCGGAAAACGACCACGGTATTACTGCCCGGCATGAGGCCGTCAATAACACCTGAGAGTCTGTTTGGGCCTATCGACTGAAAATGGTCGCTTTGGTCTTCACCATTGACTACCACGCTGAGAGGTACTTTTCCCTGTGTATCGTTTGTTTCAATCTCCAACCGGGCATCGCCGCCGGAAACCTGGTCGGGTGCAGATGAAACCACCTGCACGTTCACAATATCATTATTGGCCTGGGCGACTGGCATACTGACGAGTGTGAATAAGGTCAGTGTCAGGAGTGTTTGAACGGCTGTTCGGAAATGCGTAGGGGTAGTGGGGCTCTTCATTACTCATTCTCCTTCTCGGGTTTGCTCCCAAAAATCACGGGGGTGCGACATCTCTCTTCCTTGGAAAAGTAGGCAATCGTCATGAAATCAATCAACAAGAACAAGACAGGGCTTGCAGCCAACGAGGTCACAGTGTTTTATAAAGAATAGCAGAAAATGACAAGTTTTGAGGGAGGCACCAGAAAACAGACATAAAAAAACCCGCTACATGAGCGGGTTTTTTCAATAACTTACCAGAATCAATTACTTGATCTTGGCTTCCTTGTACATCACGTGTTTGCGTACAACGGGATCATATTTCTTGATCTCCATTTTTTTAGGCATGTTTCTTTTGTTTTTATCCGTGGTGTAAAAGTGTCCGGTACCAGCTGATGATACCAGGCGGATTTTATCTCTTGCTGATTTTGCCATGATTTATGCTCCTCAGACCTTTTCGCCGCGCGAACGCATGTCGGTCAAAACGGCATCAATGCCTTTTTTATCAATGATGCGCAATCCCTTGGTGGATACACGCAGACGGACCCAACGATTTTCACTTTCCACCCAAAAACGATGGCGGTGAAGGTTGGGCAAAAAGCGTCGCTTGGTCTTGGTATTTGAGTGCGACACATTGTTTCCAGCAACTGGGCGTTTACCGGTAACCTGACAAACTCTGGACATGAGATTTTTCCGTTTCTGAACTATCAAAAATGAGCCGCACTTTATACCGCACTACAGCACGATATGCAATTAAATTTGAATGAATCGGCTGAATATTACAACATTCCTCTTGATGCCATCGAAACCGGCGGGCCGTCACCCACCACAAAATGGTCCAGCAGGCGGATTTCCAACAGCAGTAAAGCGTCTTTCAAGCGGCGCGTTATCGCCTGGTCTGCAAGGCTTGGCTCACTGACGCCGGAAGGGTGATTATGTGCCACGATAACCGCTGCAGCACTTAATCTCAGGGCTCTTTCCGCAACCACGCGGGGGTACACACAGGCGCCGTCTATCGAGCCCTGGAACAGGTCCTCTGAAGCGATGACGCGATGCCGTGTATCCAGAAACAGGCAGGTAAAAATCTCACGTTTGCGATCCCTCAATACGGTTTGAAGGTATTCCATGGTCATCGCGGGGCTGGTCAGCGACACCCCCCTTTGTAGCGACTGCTTCAATTGCCGGCGCACAAGCTCATGTGCCAACCGTATCCGGGCGGCAGCAAAGTCATCCAGCCCCTCGCGATCATCTGCTGCCAAACGACTGGCAACCTGTAGTCCACGCAGCCCGCCAAAGCGCATCAGCAAATTTTCAGCTTGCCGGGTACAGTGACCGCTTGCCTGGTCGGGATACAACAGCTTGCTCAGCAGTTCTGCATCTGACAGCAGCTTGGGCTGGAATTGTGAGGGCGGCGGATTTTGATGCTTGTCGGAATGCTGGCTGGCTGGTTTCATTGTTCTGGCCTTCAAATGATTGGATATTAATGCTGAACCATCGGCGCGACGGCGTATATCGGCACTTGTGAACAATGTTTGTAGGATGAGGGCGTTATTCTTCTGTGTTGCAGACTACAAGGCAAAGGCTTGCTATGATGGCGAGCACAAAAAAAATAACATGTGATTGAAAAAGGATGTCAATTGGAAAAGCCTATGCTCAAAGCCGTCCAGCTAAAGATACTTGATCCAAGGCTGGGTCAGGAAATCCCATTGCCCAGGCACGCTACCGACGGATCCGCAGGTATGGATCTACGCGCATGTGTTGAAGGCAATACCATTGTCCACCCCGGTGAAACATTGCTGATCCCGACGGGTTTTGCCATGCACATATCCGATCCGGGTATGGCTGCGGTGATCCTTCCCCGATCCGGATTGGGCCACAAACACGGCCTGGTGCTGGGCAACCTGGTCGGTCTGATTGACAGTGACTATCAGGGTCAGGTTTTTGTTTCCTGCTGGAACCGTTCAGATAAAGAATTTGAAATTGAGCCCGGCATGCGAATCGCACAGCTGGTTTTTGTACCGGTGATCATGGCTGACTTTGAGGTTGTAGAGTCGTTTGAGTCCAGCGAGCGTGGTGCAGGCGGGTTCGGACACACGGGTCGCCAATGAAAGCTCCAGAAATTACTTTTAAAGAAAAAATCAATTTGAGCGTGCTGCTTGATATACAGAAGTGGCACCTGGAACGTCTGAATCCATTGGTACTGATTGTCAGCGGCGCCGTGTTATTGGCCATGTTGGCAGCACTGTTCCTCGTCGGCGGCACCAGTCAGCAGGAAAATGAAGCGACGCTTAACCGTGCTAAACAAACCATGGCTCAGGTCGGTGGTGTCGTTCAGAATTTCCGCAGGGTACTGCAGGACCAGCAGGTACAGGAATTGGCAGTCATTGCTGCCAATGACCCCAGTAAGCTTTCCAGTTTGCAGCAATATATCAGCGGCCGCATGCCGGATCTGATTGAAATTAACCTGTACGAAACGGATCTTGGCAAGCTGCGCGCTGCCGATCTGGGACCTTCTGGCTACGCTTTGCTCGATATGCTTTTGGTGGCGGAGGAGTCCGGTGTGACTTCGGCGCAGATCCATGGTAAGGGTGAGGATGCCTATCTGAGCATGGCCGTACGGGTCGGTGAAGAGGCCTCTCCGGCGGCGTATTTGTTGGCGAAAGTGAACTCGGGTGCATTAACTTCGGCATTCAAAACCTCTTTGCCTGAGCCGGGTGCTTTTGCGCTTGACCAGTACAATGGCCGGTTCAAGCCAAGCAATCTCAGTAGCTTTGCAAAAGGGCCCGGTTCAGCGGAACGCATCGTCTGGATTCGCATCCCCGGATCCTTGTTCCGCATTGGTGTTGTGCAGGGGGTTGGGGCTACCAAGACCCTGGGTGTAATGCGGCTATTGCTATTTATTGCGGGTGTGTTTTTGCTGGTTTTCGGCCTGGTGTTGAAGTTCCGGCCATATCAACCGCCGGTAGAGCTGGAAGAAGACCCGCCACCGATTGAGTCCTCAACCGAACTGTCCGCCCTTGATGATGAGCCGGAAAAATCTCAGTCCCAGGAACCGGGCGGTGCCGATGCAGAAGATGGCCTTGGCGCCATACAATTACCGGATCTCGGATTCAGTCTGGAGAAAATGCCGTTGACCCACAAGAAACATACCATCCCACCCGTTGAATTGGTGGAAAGCATCTTCAGAGCCTACGATAATCGAGGCATTGTGGGTAAAACGCTGGATGCAGAAGTTGCCTACCAGGTAGGCCAGGTTGTGGGTAGCATCACGCTGGAGCAGGATGCCGGCCCCGTGATTGTTGCCAGAGACGGCAGGGATTCTGGCCCGGAACTGATCACAGGTATGATCGAGGGCATCTCATCCACCGGTTGTGATGTGGTGGATATTGGTGCTGTGCCAACCGGCGTTTTGTATTTTGCTGCCTATGAGCTGGGCAATGGCACGGGCGTGATGATCACCGGCAGCCATAATCCATCTGATTACAATGGTTTCAAGATATTGATTGGTGGTGTTACCCAGGCGGGCGACAAGATTGCCGATATGTATACCCGCATCAAGAATGGCAACCTGCGCGTGGGCAAGGGCAAGGTTAGCCAGGAAAACATGATCAACCAGTACCGTGAAAAAATTTCCAGTGATATCCAGCTACAAAGGCCACTGAAGATCGTGGCGGATTGTGGCAACGGCATTGGCGGCGTGTGTGCCGCAGATATCTTGCGGGATATCGGAGCTGAGGTAATCCCCTTGTATGACGAAGTTGATGGCAGCTTCCCGAATCACCACCCCGATCCCAGCGAGCCGGAAAACCTGGAAGATCTGATCGAATCAGTCAAGTTGATGGAAGCAGATTTGGGTGTGGCATTCGATGGTGATGCAGACCGTTTGGGTGTGGTGACCTCCGAGGGGGAAATAATCTACTCAGACCGCCTGATGATGCTGTTTGTGAAGGATGTCCTCAGCAGGGTGCCGGGTTCAACTATTATTTATGACGTTAAATGTACCGGATATTTACACCAGGTTATTGAAGAGGCCGGCGGCAATGCCATGATGTATAAAACCGGCCATTCGCTGATCAAGAACAAGATGAAAGAGGTGGATGCACCGTTTGCCGGTGAAATGAGCGGCCATTTCTTTTTCAAAGAACGCTGGTATGGTTTTGATTGCGGTATCTACGCTGCCGCAAGGTTACTGGAAATTCTGGCGGCCGATGAGCGTAGCGCGCTGGAGGTACTCAGCAGTCTGCCAAGCAGTGTGAGTACGCCGGAACTGAAAGTTCAGATGCAAGAGGGTGAAAATCACGCTTTTGTTGAGGAGTTGCGCGAGAAAGCAACATTTCCCGACTCCGTGCTCACCACCATTGACGGTGTGCGTGCAGATTTTCAGGATGGCTGG
>Ga0164315_10003126_pt1 | contig 12805 bp, 12 predicted proteins | sample GuaBasSedimGuay6_FD_113737 | JGI IMG/M metagenome (GOLD analysis project Ga0164315, IMG submission 113737) | Subseafloor sediment microbial communities from Guaymas Basin, Gulf of California, Mexico - Guay6, Core 4569-2, 0-3 cm | ecosystem: Environmental > Aquatic > Marine > Hydrothermal vents... | reverse complement strand
TACTGTAATGCTGATGGTTTCCTCATCGCTCAGTGGCGGAATGCCGTCATCCGTCACTTTGAGGGTGACATTGAAAGTACCGTAATTGCTCGGCATCCACGTAAATACGCCGCTGGTTGCGTCTATGCTGGCCACAATTGCGCTATTAACTAAGCTGAACTTTAAGGTGTTCCCATCGGGATCAGTCGCGCTGGCAGTGAAGCTTAGGGCCATACTTTAATTTGAATGCATTCAAACGATTTTATGGCCCTCAAATCAGATGAGCCAAATAACCAGAAAACACGAGCACAATCCGTTGTGCTAATCGTCGTTTTATCGCCTAAAGCTATGACTCATCACTCACCCGTTTGTAGTTCTAGTACCCGATAGTTCTTCCTTTGCGATTGAATGTGTTCTGATGTTCGGTGCCAAAAGCATACAAAAAGTATTGGTATTTATTGAGCGACATAGGGCCATACTTTAATTTGAAAACATTCAAACGAGTTTATGGCCCTGAGTGCAACGGATGATATCGCGTAGCGAGTTACTGCGTTTGACGGATTAAACGGATTGGTTCATTTGGTTGCTTGAGTGGACATTACTCCAAAATAAATCCGTTTATTAAAGTTAATTAATCCATTGTACTCAGCAGGGTGGGCAAAAGCCGAGCGTTGCCCACCAAAACCTCATCATTGCGAATAATGTGGTGGGCAACAACATTGCCCACCATATATTTGCTAAAAAGCCAGAAAGTTAGGCTACTGTCTTTCCAAAGTTAATCGTCCAGAACTCCCACCAGCCCAGTGACCAGATAGTGTAAACAGGGTCATATTGCCTTCTACTTGACCCTCAAAGTAACCTAAACCAGCTAACTGACCCTTCAAAGTCCAGTCTATAGTAAAAGTTTGTGTTTTTTCGTCATAAGACCAATACACTGGATAATAGCCTTCACTATCTTGTGTCTCTGGATAGTTACCTTCCATTTTTTTATTGTGAGCGAACTCTTTTGTCCTTCCCGTGCCATCAGCACTCAATATGACAAAACCATGATATTGCTCGTAAGTCCTTTTAGGATCAGAAATATTAAAACTTCCTGTAAAATCAACGGATACGCTCTCTTGTACCTCTTTAGGCGTGATAACAGCATTTGGGGTATTAGTCGTCTGATTACCGATAGCAACAATTGAGAAGTAATTGCTGAAATACGCATTGACGAGTGCCTCTATCGTATAATTTCCAGCGGGTAAATCTATTCGGTAATTGCCATTACTGTCCGTGATCGTCGTCGCAATGATTTCCCCAGTTATCACATTAATACCATAACGAATATTAAGCGTTGCGTTGTTCACCTCGCGTTGATTAACCGAATCAACCAATTTACCGGTAACAACACCACTGCCTGATTTTGCTTGTGGTACTTGGCGCAATTCCGGTACTATCGTGTTCTGATCACGGGTTATCTCAACAGACACCGTCGCTGAAATATACCCTTCCAAAGACATTTCTAAAACATAACTGCCCTCAGAGAGCGCAATATCATATCTTCCGTTAATGTCTGTGGTTCTTTCAAATACAAACGCGTTATTCGGGCGGCGTACTGTTATCAAAACCCCAGACAGCGGATTTCCATTGACAGCATCTTTAATTAACCCTTGCACTGTACCCGGATTTATTAATCCTTCTTCTTGAACGGTTAACGAGTAACCGGCTGCATTGGCATTACTATGAAGAATATAATCTGATTATAACGGATTTTGTTGATATCTTATCAAAGTGCCAACCCTGAAAGGGTTTTCAGGCTAAAGTTTTTCTCCGAAAAACTTTAGCCTGAAAATGTGAATAGCCACAGGTGCAACCTGTGGGAAATGTGGGGGGTACGCGCCAACCCTGAAAGGGTTGAATGTGAAACGCAGTAATTCGCTACGCAAGATAATAGCCACAGGTGTAGCCTGTTGAAATTTTCAGTTAAAATTCAATAATTTATATTTTAAACAAAAAAAGTGACAATCAGAATATAATCACCAATATAAACTTCATAGTTACGAGGCGCGACTGACTCAGGAATGATCACTTCAATCTGATTGCTCGTGAAAGATGTGATTGTAAGGGATTCCTTTAATCCCATTCTACGATGATAGAGGTAAACCGATTGACTTTCACCATCAAAGTTACGCCCTTGAATTGTGAATGTATCTCCCGCACCAACAATTTTAAATATTGCTTGTTGCTGTTTTTCCAAAACAGCCTCTAAAGTTTGTTTGGACGGAGGCCGCCAAGTTTGGAGTTTTAAGAAATCCGATTTTTTTGAAAAATCGGATTTCTCTTAAGTTTTAAGAAATCCTATTTTTTTGAAAAATCGGATTTCTCTTAATATTTAAATCGGATTTCTCTTCGCGAGGTTTCGGGAAATCGTTCCTTATTCCCGAAAAATACTAAGATTGTCTGAATCACAATTCACCGAATTTGAGAAATTTCAGAATAAGTCCTTTGAAGAGCTGATTTAATTCATTGAATAAAATTATTTCATTTATAAAATTATGATTCAGACAAGTTTAGCTCAATTTTGCATTAACTTAAGGGCAGAAAACATGGGTTGGAGTAAATTTTGTTCCAAAAAACGTAGGGTTGGTTTATCGATCCCTTTCTTTTTTAAACGGCGTTTGAGAGTTCTATTCATGGACGGAATGACACCGTCCTTGCTAAAAGGAATATCAATATCAGCGAGCGTAATGTTCTTTATCTCAACCATTTGTTCTCCACCCAGATTGAGGGCTATTCCCACTGAATGGCTTCCAAACATCTGCGTGGCTTTATAGCGCCCTATCTCTTTTGAGTCTTTTAATAAGTTAACGCCCACGTCCCAACCCAGTGGGCTTAAGGTGGATTTGAGGGCAGCCAGTTTCACGTCTCCAGCTGCAAGGGCCTTCACGGTACCCCCAATATCTGGAATCAGAGTATTTTTGTTAACCAGACTGCCGAGGCTTGCAGGAAGGGGGAGGAAAGTACAACTTGATTGTACAACAAAAAATAGGCTTAACAGAAACAGAAAAAAAGTCCTCAGCATGGTTTGTTTATCCTCTTTGTTAGAGCCGTTTTGAAAAGTGAAGTTTGAAACTTGTTTGTTATTGGAAATAAGTTTGTGTTCCCAAACAGAGTTTGGGAACATCCTATTTTCTTTCCGGTTAGAGAAAGAGTTGAGAATATGAAGGCTTATTGTTTATAAAAAACAAAATCTCCCCCCTCGTGATCTGAATTTCGGAACAGTTGGAATTTAGGCGTTTGATGGCTGTTCAGTTGAACCTGGGTTTGGAGATATTTTTTAAACAATTCTTCGGCAGTGAATGCCTGCTCCTCCATATTCCGCAGTCCTTTTAAAAAATGTTTAGCAAATATCGAATGCCCTTCTCCTCCGCTATCCGAAACAGGTTCATCGCCACCACTGGCGATGAGTAAACGTGAACGGGTTTCGAGCATTTTTTGCAAATAACGCTGGCGGTTGTTTTTCAAAGTCGGAGTCCAGCCTCTGGTTAAGGTTCCTGAGTAACAACTGTCTGACACAATCAAGATATTTCTGGCCGCATTGGCTTTGATGCCGGAGGTAATGCGATCAGCAATAATCCAAGTGTACTCATAGTCCTCGGCTTCAACCGGTTGCCAGTAAGCTTTTTGACGTTTTTTGTCAAAATAACCATGCCCAGCATAGTAAATCAGCAGATGGTCGTTTTCAGTCAACGTGTTGCCAAGTCTTTCGAGTTGACGCAGGATATTTTTGCGTGTTGCTTTTTCGTCTAACAGTTCGGTGACTTGAAATCCGTATTGATTTTGTAGCACCTTAGCAACGGTACGGGCATCATTAACGGCCGTTTTCAGTCGAGGTATGTGTTGATAGCGATTGATGCCAATGACTAAAGCATAGTAGCGTCCCGTTGATAATTTCAACGTATCTGGTAACGTAGTTGGTTTGTCACGCGGTGGTGTAGGAGGAACTTGAGCGATACTCATTGTAGGCTCATCGGTCCCGCTTGTTGGAAAAATTCTTGAAGTGGCAGTATGGTGCTTTACCTTTTGCGGCTGAGTAATACAACTCATTGCCAAAATAAGCAAGCTCCCAAATACCAGTAGTCGCCAAGCCATCATCATTCTCCTTATAATTGTTTGACAGAGAGATAAAAAACCGTTAAGAAGAACTAAAGCTTATTACCTATTTCTGTTCTGAGTCAGCTTCGTTCCAGGTTAACTTGCACGAACTAAAGCTTATTACCTATTTCTGTTCTGAGTCAGCTTCGTTCTATAGATTTTCAGAAAAATAATTTATTTGGCAGCCAACATTGTCTGAAAGCTCAAGTCCCCTAAAGGGGACTAAATAAATAATTATCTGAAAATATATAGGTTAACTTGCACGAACTAAAGCTTATTACCTATTTCTGTTCTGAGCCAACGAAAACAAATAAGAATAGGTAGCTCAAAATTCAAAATCGACAGTTTAGCCTCTACTTTCACACTAAGCCACACTGAGATATACAAAATTATTAGACCTTTGTGACTTAGCGCGAGAATAAAAGCTTATCTTTTTCTCTTCAACTTGATATTAACAGACAAGTCATCGTCGGTTATTTCTACCCATTGAGTTTTGGTGTCATAATTCGGACGACTCACCTGAATCTCATATTGGCCAGGTTTCAGCATAATGCCGGGCCGATATTTTGGCCCGATATTCATAATTTTTATGGTACTGTCACGCGGTGTCGCGTTGACAGTCAGACGATACGTGGCGTAACTCCGCGTATGGCGAGGTGAGTTATGGGATAGCTTTTTAACCCCCGTCTTATCAAGTTTTAATTTATGCCACCCGGCGTTTTCAGCTTTAGTCAAAGCCTGTATATAAAGCTTATTGGCGGGATCTAGTTCATCCGCTTTTTTGAAAAACTCGAACGCATTGGCATACTGTTTGTCATGCACCTTCAACACGCCAAGATTATAATAAGCCATCGCCTTGTAGTGGTCGTCAGTTGTCTCTTGAATCGCCTGTTGCCAGTATTTATCAGCTTCGTCATAGCGTCCATGTTCATAATACTCGGTTCCCTGTTTCAAACTGGGAGGACGGTTCCAGCACAATGCCCAATCTATGAGTGTTCTTGTGCAAGGCAGAGAAAATGACAAAGTTTTTTTATGTGGAGAGACAGCCGCGGCAATCTGCCACGCTAAGTTATTCAAACTGCTAACGATAATCTGATCATCCGATGTAGCTTGGGCAATCGCCGCCGCCGCATTTTCACTACTACTCCATTTCCGATCATAGTGATCGGTAAAGTTATTGCCTACAATCACTTTACCCCTTTTTTTGAGAGAATAAGTTGCCTGAGTGGTCAACTGTTTGCGATGGTAGTAGGTATACTTAGTGACCTTTCTACCCTCTTTATCTTCCGTTTGATAGGAGTCATAATGAGATTTTTGGTCAATTCTACCAACAGTGACTGTTCCGGTTAGGATTGATTGCCCGCCGCGTTCGACCACTTTGATATACCCTTCCTTGGCAATATTGTTCTTCACCAATTCCGCCAGTTTGGCCCCATAATTCCCTGAAAAGGATCGTACTTCTATAGAATCAATGACGACACCACTCCTGGATGTCGCCTCTATGGTTGGCCGAGCCGTTTTTGCTCCGCAAGCCAGCAGTAAACAACATACCCCTATGACTCCCCCCCATTGGGTGAGTTTTCCGAGGCGTGTTTGCAGCCCGAGCGGACTATGATTATCAAGCATAGAAAAATCCTCCTGTCTGTCAATGTTGGGTGGATTACACATTTTTGTTTTTGGAGTCCAAGATAAATCTTGGACTCCTTTTACTATTGATGCTTACTTAGCGAGTAATTTCATAATCAAGTGTCGTAATTGACCAACGTAGTGGACGATTTTGACCGCCCTTCGGCCAGCTATTGAGGTACTGATTTAACCGCTGCAAGGTGGCGTAGGATTCTGTCGCTTGTATGGTTTCAAAGTCATCCGGTAAGATGTAATCACTCAGTTCTTGTTCAACTAACAAAGCGATCACCAATCCTTTGCCGATAGGCTCAGTCGCCGTAAAGTTAAACCCATAATTGTCGTCTGGAATCATCACCGTTTGTCCCGCTTTGATGTAGCCGGGAATGCGTAATAATCCCCGACTGCCAGAGGGCTTGCTGTATTTGTTAGGGAAAATGCGCGTCAACTGTCCGGCGCTATTAATGTCTAACAAAAATAAATAGCCTTCTTCTTGGCTAGTCACTTTGAGTTGCATGGTATCGCCCAGACTACATAAGTGGCAAGGGAGCATTTGTAAGCCCAACCTAGCTTTGTTACCATGCGCGGTGAGGCGTTGCGTAGGAATCCAACCCCGTAAATCGTCTTCTGACGACTCTTGTTGGGTGAATGGCCATGCTGATGCTACGGTAGGTAAACCCATACTCAGCCATGCGATTGTCATCAACAATAGAAAACGGCAGCTGACAGAGAGAGGCCGATGGACAAAATTCATGGAAAAACGGTTTTTAAAAGTAGTATCAATCATCGTTCAATTTATTCCTCTGGTTGTTTTTTACCACAGATACTATTCATGAGGGATAGTATCTGTAAGTAACATTTTTGCGGCTGCCGGTAAGGGCCCATAACTTATTATTGTTTATTGTCCATTATAGTTATGCAAAAAAGGCCGAAATCTCGCAAGGAAGCGAAACCTCGGAGGTTTAGGAGCGAAATTTTCTGGACAGCTATACCAATTACCCATTACCGATTACCCATTTTGAGTATCAAAGTGGTAGGTACGCTACGCTTAATCCACACTGCCTGCTTTGGAGCGTATTTGTAAAACTTTTTGATTAACCACAGTCACAGCCAGTTTGACTCGGTCAATATCTACCGAAACATTTTCAATGACAGATCGCTTAAAATTCACGCCCCAAAGCTCATCGCCGCCATTCTGAACCCGGATTCCCATCGTTTTTCTGAGAAAATACAAAACAACTAGGATGAAACTAATAATGACGCTAGTCCAAAAAAAACTATTGTCCGCGGGCGCAGTATACGAAGGAATATACGCAACATAGAGGCCAATCATCAGGGAAATCCCTGCTAAAATCAGTAACGTAAATGGCTTTGAATAGCCACCATGTATGCCAGATATAGCAACCAATGGGATTGTCGTACTCGTTGTTCCATATAAACGACTGTCTCTCCAAAACTCAATGCGGTTGTCGTAAACTTTGACAGTGGTTGTGGATTCAATCTCCATTAAACCCAATAAAAATGGGATGATCCCACTGGAACGCCCTTTGATGTTTACACAAGGTTCATCGGGGTTATTATTCTGGTTGACATCAAATTGTGTCAGCACCAAAGGAGTATTATCGATGAAGTAATTTTTTCTTCCACCGACTAACCTCCATAAAATGAACACTACCAAGGCTGTTTCAAAGAAACTCCAAGTCAAAAACATATAATTTATCCATGAGTTAGAACAATGTAAAAAGAATAGAACAAAACCTTGTGTAGGATGAGTAGAACGCCCAAAAACACCATCCTGATGTTTGTGGTAGGGTTTCGCTATCGAACTACCCACCCTACTACCTACTATCTATGGCTTGTTAAAAAGCCCATTCCAAACCCATAAAGAAGAATAATCCGGAAACATCGGCTTCTGGATCAATTCCCGCTTGTGTATTGCCACCGTCTGGTTTCACTAAGGCGGGAGAATTGCTTTCCAAGGTTACCTCTCCCGCGACGACTTCCATATCTTCTAGGAATGACAGTGTATATCCCATCTGGGCACCAATACCTAAGCTATCGGTCAACTGATAGGAAGACGTTAAGGCCAGTTGGAGTCCAAAACCGCTTAAGTCGGCTGAAATATCATCGCCAACGTGAAAGGTGCCTTCTCGCAGAATCACTGGAGCCACGTAGTTGCCTGAGCCACCATAGTGTTGAATCATCCGAACTTCTCCCAAATCAATGGAGGTTTTGACATAACCCAGTTTGGGTGCAAACCCCATTGATAGGCGGTTTTAAAAAGTTCCACTTGGGTCCAACGAATATCCCATAAGCACTGGAATCACTGGCCGTTGCGTATTGAAATTCGGCCAACAGGGAAACGGGCCACTTGGAAGGGGCAAATTCGTAACCAATCATAAAACCCGGATGCATACCACTGGCCTCTCCGTCTGACAGAGGAAGGCGGGCACGTCCTTCCCAGCCGCCATTGTTTACCCACAGGCCAAAATTCTGCCAGTCAGACACATCGCGATATCTGATACGCCAGATACTTCAATAGGAAGCATCGCATATCCTAAATAGAGCTTGTGTTTACGGTTCTTCTCTTCCTGAGCGTTGGCATTTTGCCAACTGAAAATAAAAATGACTAAAACAACGGGCCAAAGTACCCTGACTTTTTTTTAATGGACTCACAACAATTTCTCCTGACTATGTATAGGACAAAAAACATAATGATTTTATTTTTACTGAGTACCTGACATTTTTTCTACTGTCAAATCTGACAATCAATGACTTAAATAAATTTTTCGCTTGAAGCGTTCACCACAAGTTTTGTCTTTGCCAAAAACTAAATGTCTGTTCGTAGTAGATGATTTATCACCTCAGAATGATGTGTGGGCGATAAATCGCCTACTACAAACGGGAATGACTGAGTTGTTGCGTACTAATATATATATTAAATATGCAATAGAATCACTACGCATGTTCTTTGCAACCACGCTCAGTTCCAACACCATGGCGCAAGTGGGGCGAGTTTCATGCACTGCATGTCCCTGTGCCTAATAGTTAACAGAGTTTTTTTCCTATGCTTATTGCGTGCTAGACACTATAACAAACTTATTACGCATAACGCAATACTCAGAACAAAATTTTTTCAGGCTGAGGCAATGAAAAATCCTTTCAAATGCTTTACAATGATACGTCTTATGCTTGGCATCACGATCATGCCGTTCTGTCAGTGAGTTATTACGGGTTGCGTACTATACAGACGTCTCAAAAATTTTGCAACACCCAAAGACGATTTTTTTCAAGCTTTGAGGGTGATGCAATGACAAATCCTCCCGAACGCATTAATATATTCTTATGCACAACAATCACTCAGTTCAGTCATCGCGTTGTTACGGGACATGCACTTTATTAGCAACATAATATTTATCATAAGCCGTATGCTTTGCACCACGCTCACTCAGTTCCGCACGGCGCAAGTCGGCTATGTTCCACGCACGTCCCGGCACCACAATAGCTAACAGACTTTCAATCAAGTCTGGTTCAGTGTTGGTAGACTTGCACATTGGTAAATACGCCACTGACGACGACGCTGCCATGCACAACGCGGTAATGTAGAAAAGACTTGGTTTCATTTTGACTTTCCTCAAAAGCCACTACACCGTAGCGAGCGTAGGATGGGTAGAACGCGGCGAGCGCCGGATAGGTGAACGCACTGAAACCCATTTCCTCCGATGCTTATTGCGTGCCAGACACTCTAATTTGTTACGCAGAAAACAATACTCAGCACATTTTTGAGGCTGATGCAACGACAAATCTGTTGAATGTGTTACAATGATACCCGTTAGGCTTTGCATCAGTCCGTTAGGCTATGTTACGTTACACGTAATATACAAACTTATAAAAAATTATGCAACACCCAAAGACGATTTTTTTCAAGCCCAAAAATTTATTGACTGTAAAAATAAACATAACACAGAGTACAACGGATGATCTCGCTTAAGCGGAGTTACTGAAGTTTAGGGGAATAAACGGATTTTCATGTTCGGGGGTGGCTAAATCGCCTAGCCATGACGATTTATTTCAGAGATACGACTCGTTTCAATTTACTGTGAAAATACCTATAACATAGAGTACTTAGGATACGCAAAATAAACGGATACTCGCTTAGTCTGCATGGTGACAAATCAGAAAGAGCCTAAGGCTCATAAGTATTAATAAAGCCAAGGGCACCGCCCCTAGCAAGCTGCGCCCCTTTGGTGCGATATTAATAAAGCCAAGGGCACCGCCCCTGGCAAGCTGCGCCCCTTTGGTGCGATATTAATAAAGCCAAGGGCACCGCCCTTGGCAAGCCAAGCCCCTTTGGTGCGATATTAATAAAGCCAGGGGCAACGCCCCTGGCAGATTATCAATTTAATCAATAAATTATAAAAATAACGCCACTCGCCACTCGCCACTCGCCACTCGCCACTCGTCATTTGCCAAAAGCGAAGGGTTTAAGAGTTTTGCAAGTCCCTCGTCGTATTTTTCATTGCTCCCGCTTGGCTTAAAAAAAAGTTGCGTGACACATCGGTAGATTTTTGATTAGATAGAATGCCAATCAAACATGTCATAGGAGCTAACAATGGCACAAGTAAAATTTGCGGAGTTAATGAAAAAATACATGCAAAGAGAGGACTCAAATGACGATGATCTAGCGCGGCAATTAAAACTCAGGCGGGAAACGATTTTTCGTTGGAGAACCGGCGGAATTAAATCCCCTAAATGTGACAAGGTAAAAAAGTGTGCACAAATATTGCGTTTAAACCCGATAGAACGTCATGAATTTTTGATGGCGGCGGGTTGTCCAGATCCAGATGCTAAGCCGCCGGCGTTAACACCTGAAGAACAGAACACTACCACGAACAACGGCTCTAACATGCCGGATAATGACGGCCCAGTCGTACCCGCCACCACGACGCGCCCAATTATCCACCCGGCCCAGTTTTTTGGACGTGAAGACCAATTAGAAAGAATTTTTGGCGCTTGGAAGCACGTTCCCCTAGAACATGTCGCCGTCGTTGGGCCAAAACGCAGTGGCAAAACCTCACTGCTCAACTATCTGAGGTTTATCCACAATGAGAAAAAGTTACGCGATAGGCAACGCCATGATTGGATCAAGCAAGAATATAATTGGGTATTTGTGGATTTTGACAATGTGCATATGCGCCGTCCAGAAAGTTTTTTGCGTTGTGTGCTAAAGGAACTGCAACTACCAAATGACAAATCTGACGACTGGACTGAACTGGCAGAAATACTTGAGGATAATATAAAAAAACCAACCGTGATTTTAATGGATAATATCGAAATTGGCCTACAGTTGCCCGATTTGGATGAGCAATTTTGGGGGCACATGCGCTCTTTGGGTAATAATATCAGCAAATTGGGGTTTTGCGTGACTTCTCGTAAGTCGCTTGATGAATTAGAAAAACTGGCCGAAGAACTCAATAAACCTTCGCCCTTGATTAATGTATTTGGTGACATTGAGCTAGGGCCGTTGACGGAAGCGGAAGCGCGTGAACTGTTGGGCTGTACGTCGCTTTCCAAAGCCGATGCCGAATGGATATTAGAAAATAGCCAGTGTTGGCCGGTGTTGTTGCAGGTGCTTTGTCGGATAAGACTCGAAAGTGAAGAAGGTGAAGATTGGAAAAAAGAAGGCTTGGAAAAAATAGAACGTTATCCAGATTTGTTAGACAGTTCTCAGTGATCAGTGTTCAGTTATCAGTTATCAGTTATCAGTTATCAGTTATCACTGTAAAGGAGTCCAAACTTTAGTTTGGCAGGAGTCCAAACTTTAGAGGAGTCCAAACTTTAGTTTGGCAGGAGTCCAAACATTAGTTTGGCAAGGTGAAAAAAAAGCGCAAAATTGTCTTCGTTAAAACCGAAGATTTGTGGGCCATCAACTGCAATGAACCGGTACTAAGCTGCCGGCGTTAACACCTGAAGAACAGAACACTATTATGAATAATATAGGCTCTAACATGCCGGATAATGACGGCCCACTCGTACCCGCCACCACGATGCGCCCAATTATCCACCCGGCCCAGTTTTTTGGACGTGAAGACCAATTAGAAATAATTTTTGCCGCTTGGAAGCGCGTTCCCCTAGAACATGTCATCGCCGTTGGGCTAAAACGCAGTGGCAAAACATCACTGCTCAACTACCTGAGGTTTATCCACAATAAAAAAAAGTTACGCGATAGGCAACGCCACGATTGGATCAAGCAAGAATATAATTGGGTATTTGTGGATTTTGAAAATGTGCGGATGCGCCGTCCAGAAAGTTTTTTGCGTTATGTACTAAAGGAGCTGCAACTACCAAATGACAAATCTGACGACTGGACGGAACTGGCAGAAATACTTGAGGATAATATCGAAAAACCAACCGTGATTTTAAGGGATAATATCGAAATTGGCTTACAGTTGCCCGATTTGGATGAGCAATTTTGGGGGCACATGCGCTATCTTGGTAATCATGTCAGCGAATTGGGGTTTTGCGTGACTTCTCGTCATTCGCTTGATGAATTAGAAAAGCTGGCCGAAGAACTCGATAAACCTTCGCCCTTGATTAATGTATTTGGTGACATTAAGCTAGGGCCGTTGACGGAAGCGGAAGCGCGTGAACTGTTGGGCTGTACGTCGCTTTCTAAAGCCGATGCCGAATGGATCATAGAAAATAGCCAGCGTTGGCCAGTGTTGTTGCAGGAGCTTTGTCGGATAAGACTCGAAAGTGAGGAAGGTGAGGATTGGAAAAAAGAAGGCTTGGAAAAAATAGAGCGTTATCCAGATTTGTTAGACAGTAAAGGAGTCCAAACTTTAGTTTGGCAGGACTCAAACTTTAGAGGAGTCCAAACTTTAGTTTGGCAGAAGTCAAACTTTAGAGGAGTCCAAACTTTAGTTTGGCAGGACTCTAAACTTTAGTTTGGCAAGGTGAAAAAAAAGCGCAAAATTTTCTGAACTTTTCAATAGCTTCTAGAATTAGTCTGCTTTAGCAGACTTGAGCTTTAAGCCTGGGGATTTATCCCTAGGCGATATTTTGC
>Ga0164315_10003125_pt1 | contig 12807 bp, 8 predicted proteins | sample GuaBasSedimGuay6_FD_113737 | JGI IMG/M metagenome (GOLD analysis project Ga0164315, IMG submission 113737) | Subseafloor sediment microbial communities from Guaymas Basin, Gulf of California, Mexico - Guay6, Core 4569-2, 0-3 cm | ecosystem: Environmental > Aquatic > Marine > Hydrothermal vents >... | reverse complement strand
GTATTTTCAGAATCAGATTTACTTATGCTTTCGTTTGCCACTTATTTATCTTTATTATTAATATTAAAAGTTAAAATTAATCTAATATATGGCTAAAATCAATTTGAGAACATGTATTAATTTAGTGTTTCTAAATATATAGGTAGTGAATTATGGGAAAAATTGTTTATTGGGGGCTGATTAGAATTATTATAACTATTATTATATTATGGATCAGTTACGATTACTCTAACAGCAAATATTGGTGGATAATTGCAAGTATAGGTTTTTATATTGTTGTGATTCATCCAATCATTTCTCAGTACAAATTATTTACCGAGAAAAATAAAACTGTTTTAAATGATTCACTATGTTCGAAATGTAAACATTTTGATGAAACTGCTGTACTATGTTTAAAATATGACAAACATCCAACCGAAGATTTTATCCCATGCGAAGGAACTGACTGGGAACCAAAATAGCTGATCTTTATATATTAAAAGATTAGTGGTCTACTTTTTTTAGAAAATTACTCAAAAATTCCATATGTTTTGAAATTAAATTATTAAACAATTAACAAAATGAGGAAAAAATGAAAAAAATATTTTTACTTTTATTCACCTTTAGCATGGTAAATTTTATTACGGCTCAAGAAGCAGACTCAACGCTAAATAGATGGAATCCATTATTGCTTGCGTCTTTGAACCTTAGTCAAATTGCATTTCAGGATTGGACTAAAGGTGGTGAGAGTGCGTTTTCTTTTACTGTTGGTGCTGACTGGGTAATGGACTATAAAGCTTCTAATTGGACTTTTAAAAATCAATTGAAAGGTGAATGGGGACAATCACAAACTGGTTATGATATAAAGAAAATTACTGTTAACAATGTATTTAATGAAACTGTCTATTATTATGATCCGGGCTGGTTGTTTGTTCCTTATGTAAGTAACTTGATACGAACTCCAATTACGGATGGTTTTGACTATAGTGAGCCTGAGAAAAAGCAAATTGTAGCATTTTTTGATCCGGGTTATGTAACACAAAGTATAGGTTTTGCTTATGAGAAGTCGGAGATTTTTCAAACAAGATTAGGTCTTGCATTTGAAGAAAGCTTTGCAAATAAATTTGCCGCTCAATACACAGATGATGATGAAACTACTGATCTTGAAACATTTAAGTTTGAAACTGGTATTGAGAGTATGACTGATCTAAATTTAAAAATCGACGACAATGTTATATACAAGAGTAAACTACGATTATTTTCTGGTTTCGACCGTATGACTGTTTGGGATGTTGCCTGGGATAATACATTTACTGCAGAAGTAAACAAATGGTTAAATGTAAATCTATCTTTTATATTAATTTACAAAGCAAGCGAGTCTTTAAGAACTCAGATGCAGGAAGCACTTCAAGTTGGTATAGTATATAATCTTTTCTAATTTTTTTAGTAACTGATTCCGATTGTTCTGAATCAGTTACTAACTTTTCTAAATATTTTAAAAGTTTTCTCGCACTAAAATCTAGACATTCAATATTTTTTTATTAATTTCATGGTTTAATTAATAACGATTATAAATGGCATCACACAAAAATATATCATCCAATAAAACCCTTATTATTAAAGGCGCCAGGCAGCATAATTTAAAAAACATAGATCTTGAACTTCCGAGGAACAAATTAATTGTCGTAACAGGAGTTAGCGGTAGTGGTAAATCATCTTTAGTTTTTGATACAATTTATGCCGAGGGACAGAGAAGATATGTAGAATCACTCTCTTCTTATGCTCGTCAATTTTTAGAAAGGATGAATAAACCTGATGTTGATTACATTTACGGAATAAGTCCTGCAGTAGCTATTGAACAGAAGCGCGGTGCACGAAATCCTCGATCAACTGTTGGAACAACTACCGAGATATACGACTATATGAGGCTTCTTTATGCTAAAATTGGTAAAACTATTTGCTTCGATTGTGGAAAAGTTGTAAAGAAGGATTCCGTTAAATCTGTAACCGATTGGCTTGAATCTCAAGATGAATATTCAAAATATTATATTGGATTTCCAATTCACTCTCATGAAGGAAGAACCGTTAAGGAGGAGCTTGAACTTCTAAAAAAAAGAGGATTTTTCAGAGTATTCAATAAGAATAAACTGTTGGATCTAAATGAATTGAAATCCACTCCACGCTCAAAGAAAAACTTAATTGTAGTAGTAGAACGATTTAAGATCAAACATGGCAAGGTGCGTGAGCTACTTGCTGAATCAATTGAAATTACGTTTAAGGAAGGTGAAGGAAGACTTGCAATTATTAATGCAGAAAATAACTCTATTACTAATTTCACCCAGTTCTATGAATGCTGCGGTATAAGATATGAAGAGCCAGAGCCAAGATTTTTTTCATTTAATAATCCTTTCGGCGCTTGTCCTGTATGTCAAGGGTTCGGGAAAACCGTTGGTTTTGATAGAAATCTAATAATCCCAAATCCGAAATTGACCTTACTGGAAGGAGCAATTGCACCATGGAGAACCGTAAAATTTAGTAAGTATCTTCGAGATTTAGTAAGAGTGGCACCGGAATATAAAATACCATTGAATGTTCCTTTTGAAAAATTAAATGTCGACCAGGTTAATTTGATCTTTAATGGGTGTAAAGGATTTGTAGGGATCAATAAATACTTTGCTAAGCTTGAACGAAAAACTTACAAAATGCATATCAGAATTTTGCTGAGTAAATATCGGGGTTACACAACTTGTACGGCATGTAAAGGTTCTAGACTGCGGCGTGAAGCATTGCAAGTAATAATAAATGATCATTCTATAAATGATATTGTTACACTCTCAATTAACAATGCGCTCGAGTTTTTTAATTCGGTTAAGCTAAGCAAATATGAAATTGCGGTTGGGGAAAAAGTATTAGACGAGATAAAGAAACGATTTTCCTTTCTTAACGAAGTTGGGTTAGGATATCTTTCGTTGGATAGATTAAGCAGTACTTTATCGGGTGGAGAAACTCAACGTATTAACCTAGCTACTTCACTTGGTTCAGCTCTGATGGGAACACTGTATGTTCTTGATGAGCCGAGTATTGGCCTGCATCCGCGTGATAATGCTAGACTTATAAATATTTTAAAATCACTCAGAGATATCGGGAATACTGTTATTGTTGTTGAACATGATCCCGAAATGATGAAAGAATCAGATGTTATTGTTGACATCGGTCCAAAAGCTGGTATTCATGGGGGCGAGGTAATGTTTTTGGGCAACTATAGTTCAATCTTAAAAGATAAAAACTCACTCACTGGGAAGTATCTTTCAAACAAACTTGAAATTCCTTTGCCAAAATCAAGAAACACTAAGAAGACAAATACAATCAAAATTGTTGGTGCATCAGAACATAATTTAAATAATATTGATGTCAAAATTCCTTTGAACAAATTTGTTGTAGTTACCGGTGTAAGTGGTTCAGGAAAAAGCACTCTCATACACGATATATTATATGGCGGTATTCTTAAATCTTTTGGAGGCAATCCCAAGAGCATTGGAAGACATCTGGATATTATCGGTAAAAAATATATTCACGATGTTGAAATAGTAGACCAAACTCCAATAGGAAAATCTCCAAGATCTAATCCGATAAGTTACGTTAAGGGCTACGAGCATATCAGAACTCTTTTTTCTCAAACACCACAGGCTCGATCACGAGGATACAAACCAGGGTATTTCTCATTTAACGTTCCAGGCGGTAGATGTGAAACATGTCAGGGCGATGGATATGTAAAAATTGAAATGCAGTTTTTAGCTGATCTTTTTTTAGAATGCGAATCATGCGGTGGTACAAGATTTAAAAAAGAAGTTAGGGAAATAACCTTTCGTGGTAAAAATATTGTTCAAGTTTTAAATTTAACTGTGGACGAAGCAATTGAGTATTTTGAAAATCAACCAAAAATATTAAAATATTTGGATGTTTTATCTCAAGTTGGATTGGGTTATATCAAACTCGGTCAACCCTCTAACACCTTATCAGGTGGAGAAGCACAGAGGATAAAACTTGCACAGCACTTAATAATTCAAAAAGAGAAGAACCATACCCTTTTTATTTTTGATGAACCAACAACAGGTTTACATTTCCATGATATTTCTAAATTGCTCAAAAGCTTTTACCTTCTGCTGGAAAAGAATAATTCCGTTATTATAATTGAGCACAATCTTGATGTAATTAAATGTGCCGATTACATAATCGATCTTGGTCCTGAAGCTGGTGAAGATGGTGGCAATATTGTTGCCGTTGGAACACCGGAAGAAATTATTGAAAATCCCAACTCACACACTGGGAGATATCTAAAACAGTACCTTAAATAGTTTTCTATCTTTTAAGTTCAACTACTCTCTTGGAATTTACAAACTCTAAATCGATGATACTATAGTCAAAGATTTCAGAACTAACTTTAATTATATTTAACCCTGGTAAAATTTTGTGCGATGATATTAATTCAGATTGACTATTGTTGTTTGCAGCCTTAATATCTATTTGATCTTGATTGCTTGTACTTAATATGAGAAGATATTGACCATTAATTTTAGTTATGAGAGGTTTCTCAAATTTTGCAATATCATCACTTATTTTCTTTAACTCAGGGACTTTGTAGCTTACAATGTTTCCTCCCGTACTTTCATTCCAAAGCTGATCAACTGCTTTAACAGTATAGCTGTAAACTATTTTATCTGGATTATCTATTGAAATATCAGTTGAAGTCAAACTGCTTGGAACTACTTTCAACAATTTAGTTTCGTTGCTGTTATTATGGTTATAGATTTCATATAATGCTAGATACTTTGCATTCTTAAAATTTCTACTATCCACTTGCCATTGAAGAGTAATATCGTGACCATAAAGATCACTTGAAATAAATGTAGCAACTTGGGGTAAGTTTCTTTCTGTGATAATCCATGGCATTTCCGACGGAAGTGTTTTCTCATTGAATTGATTGATCTCAATATTTTCAATATGGCTATATCTGAAAAAAGCCACTCCATCCGAATTACTTGATCGAGCTATATTTATTTCCTCGCTTAACTCTTCAACTACGCTTTCTCTATAAGCAGCAATGCCTATCACAACATTTTTTCCATGAGAGTTATAATTCCAATCTTCAACTAAATCCTGATAACGCGGATTGTCCTTAATGTTCCAGTAGATCTGAGGAACAGCATAATCGATAGCCCCGCTTGCCAGCCATTCTCGTGAATCTTGGAAAACGTCGTTATAGCCTTCAAGTCCGCGAGCATTAGGAAGATTTTTGTAAATGCCAATCGGCGTAGCGCCCAATTTTATCAATGGGTTCGTAGTTTTTATCCTAATATTTAATTCAGTTACAAAAGTGTTAATATTTTCACGCCGCCAGTCATTTAAATTTTTACCACTTCCATAGATTGAATAGGAATCAATATCATCAATCGGTTCTTTAGGATACCTAATGAAATCTAATTGAACACCATCAATATTATAATTCTGAACTAATTCATCTATCAAATCAATTAGATATTTCCTTACTTCAGGCAAACCTGGATTTAGCCAGAGTGAAGCAGTACCGTTTTCTTCTTCCTTTTTATATACCCAATAAGGGTGCTGGTTGCTTACATGCTTTGGATGTTCTAAAATCGTTAGATCACTTGTATTAAAACAGTGCATAGTATTTATCCAAGCATGAATTTCTAATCCCCTTTTATGAGCTTCTGTAACGGCGAACTCAAGCGGGTCATAACTTCCCTTTAAATCAACTTTCCCAGTTATATATGGTGAGAAAGGATCGTAAGAACTTTTAAAAAGAACAGTTCCATTACTGCGAACTTGGAAATAGATAGTATTTAAATTTTTCCTCTCAATATCATCAAATATTTTTAAGAGCGTTTCTTTCTGATTTTCTTCATCAAAAGTTGGAGGAGGCCAATCGAGTCTGTAGTTTGTAGAAACCCAGACAGCCCTTGTTTCCCGTGGAGTTTGTGCCGATATATTTTGTAAGTGTAGAACAAGAATAACAAGGATAAGAAATGTTTTCATAGTCAAAAATTACCTGAATATTGAGAGACCCATTTTCAAAGCAAATCTAATATCTCGATTGCTTGCTTCAACATCCAGCAATATATTTCCAATATCTTTTAAGAGAACAAATTTAATTTTTCCATTTCTATTCTTTTTATCTCGCCTCATGATTGAGATACTTTGTGTGTAATCAACTTCTGAAATTTTTACTAAGTCCTTGACTTGCAAAATCAATCTCAAAAGAGATTCAAGTTTTTTATCATCTATTAAATTCAACCTACTGGATAGGTACAGTGCGCATGCAATTCCAACAATTACTGCATGACCATGTTTTATTTTATAATTTTGTTCTACCTCCAGCGCATGAGCAAAAGTATGACCAAGATTCAGCATCTTCCTTGTACCGGTCTCTTTTTCATCATTGGCCACAACATCACCTTTAAATCTGACTGACTCTTCAATGATCTTTTCAAGTACATCTTGTTTCATTCCAATAATATTATCAGTATTAGATAATACAAATTGGTAATAATTATTATCTGTGAGATAAGCATATTTAATTACTTCACCCAACCCTGAGATCATTTCCTTCTTTGGAAGAGTCGTAAGCAAAGTGGAATCAATTAAAACAAATTTCGGCTGATTAAATGCACCGATAATGTTCTTCGTATTTTCAAAATTTATCCCGGTCTTCCCTCCTACAGAACTATCTACGGTAGCTAAAAGAGTCGTGGGCACCTGCACATACTGAACTCCGCGCGAAAATATTGATGACGCAAATCCTACAATGTCACCAATTATCCCCCCACCAACTGCGATCAATAATGTGTCGCGGGTATATTCGTTATTTAAAAGCTCTGTAAAAATTTTTTGTGTCGTGTAAAAAGATTTTAATTTTTCAGTTGCTTGAATGACTAAAATATTTAATTTGCCACTGTATGTTTTTCTAAGAATATCTATTTCATGCTTTCTAATATCATACAATTTTTTATCAACGATCAACATGATATTTTTATTAAGCCTTAATTTATTCACAAGCTTGAAAAGCTGATCAAAAATATCATGACCCAGATAAACATCATATGAATTCTGATCAATAGGAATGTTAATTTTTTTCATAGATATATCTTTTTATAATTTTAGCTAATTTATCAACTGTAACACCAATCCTGGTTTTATCAGTGTCAATAAAGAAATCCGCAGAAGAATAATAAGGTTCTCTCTCTTCTAGTAACATCTCAATTCTATTTATAAAATCTTGAGGTTTGGCACTATCAGAAAGCACTAAATCTCTGAAAATTGGTCTATCAATTTTATTTTTAATCCTTTTATATATCATCTCGGGTGATGATTTCAAATAGACTATCTTTCCTGTTTCTTTCAATAATTCTAGATTTCTCACACTCACTATAGATCCACCGCCAAGAGCAAGAATAAGATTTTTATAGCCGGAAAACTCAACTAATAATTTATGCTCAATATCTCTGAAGTATTCCTCCCCTTTTTCGCTAAAGATATCAACTACCGGTTTTCCTTCAACTTCTTCTATCTCTCTATCTAAATCTTTAAAAGCCCATCCAATAACGTTAGCCAATATTGGCCCAATGGTACTTTTACCACTTGTCATAAAACCTGTTAAATATAATCGTTCAATTTTTGGATTCATTTTTAAACTTTAATAGAAAACTAGTGTGTAATGATAACTATAATTATAAACTTAATAAAGGTTTCAAGACTCATTCATAGTGAAGAAGACATCTGCTTATATAAAAAAAAGCCATGAAATATTTCCACAGCTTTTTTATAACTTACGATTTAACTTTTGTCTTATCTATAGAATTGATATCTATTATCAACAATATCGGCTTCCTCTTTTATCTGCTCGATCCATTGCGAGGAGAGAGAAGATTTTTTCTGATTCAATAAAGTAGTTCTTATAGTGTTTTTCTGCAATGAATAAGAAGTAGAATCAAACTTTGTTTTGTTTGTTACACGAATAATAAAACTTCCTCTATTTCCCTTAAATGGTTCGGAAATTTGGTTTAGTGATAAATCCATAGCTTTTTGTGCAAAAGCATATTCACGTCCTAATCCGGGAATTACACCGTTTGGTGCAAAATTATTTACAGAAGCAACTTTAGCTTTTGGATAAACTTCTTTAGCAATGTTTAAATCATTACTGCTGCCGATTTTGTTCTGTATTTGCCCAGCTAATATTAATGCCTCATCCGCTTTCTTTTCTCGGACTGTTTTATTTTTTAATACAGTTTTTATTTCCTCCATAGGTTGATATCCGGCAATTGTAATATCAGAAACAATTGCAACTACGTAACCAGATTGAAATTTAAATACTGGTCCGACCACTCCTTTATCACTATCAAATGCATAATGAATCAATGAGCTATTACTTCCTAATCCTGGAATAAATCCGGCATCTTTTTCAAAAGGAGCTGTTTCAACAACTTTGTATTCTAAAGCATTAGCTTCTATTTCAAAATCATTCTCCTCAGCTAAATATTGAAAATCACCTGCATCGTTGTATATTCTATCCATAGTTGATGCAGAAGGAGCAATTTTATTTGAAATACTTTCAACAACATATTTTCTATTTGTTTTACCAGTAACTTTTATAATGTGCCATCCAAATTGAGATTTGACAGGTTTTTGAATTACACCAATCTTACCATTGAAAGCGGCTTTTTCAAATTCCTTCACCATCTGTCCTTTTCCAAACCATCCTAAATCACCACCTAACTTACCACTGCCAGGGTCTGTCGATTTTTCTATTGCAGTTTGAGCAAAATCAGCGCCTTTCTTTAATTCTGAATAAATATCTTTTGCTTCTTTTTCATCTTTTACAAGAATGTGAGATGCTCTAGCTAATTGGTCTTTTGTTTTGATACTGTTTGAAACTAAATAAACTATAAACTCGTCATTCGCTAATACTGGTCCCACAATACTTCCGGATTCACCATTAACAACAAGGTCCTGAGCTTCCGCTGGAATTTGGGATAATTGAAGTGTGTCTTTACTATATGGTTTATCCGAATAAATTTCTACATAAGTTTTGAATGAGCTTGTATCGCTCTTAGTTTTTTCAATTATTGCTTCTAGATTTTTTTTGATTCCACTTGTGTCACCACGTGAAGCAACAGTAGAGAAAAGAACATATTTTAATTTTCTCTTTTCCTTAACCTTGTAATCTTCTTTATTATTATTATAATATTCTTGAATATCGTTATCACTTACGATAATTGTTGAGTCGATGATGCTTGAATTTTCAACAAGAATATAATCGGCATTAATTTTTATATTATCATCAGCAAATTTTCGTGCAATTTCATTGTCAGAAACAAATGCTGAGGCATTAATATAATTAGAGAGTTTTTCCTGCAAAAGCTGCTGTCTTACTTGATCTTCAAGTTGCAGAACTGCTTCTTTATTCTGAGGATTATAAATAGCAGCATCGTAAGCTTCTCTGTTGAACTGCCCAGTAGAATCGATAAAATATTGTGTAACAGATTGAGGCGGGTTTGCGCCTAAAAGAATATCTTTAATTTCTTCTGCTGAAACAGTCAATCCAAATTCTCTAATCTTTTGCTCCATCACAGTTTGATTAACTAAATTATCCCAAACTTGATCTCTAAACTGCTCCATTTGGCTTTCCGAAATTTCGGTACCGGTTTGCTCAACCTGAAATTGTCTGTATCTATCAACTAGATTTGCATATTCTTGATATGTAATATCTTTTCCATTAATTTCACCAACATTATTACTTCTGTTTCCAATTGCACTTGAAATTTGAGAATCGGAAAGGACCATAAAAACAACGAATAATCCACCGACCGTAATTATGAACCATGGAGCTAAACTCCTCATCTTGGCCATCATTCCCATAATAAATTAAACCTCCAACAATAACTATATTTTTAAAAAATTAAGACCTTAAATTTAGATAGGCTTTAACTTAAAATCAATGTTTTTAATTAGTTACACATTCCGTTTTAATGTTCATTAACTAAGTTGAATAAGTTCCACTAGCTAATTGCAAGTATTAAGCAAATAATGTAATTTGTGCAAAGATAATTTTTAGCAAAACCCTTTAATCTTTAATAAAAGCAATCTGGTTGGGGCCTTGTAATTGATATTGTTAGATTACTAAGAAAACGTATAGACGAAAGCAAGTGAAATCTATTGAAAAAATTGGAGTGTGCACCGAAACTAAAAAGTTTCTCCTTATAATTTATTCTTAATAAAGATCTTTCAATATTTTTTAGAACTATTAAATATGATTATAGCTATTTTAATCTTAAATCATTTGACTTATTTCTTTACATCATTTTTGAGATTTACATGAGACGACAGATAATGAATGAATTGAAAAACATCAAACCATTTAACTTACAACTAATTTTATTTATACTATTATTTGTGCTCACATTTGGCAACAAAACTCTATTTGCATGGGTTTATCCAGAACATAGAGATATAGCTGCATTAGCAATCCAAAACCTCAATAAAACAGAGCGTACAATACTTGATAAACTCTGGGCTTCGGCTCGAGTAGGTTATGAATCAAGACTTCCGGAATCCATTATTGATAACTCAAAGGGGCATATAGACTTTCCATCCTGGTCTGCAATTGCCGGAGATCATTCATGTTCAGCAGAAAGTATGCTTCAGACCGTCCTCGAAACTAAATGGATACTTGATGTTTCCGAAATTGCTGCAGAGTTGAAAGTGAATCTCTCGGAAGCTGAAAATCGATATCAATTAATTAACTCTCTTAGAGATTCTGATAATAAACTCCAGCGTGCTGATCCAGAATATGCCACAAGAGCCGGATCAAATAGTGTTCACTTTTTAATATCTCTTCCCAAAGTGAGCACGACCGCCAAGGAATATACGATGGCTTGTTTTTCAGATGGAGTGGAATCAAATGCACTAGCCGCGTATTCATATTTTCACTTAAGCGCTCTTTTAAAAGTATCGAATTTGATTGAAAAAGAATTGTCACCGGAGGAAAGATCAAAATTAATATTATCTGCTTTAGCCGATGAGGCTTTTGCTCTACATTTTATTGAAGACGTTTTTGCTTCCGGCCATGTTGCCGGCACATGGGGAGATGCATCTCAAAGAAAAGGAACACATGATTATTATAATGAAAAGGGTCTTGCTGCTACAACTTGGGATGGCAAACAAGTAATACTGATGGGTGATGCTTACATGCGTCCCCAAGATGCTGAGCTAGCTGCAAAAACAGTACAGATGAGTATTGAACAATTTATTGATGTTGCTGTAGGCAAGATCAATCCTGATTTTTTGAATAATGTTCAGTTCTCAAATGAACCAAATGATTTTAATGTTTGTAAAATCGATCAAATTCCCCCTGGATTTGAAAGTGAAGCAGTGCATTTTCTCGCACCGACATTAATAACAACTCCTAAACCGGGCTTAGCAACCGGGCTAGGCGCAATGCCAAGATTTCGATCTGAATTGGGATTATTTGTAGGAGCCGCACCATCATTGCGCGGATTGACATATAGTTCCGGGTTTGGTCAGGAGCAAAACACTGCCGGAGGTATGGGATCAATTGAAGCAGCAATTCGATTTGGAGTTGGATTAGAGGGTGTTTTGAATGAATCGGGTGATGGATTAGTATTTTTAGATTTGGGGTGGAGGCAAGATGGTAGTTCGACTATGAGTTTTGGCGCCACACCATCACTTGAGCAAGCTGGAGCGATAACAGCAGCTATCCCGGCACGCGATGCTTTTACTTTTAGGTTACGTATGCCTTTCTGGCTTATTCCCGGTGATTTAATTATTGCTGTTCCGCTTCTTATTGTATCACCAGAAACCTATACTAATATGGCTGTTATTGCTGGCAATGGTGGACTTATCCCATGGCAGTCTGGTATTGCAACACCTATTGGACGCTTTCAATTCATGCTGGGTAGAGAAATTGGAATATCTTTTTATGGGTTAGGAGGTAACCATGATGCTATGTTAATTCCTGATCAAGCGGAGGGGACTAAGTTAGTTCAATTTAGATCTACTCAATTTGATCTGCCAATTTTAGAATATCGTCCATTCCGAACCTTTTCATTAGATCAGAGTTCAAGCTTGGTCTTTCAGTTAAATTTTGGATTTGATATTCCACATAGTGAAACAGTTCTTGTTCCAGAAGGTAGTAAAGTACCCGAATTAAAAACGATATACTACCTTGGCATAAGAATGGCTTTTGATTGGCGTTATTATTATTGAGAATGAAATAAAAATTAGAGCAATATAAACAGATATTTTTAATATTTAAGGATTGTATTACTAAATTATTCATTAACAAAGGAGTATAACATGCCAACAACAACTGAAAATTTAAAAGAAGCATTTGCCGGCGAGAGTCAAGCAAATCAGAAATATCGTGCATTCGCTGAAAAGGCGGAGAAAGATGGACTTCCAAATATTGCACGTCTGTTCAGAACAACTGCCGAAGCTGAGAAAATCCACGCAGCCGGACACTTAAAAGCATTAGAGGGAATTGGATCGACTGCTGAAAATTTGCAAGCAGCAATTGACGGAGAAACTTTTGAATTTGAGAAGATGTACCCCCCAATGCTTGAGAAGGCTATTGAAGAAGGACACAAAGCTAAAACAATGTTCAAGTATGCTGTTGAAGCTGAAGCTGTTCATGCAAAACTTTATTCATTAGCACTAGAAGCTGCACAACGCGGTGAGGACTTAACTGAAGTAGATTTTTATCTTTGCCCAGTTTGCGGTTACATTGAATTCGGT
>Ga0164315_10003124_pt1 | contig 12808 bp, 13 predicted proteins | sample GuaBasSedimGuay6_FD_113737 | JGI IMG/M metagenome (GOLD analysis project Ga0164315, IMG submission 113737) | Subseafloor sediment microbial communities from Guaymas Basin, Gulf of California, Mexico - Guay6, Core 4569-2, 0-3 cm | ecosystem: Environmental > Aquatic > Marine > Hydrothermal vents... | reverse complement strand
CCAGCGGACTAAACCGTGAAACCATCCGCAAAATCAGGTCCCGGCAACACCCGCAGGTTGCACAGGATCTGGCCTGGGCCGCAACGAATCAAAATCACCTGGTCTGCTACCGCGACCAGGCTTACCCCGGGTTATTGCGTCAGATCAGCGGTTTCCCGTCATTACTCTACGCCAGCGGAAATCTGCAGTTGCTGCATCAACCCCAGGTGGCGATAGTCGGCAGTAGAAACTGCACCCCGGGTGGTGCGCAAACCGCATTCGATTTCGCCGCGCAACTTAGCTTGGGCGGGTTGTCGATAACCAGCGGCATGGCGCTCGGTATCGACGCTGCGGCACATCGAGGTGCTTTGCATGCGACCGGCAAAACTATCGCCGTCACCGGCACCGGCCTGGATCTGATTTATCCCGCTCGCAATCGAAAACTCGCCGCAGAAATTCTTCAGCAGGGATTAATCGTGTCAGAGTTTCCGTTGGGAACCGGCGCGCAAGCGGCTAATTTTCCACAACGTAATCGCATAATCAGCGGCCTTTCGATGGCAACGCTTGTGGTCGAGGCAGCACAGCGCAGCGGATCACTGATTACCGCGCGTCTGGCCGCGGAACAGGGGCGCGAAGTGTATGCGGTTCCGGGTTCGATTCATAATCCCCAGACCCGTGGCTGCCATCAATTAATTCGCGATGGCGCCGTGCTCGTCGAAGCTCCGAAGGATATCGTGGCGGGGCTATCAGGCATGTTCAGCTTTGTGCTCGAACAACAATTCGAGAGGCCGCATAAGCAGACCCGGCCCCTTGATCGGGAACACCAAAAGCTACTTGAAACCATCGGTTATGATCCTGTTAACTGTGACATACTTGTGCAACGCAGTGGCTTGACCATCGACAAGCTTTCATCCATGCTACTCGTACTTGAGCTTAGTGATTTAATTCAATCGGCACCCGGCGGCTGCTTCGTCAGGATCTAAAAGAGGCATTCATGAAAGAAGGCGTTATCGACGTTCTAATGTATATATTTTCGAGCTACGCGGATCAGGATGAAAATTTGCCTGAAGACCGTGATGGTATAGATGCCGATTTACGCTCAGCCGGCTTTGACTCACTCGAAATTGACAAGGCATTTGACTGGCTGGATGGTCTGGCACAGGTCGAGGATGACACTGGCCTGGATCAATCCGATAGCGCGACTCGTGTACTGGCGGCCGAAGAAAGCGCGCGCCTGGCCTATAATGCCCAGGGATTTTTGCTCTTCCTCGAGCAATCCGGCGTGCTTACGCCAAGATTGCGCGAACTGGTTATCAATCGTGTCATGGCTCTCGAATCAGACTCCGAAGTCGATATCGAAGAATTAAAGTGGATCGTAATGATGGTACTGTTCAATAGTTCGGAAGAGCAGGACGAAAACGCGTTGATGCACTACGAAGACATCGTATTTTCCGATCAACCCGCAGTTTTCCATTGAGCATCATAATTTTTTCAACCAGCGTTACAGGTCAGTCATAAACTATGGCCCGTCACCTCGTTATCGTAGAATCTCCGGCTAAAGCCAAGACCATCGAGAAATACCTGGGTAAAGATTTCAAGGTGCTGGCTTCTTATGGCCATGTGCGCGACCTCGTACCCAAGGAAGGCGCGGTCGAAACCGACAATGGTTTCAAAATGAACTACGCCGCGGTCGAGCGTAATCAGAAACATATCGCCAATATTAAAAAGGAACTCAAAAAAGCCGACTCGCTTTACCTGGCAACTGACCCGGATCGCGAAGGTGAGGCCATTTCCTGGCATCTGTATGAACTGCTGAACGAAAAGAAGCTGATGAAGAACAAGCGAGCCTACCGGGTGGCGTTCTATGAAATCACCCAGCAGGCCGTTTCTGAGGCGATCGCAAATCCACGCGAAATCACCATGGACCTGGTCAACGCGCAGCAGGCCCGCAGGGCCCTCGATTACCTGGTGGGATTTAACCTGTCACCGTTGTTGTGGCGTAAAATCCGGCGCGGCCTGTCCGCCGGGCGTGTGCAAAGCCCTGCCCTGCGCATGATCGTCGAGCGTGAGCTTGAGATCGAAGCCTTCAATCCGCTCGAATACTGGAGCATCGAAGCCGACAATAACCTGGATGGCCAGGCATTCAGCGCCAAGCTCAATCGCCTTGCCGGTGAAAAAGTCAAACAGTTCACGATAACCAATGCCGAGCAGGCAAATGCCGCGCATACCCGCCTGAGCGAAGCCGCACAAGGCAAGTTACGTGTAGCCAAGGTTGAAAAGAAACAACGCAAGCGCAATCCAGCCGCGCCTTTCACCACTTCAACGCTGCAGCAGGAAGCCGCGCGTAAGCTTGGTTTTGGCGCGCAGCGTACCATGCGTACCGCGCAGCGACTTTACGAGGGTATCGATATCGGTGCCGGCCAGGTCGGACTTATCTCCTATATGCGTACCGACTCGGTAACCTTATCCAATGACGCGCTGAATGAGATCCGTGAATTTATCGCCGAAAAATTTGGCGAAAACAATCTACCGGAAACGCCGCGCGAGTATAAAACCAAATCCAAGAATGCGCAGGAAGCGCATGAGGCGATTCGGCCTACCAGTGCACGCAACGAGCCGTTCAAGATCAAGCAGCATCTCGGCGATGATGAATTCCGCCTTTACAGCCTGATCTGGAAGCGCACCATCGCTTGCCAGATGATCCACGCAACCCTGGACACGGTATCGGTAGACCTCGCCTGTGGTAACGACAACACCTTCAGAGCAAACGGATCTACCATTCGCGATCTGGGCTTCATGCGTGTTTACATCGAGGACAAGGATGAACCCAAGAAGGACGACAATAAGGAAAACATTTTACCGCCACTAGTCGAAGGCGATATCGTCGAGCTGCAGGAAATCAGGCTGGAACAGCATTTCACCGAACCGCCGCCGCGATTCAGTGAGGCATCGCTGGTGAAGACCCTCGAAGAATACGGCATTGGTCGACCATCAACCTATGCCTCCATCATTACCACCCTGCTTGATCGCGAGTACGTCGAACTGGAAAGCAAGCGCTTTCACCCGACTGATGTCGGACGCGTAGTAGCTCGATTCCTGACCCAGCACTTCGCGCAATATGTCGACTACGATTTCACCGCTCAGCTGGAAGATTCACTGGATGAAATTTCGCGTGGTGAAAAAGACTGGTTACCGCTGATGGAGGATTTCTGGACTGCCTTCAAGCACCAGGTTGACGACAAGATGGAAACGGTCAGTCGGGACGAGGCGATACAGGCCCGACAGCTCGGCACTGACGAAAAATCCGGCAAGCCAATTACTGTACGCATGGGGCGCTATGGGCCATTTGTGCAGATCGGCACCCGTGAAGATGAAGACAAACCACGCTTTGCTGGTCTCAGGCCCGGGCAGAAAATGGACTCGATTACACTCGAGGAGGCGCTGGAATTATTCAAACTGCCGCGTGAACTCGGAGAGTCTCCCGAGGGCGAACAGATATCCGCCAATATCGGGCGCTTTGGTCCTTATATCAAGTACGATAGCAAGTTTGTATCACTCAAGGTCAAGGAAGGAGACGATCCCTATACAGTGACCCTGGAACGCGCGCTGGAACTGGTCGCGGAGAAAAAGGAATTTGACGCCAATCGCGAGATCAAGGTATTCGAAGGCACCGATATAATCGTTCTGCGTGGTCGCTACGGCCCCTACATTACAGACGGCATCAAGAATGCACGTATTCCGAAGGACATCGAAGACCCGGCAACGCTCGACCTTGCTACCTGCCAGGAATTAATCGAAAAAGCACCCTTGCCGAAATCGAAACGCAAAAAGGCGGCCGCCAAGAAAAAAGCCGCTCCCAAAAAAGCTGCGAAGAAAAAGGCCTCCAAAAAGAAAGCTGCGAAGAAAAAAGCTACCGCCGCCGCCAGCTGAAATTAGCCTGTTATGAGTCCGTGGGCACTAAATCGCTTCGCACATGCGGTATCGCAAGGTGCTATTTTCGGCTATCCGACCGATACCATCTGGGGTTTCGGCTGCCACCCCCTGATCGCGAGTAGTGTTACCCGTATCCTGCAGATAAAAAATCGCAGTGCCGACAAAGGTTTAATCCTGTTATCGTCAAGACTCGAATACTGTGCGGCTTATATCGGACTGGACAACGAACAGCTGAAACCAGTTCTCTCGACTACTGATCACCCCACCACCTGGCTGATTCCCGCGAGCGAAAACTGTCCCCTGTGGATTCGTGGCAACTACCCGACGGTTGCGATCAGAATCACCGACCACCCTTTGCTGGAACTCCTGTGTGACCGGCTCAAGACACCCATCGTTTCCACCAGCGCCAATCGAAACGGCAAAGCTACCGTGCGTAATTCGACGCAGATGCGCAAACAATTCGGTGATGAGCTTGATTTTATCATTAACGGTTTCGCCACGGGCAGTAACCGGCCAAGTGAGATAAAATCTCTGCTCGACGGAACCACCGCAAGGAACAGTACCTGATGGACATTGATATCGATCGTGTTAATGACTACCTGCAAGATCTGCAGACACGTATTACCGACGAGCTCCAGCAACTCGACGGCAGGGCCGGCTTCGAGGCCGACAGCTGGCGGCGTGAGGCCGGCGGCGGCGGGCGCAGCATGGTATTGCGTGATGGCGCGGTATTTGAACAGGCCGGGGTCAACTATTCCGAAGTCTATGGCAGCAACCTGCCAGCTTCGGCTACCGCGCATCGACCCGAGCTTGCTGGACGGCAGTTTCGTGCGATGGGGGTCTCGCTGGTGATCCATCCGCACAATCCGTACATCCCGACATCGCACGCTAACGTGCGCTTTTTTGTCGCCGAGAAACAAGGTAAAGACCCGATCTGGTGGTTCGGCGGCGGTTTTGATCTGACCCCGTATTACGGCTTCCAACAGGATTGCGAACACTGGCATCGTATCGCCAGGCAGGCCTGTGAACCCTTCGGCCCCGGGCGTTACGCCGAGTACAAAAAATGGTGTGATGAGTATTTTTATCTCAAGCATCGCGATGAGGCACGGGGTATAGGCGGACTATTTTTTGATGATTTGAATGAGCCTGATTTCGAACAGGCTTTTGCTTTCATGCGCAGCGTCGGTGATCACTACCTGCCTGCTTACACGCCCATTGTCGAGCGCCACAAGAGCGATGCTTTCGGTGAACGTGAAAAACAATTTCAATGGTATCGCCGCGGTCGCTACGTGGAATTTAACCTGGTTTATGACCGTGGCACCCTGTTTGGCCTGCAATCCGGAGGACGCACCGAATCGATCCTGATGTCGCTACCGCCGGTGGTAAACTGGCGCTACAATTATCAGCCTGCGGCAGGTAGTGCAGAAGCAGAGTTGACCGATTATTATCTCAAACCGCGCGACTGGTTAGCAAAGGAATAGCGATGGAAAACAGCTTTCCCGAAATCGAAGTTAAGCAGCAGGACGATGAGTTCAGCAAATGTGATCTCTGTACTAATTCGAAATGCTGTACCTACGTGACGCAGCAAATCGATACGCCGCGTTCCAAGTATGATTTCGAAATTTTGTTATGGCAGGTGTCACACGACAGTGTCGCTGCTTACAAGGATAGTGATGGCTGGTTTGTGATGTTTGAAGGCCGTTGCCAGCATCTGCTGGTTGATGGACGCTGTAACATTTATCAGCAACGTCCAACCATTTGCCGTTCGCACAGCAACGATTATTGTGAACACGATGCCCCGGCCGAAGACGGTTTCGATCTCTACTTCCCGGACTACGACGCCCTGCTGCAATTCTGCAGGAAAAGATTCAAACGCTGGAGCACCGGCAACCCACCACCCTCCTGATCATGGACAGGCTGCCTGTCGCAACCCGATTTCGCATCTTGCTTGTAATTTGCGTGGTTGCCGTGATTGCGACCTTTTTGCTGCCGCCGATTGCGCAGGATCCGCTCTATCACCAGTTTGCCGATCAAAACAGCCTGTTGTCGATCCCGCACGCACTCAATGTGCTCTCCAACCTGTTATTTGGCTGGGCCGGTGTTGCAGGCCTGTATCGCCTGGCCTGGCAAAAATCGCTGCTCATCGAGAACAGGATTTATCCTGCCTACTTTTGTTTCTTCACGGCGTTGATCTTGATTGCCGCTGGTTCCGGTTACTACCACTGGTCGCCCGATAACCAGTCACTGAGCTGGGATCGACTTCCGATCACAATCGCTTTCATGTCGTTTTTCACCATCCTCATCGGCGAGCGAATTTCAATCTCGCTGGCAAAGAAACTGTTTCCTGTATTGCTTACCGGCGGCATAGCGAGCATTGTTTACTGGCATTTTAGCGAGCTCGCAGGTCGTGGAGATTTACGCCCCTACGTGATAGTCCAGTTTCTGCCTGTCCTGCTGACCCCATTCATCCTGTTGATGTTCGACTCGGTTTACAGCCGCAAGGCCGATCTGTGGTGGTTTCTCACCTGGTTCCTGATCTCTCGAATTTGCGAACTGCTGGATACCCAGATCTACGACCAGCTCATCTTTATCAGCGGGCACAGCCTGAAACACATCACCGCCGGTATCGGTTGCCTGGTTTTTCTGCGCTACCTGCATTTGCGCAGGCGCCTTGATCGATGAACAAGATTCTGCTCAGCGCCTGCCTGCTCGGCAAACCCGTACGCTACGATGGCAAATCGAAAACTTTGCACAATGCCACTCTTGACCAGCTGCTGTCCCAGGATCGAGTAATCAGCTTTTGCCCCGAGGTCGCGGGAGGTTTACCAGTACCGCGCGCCACCGCTGAAATACAGGCAGGCGATGGCGCTGCCGTGATCGCCAAACAGGCATCGGTGAAAACACAGGATGGAACTAACGTCAGCGAATATTTTCTGTCAGGCGCACAGCAAGCGCTCGCGCTATGTCGCCAACACGAAATTACGGTCGCAATACTAACCGAATCCAGTCCTTCCTGCGGCAGCGGCCGGATTTACGATGGCAGTTTCAGGCGAAACGCGATACCAGGAAAAGGGGTCACCGCCGCACTGTTAGCACAAAATGGGGTCAGGGTTTTCAACCAGCATCAACTGGAGGAAGCACTCAAATATCTGGAGATTTGTTCATGAAGCACGAGGGCATTCTGTTTGACAAGGACGGCACCTTGCTCGACTTTAACCAGACCTGGTTACCGATTTATGTTTACGCCGCACGGCAGTTTGCCGATGGCGACGCCGCGCTCGCCGAATCATTGCTCACACAACACGGATTCGACCGCTCAAACAACAAATTTATCAGCGGCAGCCTGCTCGCCGCTGGTAACAATCAGCAAATCGCCCACGCATGGGCTGCGCAAATCGACAGACCCGATGAGGTCGAAGCTATAGGCCACCAACTGCACAAAATCTTCAACCAGCAGGGGGCTAAACAGGCGACCCCGGTGAAGCAGCTGGCCAGCACCTTGAGACAGTTGAAACAGTCCGGCAGGAAACTCGGCGTGGCAACCGCGGATAGCCATCAGGGCATCATTAATACCTTGCAGTCCTTCGATGTACTGCATGAATTCGATTTTCTGGCCGGCTACGATAGCGGGCACGGTGTCAAACCGGAGGCTGGCATGGTGCTCGCCTTTTGTGAGCAGATGGCGCTCGCCGTGGAATCCGTAGTCGTCGTCGGCGACAACCGCCATGATATTGAAATGGGCAGAAACGCAAACGCCGGCCTTTGTGTGGGTGTTTTAACCGGCACCAGCAGTCGGGATGATCTCGAAACCATTGCCGATATCGTGATCGACGATATCAGCCTGTTGGCAGCAATTATCTAGGGAGCCTCTGATTAACCACTGAACTTTTGCCATTGCGAGCAAAGCGAAGCAATCTTTTACTGTATAATCAGAAGCTTAGAGATTGCCGCGTCGCTGCCGCTCCTTTAGGCCCTGTGGGTCCGCAATGACCAATTGATCAGAGGTTCCCTGGTCGACGACCACCGGTAACTCGCCGGGTAATCCCCACTCACACCAGGAACCATCGTAAATCGCGATATTTTCATAACCGATATGCAGTGCGGCAAAAGCGATAACGCAGGCAGTGACCCCTGAACCACAGCTGCAAATGGTGCGCTGGTGATCGGCGACCAATGGCGCAATTATTTCCCTGAGCTCGGATTTGGGTTTCAGCAACCCGTATTTGAACATATCCGCAAACGGCAAATTCAGCACTCCCGGCATGTGACCACGGCGTAACCCGGGGCGCGGTTCGTCGGCACCGCCGCGAAAACGAAGCTCGGGACGGGCATCCAGCACACAAGTGGAAGCGTCATCGAGTGCGGCCAGCACTGCGGCGGCATCGGCGATCGATGTTTGATCCATGTTGGCGATGAAATCACCAGGCTGGTAGAACGGTACTTCAGCGATGCTTTCAATCGGATATTCAGCCTCATTCCAGGCCACCAGACCACCATCGAGTAAGGCCACGTTGTCGCATCCCATGGCGCGCAGCATCCACCAGGCACGCGGGCTCGAGAACATACCCATCGTGTCGTACACGACGACGACACTATCCTGCTTTAGTCCCAGTGACTGAAGCTCGCGGGTGAAGATATCTGCATTCGGCATCATATGGGGTAAATCCGCATCCGGATCACAGATCTTGCCGTCAAAATCAAAAAATCGTGCGCCGGGTATATGCTCCTGCTGCCATTCCTTTAATCCATCACGGCCGGTAGCCGGCATATGCCAGCTGGCATCGAAAATAATCAGGTCGTCGTGTTGTAAATGCTGTTGCAGCCAGTCCACACTGACCAGGGAATCGGGTAGTTGCAAAGTCGCCATCTTTTTTATCCGCAGGATTTCTCAAGGCGGCAAGATATCCAATTGTATTGCACCTGGCAAGCTGGAAACTCTACCGCTATAGTGCACTCGCATGTTTAATCTATCCATACGTAACAGCGGCATGGCGTTCGCATTCGTGACCGCATGTGGCCTGGGTGCAATTACCACCCAGGCGAAGATCTTTTACAGCGACGGAGGCAATGCGCTGACCCTGATGCTGGTGCGGTTTATGGTGTCGACATTGATATTCGGATTGTTATTGCTGCTTAGACGAGGCAGCTTCAAGGTAGCCGCCCAACACCGTATACCATTGATATCGCTTGGGCTTATCTGGTCCGGCTCGATGATCTGCTACCTGATGGCAGTAGAAACGATTTCAGTAAGCCTGGCAGTCCTCATTCTCTACGTTTACCCGTTGCTGGTGTTGGCTTACTCGGTGCTTATGCGCCAGTTAAAACCGTCGCTCGCCTTGATCATGTTGTTCTGTGCCGCTTTTGCCGGTCTATACCTGGCCTTGTCAGGCGCTGAAATGACACTCAACCTGAATGGTATACTGTTTGCCGCGCTGGCTAGCTGTGGCGCGGCCTTCACTTTTATCTGCGGCGCCCGGGTAGCACCGTCGATGTCGCCATTGTTGATGACCTTCTGGATCAATGCACTCGGCTTGCTGCTCATACTGCCGATGATGATTGACGAGCTTGCGTTACCCGCTGCGTCCGTGGGCACCATCGCTTTAAGTCTGGCGACCATTTTTTACCTGATTGCCATCCTCAGCCAGTTCGAGGCCCTGGCACGCTTACCCGCCGCCCGTGCCGCCTTTCTGCTGAATCTGGAGCCGGTGGTGTCGATATTACTGGCACAACTGGTGTTGAACGAAACCCTCAGTAATATCCAGTTGAGTGGCGTTATCCTGGTAATCGCGGTAATAATTCTGTCATTGCGTTTTAAACCAGCCACTGCTTGATCCGGTGACTGGTTTCGGGCAAGGTCGTATTTTTATAGCGAGTATCTGGATATGACCAAGGCAATTCGAATTCATGCCACCGGCGGCCCCGAAGTCCTCAAATGGGAGGATATAGAGATTGGCGATCCCGGCCCGGGTCAGGTTCGCTTGCAACAATCTGCCTGTGGTCTGAACTATATTGACGTCTATGGCCGCAGCGGAATGTATCCGGTCGGTGACTTGCCTGCCGTACTGGGTATGGAAGGCGTAGGCGTGATCGATGCGATCGGCGAAGGCGTTGATAACTTCGCGGCCGGGGATCGAGTGGCCTATCCGATGAATCTTGGCGCTTATGCGCAAGCGCGCCTGATCGATGCGAGCGTACTGGTCGGTTTGCCGGATTCGATCAGCGATGAAACCGCCGCCGCAATGATGCTCAAGGGGCTCACCGCACACTATTTACTGCACCGAACCTACCCGGTGCAATCTGGTGACAGTATTCTGGTCTACGCTGCCGCGGGTGGCGTCGGTCTTATTTTATGTCAATGGGCCAGGCTGCTCGGTGCCAATGTGATTGGCTGTGTCGGCTCGGAAGAAAAGGCCCAGCTTGCGAAGGACAATGGCTGTCATCATACGATCCTTTACCGGGATGAAGATATCTCCAGCCGGGTACGTGAACTGACCGATGGTGTCGGTGTGGCCGCGGCGTATGACTCGATCGGTCAAGCGACTTTCGCCGCTTCGCTCGACTCGTTGCGACCGTTCGGGATACTCGCAACCTACGGCAACGCGAGCGGTCCAGTCGAGCCCTTCAGCCCGGGCATTCTGGCTGCCAGGGGATCGCTATATGTGACTCGCCCTACCCTGGCCACGCACATCTCGACCCCAGCGCTGCTGGGTGAAGGCGCCAAACGCCTGCTTGACGTTGTCAGCAGTGGCCAGGTTCAGATAAGGATCAATCAGACCATGCCATTGTCGGATTGCGCGGAAGCCCATCGCCAACTCGAAGCCCGCGAAACAACCGGTTCTACGGTACTGAAAACTTAGTTAAAACTGACTGACCAGTACAGTTTCAGGTTAAGCCTGGATTCCCGTTCTCAAGCCCGGAACCGGTTCCTTTTCGGGCTTTTCGACAAAACATTTTCAGTGCATGTATTTTAATAATTTATTGTTATTATTCAATTGTTTATGTGATTATTTCCAAACCCAGTGAAAACCACCAAAACAGGCTTGTGACGCAGCCCACAAATTTCTCGTGAACTACTTCTCAAAAACCACATTCGTCCAGATCTGTTATGTAAAACTGTTATGCACTGGTTTCGTTTAAACTGAATCTGTTACTATTGCCGTTGCTGCCTATAATACTCGTCATTAACTTAACACCGCTGCCAGATTTTAACCCTGACAGCTTTATGACAGGAGCAACACCATGAGTACTTTAAAAGCGAAACAATTCCACTTCATCGATGATATGGACATCGCCGCAACCACTCTCGCAGCAGTCGATCGCATCGCAGGGTTCTCGGCTAAGGTAGGCAACGTTGTCCGTACCTGGATGCGTCGCTCGAATGACCGTCGTATGCTGGCACAGATGAACGAGCATTTGCTTAACGACATCGGCCTGAACCGCTTCGACGTCGGCCTGGAAACAGACAAGTACTTCTGGCAGAAATAGCCACTTGCTCTACCGGTGTGGATCAAACGATCCACACCGGTTTTTCAGTTCCGGGTCAGAGTAAAAACTACTCGTCGAAACCTTGCAAACAATTCACCATCCGGGCGTCTAATCAGACGGCAATACCAGAACCGACATTATCACCAGCAGCAGAATCTTACTGCTTCAGACGGTAACCGGTTTTAAACATCCACCACACCAGCAACAGGCAAGCCACCAGGAACAGGCAAACCATTGCCAGGCTGACCTCGACACTGACATCGGCCACCTCGAAGAAACTCCAGCGAAATCCACTGATCAGGTAAAGCACCGGATTAAACAGCGTCACCGTCTGCCAGGCGGGCGGCAACATATTGACCGAATAAAAACTACCGCCGAGGAATACCAGCGGTGTAATCACCAGCATCGGGATCAATTGCAACTTTTCGAAATTGGTCGCCCACAGCCCGATAATAAATCCAAACAGGGAGAAGGAAATACAGGTCAGGACCAGGAATAACACCATCACAAACGGGTGCGCGATAGGCAGATCGACAAACAGGTTGGCGGTAAGCAAAATAATGCTACCCAGGATTAACGATTTTGATGCCGCGGCACCGACATAACCGACCACAATCTCGAAGAAGGATATCGGTGCCGACATAATCTCGTAAATAGTGCCGGTAAACTTGGGAAAGAATATCCCGAACGAAGCATTGGCAATGCTTTGCGTCAACAGGGACAGCATAACCAGTCCCGGGACGATAAACACGGCATAAGGTACGCCATCGATTTCCTGGATACGTGAACCGATGGCAGAACCGAAAACAACGAAGTAAAGCGAAGTCGAGATCACCGGAGAGGCGATCGTTTGCAGCAGGGTATGCCAGGCACGCAACATCTCGAATTTATAGATAACCCTGATGGCCTGATAGTTAACCCGCATATTGCACCAGTATCCCGGATGCTGTGATGCGGCATACCGACGCAGGACAGATGCGACTGAACGCCGGGCTGGACCTCAATCCATAGCTATGGATTGAGGGAAGCCCAAGTTCAGGCGTATCTGGACAAGTCAGGGCCGGGATAGGGCTCAGGCCGGTGACAAACTGTTTTTTTAGCTTTGCCGATAGAAACATCTTTTTACTCTTTCAATTCAATTGGTATATCAAAGCCTGAGACCGACTGGTGCGATATGCGGGTTCATCATTTCGCACTCACCAAACTGACAAATATTTCTTCCAGCGAACTCTGGCTGGACTTCAGATCCTTCAACGATAACCCCGCTTCGTGCAAGGCCTGGAGCAATGGCGTAATGCCGGTGCGCTCGCCCCTGGTGTCATAGGTATAGGTCAGCTGCGTACCATCTGCCGAGGTCTCCAGGTTGTAGTCGGCAAGCGTCGAGGGGAGTTCAGCGATTGGCTGCTTGAGT